>ERZ857969.4794-NODE-4794-length-11389-cov-2.428004_pt1 | contig 11389 bp, 10 predicted proteins | sample MGYA00519864_ERZ857969 | MGnify/ENA primary metagenome ERZ857969 (study PRJEB31778, sample SAMEA3449382) | human gut metagenome | biome: human gut; feature: human-associated habitat; material: faeces | place: United Kingdom | collected 2010/2012 ... | reverse complement strand
CAGCCGGAAAAAAGTCGACGCTACGTAAATCAATCCTGAGACGGAGCCCGTCAAGGATAGCCCCGCACGTAGAATATCTAAGACCAATCTCGAACACCAATCACACGGAGCCGAACGCACTATGAAACCGCAACTCGGAGACACGATTCTCAACCGATACACCTTGGTATCATCGTTGCGTGAGGAGCCTGGCATTCAGGCATGGAAAGCCAACGACCGTGTGCTGGCAAAGGATTGCCAGCTGTTCATCATTACCGATCGCAGCGCTTTCGCCGCAATCGATAAGCTCGCTGGTCGCATCGCCGCCACTCGCCCTGATCGTGTGATTCCCATACTGAAATACCGTATGGAATCCGACGTACTTCTCATTGTCATGCCGGTGGATAGCGGCCAATGCCTGACTGACTACATGGTAGATACCGCCAAGCCGCTCAGCTACAGCGCCATCCGGTCGATTATCGGAGAATGCGCCGACGTGCTGCGCGAGGTCATTGCGGATACTCCCAGCGGCATCGTCATCACAACCGACACCGTTCGAGTGACTACCTCCGGTGTGCAAATTGCCGATGCACCATGTGCCACGATGCTGGCCGATACGTCCGCTACCGATCTGCGTACGGACGGTCCTGAACGGTATGCGATTCGCCAGCTTGCGGCATTACTCTATACCCTGCTGACACGCACGCCAAGCCAAGCGACACCCACATTCAATCTGCGTGCCTTGCCGCAAGACACCCATGGCGAATTCCGCGTGATTTGCAAGCGTGGATTGGCCTTGAGCGAGCCCGACGATCATACGTTGCCAATGGCTGCCCTTGTAGAACTCGACGCCTTGTTGGGTAATTGGAAGCCGCTCTCTGAACTGAGCGATGCTGATATTGCTTTGCCGAGCGTGGAAAGCGATTGCTCGATTACCAAGGCGATACTGAAGCCTGCCAACGAGACTGATATCGTGCCTATTCCCAGCACGTTGATTAACAGCAGCAGTCTTCCGGAATTGTCTATTACCCCTTCCCTGCCGGTTCAGACGGCCGCCGTCCCCGCTCCGCACGCGATGTCACCGGTTCCTCTGCCTGATGGGTCCAGTACTGCTGACGGTAACCAGTCTCAGTCTGATGCCCGCCGTCTGTTTGACTTCAACCTTTCTGACGCCTGGGAGCACGAAAATCTTTCCGGTGAAGGCACCGGTGACTGGTACAGCGAAATGAATCCGGCCCCCATCGGCGGTCCGGGTGATAATACTCGGTTGACAGTGCCTATTGTTACCGGCGGTATTCCCGATGCCACCGTGGGAGAGACAACCAGTCGTATTCCCGTGTTCGACGCCAGCGGCCGTGCTGTGGCTCCTGGTGAGGAATCGCTGCGTGCCTTGGAAGAGGAGCAGGCCCGCATTGCCGAAGTAAGCGCCATTCCTCCGAGCTTCACACCGAAGGATGTGCCGGATGACGAGGTTGACAGCAAGCTGCCCGATGAACATCTGTTCGGCAAACTGTCGACCAAGGTCGTTGCCATCATTGTGGCTCTGATATTGGTAGTGGCAGCGGCTGTTTGGGCAGTGCATGCGTTCCGATCCTCCGGAGACAATCCTGCCGATGCTTCCAGCAACTCCAGTGAAGGTGACTGGCCTGATATCAATGCTGACGCTGTGCCATTTGGCGGCAGCGAGAACGCGACGAACGGTGGCACCACTGACGATTCTTCAAAATCGAGTGATGCCACTCAGAGCGAATCCAAGGACTCGGCATCAGACAAGTCCAAGAAGTCCGAGACTGCTGATTCGTCGTCCAAGAAGACCAAGGCCAAGAAGTCCGGCGATAAGGATTCCAGCGCTGTTCCGCAACCGAGCCATGAGAACAACACGGCGTTTACGATTTCCAGCGCCAACTTCCTGTCGAATCCTGGCGGCCAATCCGGGTACGCATACTACATGCACCTTGACCAGCCGCAGGATGCGTACCGCATGGTTATCACCATCCGCACATCCGGTGGTAAGGGCTATATTCGCGCAAATACCACTGGGGACCCCACTCAAGGCAAGCAGGTGGCCGAATTCACCTTTGCTGAAGGTGGCACTACTGAGGTGAAGTTCACCAAAGCCGTCAAGACGCAGGATCTGCTGCTGTGGGTGCCATCGGATAGCCTGCCGCAGAACCAGCTGTACATCGAAAAGGTGGAGGTCTTCTAATCGGCATCTATGCCGATAACTGACCCAAGAAGGGGCGGTACCGTTCGCATACATTCGACGGTACCGCCCCTTCTTCGCATCTGGCTGAATGACACGGAATATCGTATGGGGGTGTGACAATGTTTCACGTGAAACATAACGTCATCATTATCGGTTCTGGTCCCGCTGGCTACACGGCCGCCATCTATCTTGGCCGCGCAGGTCTCAATCCTGTTATGGTCACTGGTGCGTTGTCGCCAGGTGGACAGTTGGTCAACACCACTGAGGTGGAGAACTTCCCCGGATTCCCGGAAGGTATTCTTGGCCCGGATCTTATGGATCGCATGAAGGAACAGGCCAAGCGCTTCGGTACAACCTATATCGCAGACGATGTCTCTTCCATCGAGGCGTGTGAGAGTGATTCGGTCAAGCCGACCTATCGTGTAACACTCTCCGATGACTCCCAATTGGAGGCATCGTCGCTTATCATCGCCACAGGGTCGTCATTCCGTAAGCTTGGGGTGCCCGGCGAACAGGAGCTGTCCGGACATGGCGTCTCGTACTGCGCCACCTGCGATGGCTTCTTCTTCAGGAACAAGCCTATCGTGGTCGTAGGCGGTGGCGATTCGGCTTTTGAAGAGGCATTATTCCTGACCCGGTTCGGTTCTTCGGTCACCTTGATTCACCGACGCGATAGCTTCCGCGCCTCGCAGATCATGGTGGACCGAGCCAAAGCCAATCCGACCATCACCCTACTGACCAACACAGTGGTGACCTCCATTACCGGCACCTCCTCCCCCACACAGAACACCGGTGCACCTATTGCCATTCCTGGCTTGACGCTCAAACGACCGGCTGTAGCACCGGCCAGTGTCAGCAGCATCGCCGTACGTAATATGGTGACCGGAGAAGAAAGCACGCTGGACACCAACGCCGTATTCGTGGCTATCGGTCATACGCCAGCCACTGATTTTGCGGCCGGTGTTGTGGACCGTGACGATGATGGATATGTCGTGGTGCAGGGTGCCAGCACGGTGACCAGTGCGCCAGGCATCTTTGCTGCAGGCGATTGCGTGGATCGTACTTATCGTCAAGCGATCAGCGCAGCGGGCATGGGCTGCCGTGCAGCGCTGGATACGCAGGCCTATCTTACGGACTGATGGTGGCGGACTGATGGTGGCTTGCTGTTCTGGCTGCTGCCTGTGACATAGGAGCAACGCTAGGTCAGTGTTACAGCATGCCGCCCTTGGATAGTACGTATCGGTCAAAGGCATAGAAAGACCCCTCAGGCGACGGAGAATCACGATGTGTGATTGCCCCTCCAGCCTGAGGGGTTTTCTATTGCGACAGGGGCTACAGCGCGGGCATGCGCCCCTGCCAGGAATCACGCAGAGGCTATAACGTCTTGCGCATACAACGCACTGCACAGCAATAATGCCGGCGACAACACGAATGTTCTTATCGTGTTACACCCATTTGGAATCGGCATCGCCTTGGCTCGGCACCAGCAGCTGCAGGATGCGATCCATATCCTCTGGTGACGAAAAGACGATTTCGATGCGACCATGCTTGGTGCTGCCCTTAATCGACACCTTGGTATCGAAATGATTTTCCAAACTCTGCTGGATGGCGGAACCAACCCAAGGATTGGTCTTAGACGTCTTAGGCTTCTTCGGCTGCTCCCCCGACGCAATCTTCATGGCGACGATTTCTTCGGTGCTGCGTACAGAAAGACCTTCCGCAATAATACGAGAAGCCAGCTTGTCCATTTCCTCCGGATCGCTCAGGCCCAATAGCGCACGCGCATGACCGGACGATAGCACACCGGCAGCCACTCTCTTTTGCACAGAGGCCGGCAGGTTCAGCAGTCGCAAGGTATTGGCGATTTGCGGGCGAGACTTGGACACCGACTTGGACAGTTGTACTTGTGTCAACCCGAACTCTTCAATCATCTGCTGGTAGGCAGCCGCCTCTTCCAGCGGATTCAAGGCCACACGGTGCAAGTTTTCCAGCAATGCATCGCGGAGCATATCATCATCCGCAGTGGTTTTGACGATGGCGGGAATCGTCTCCAACCCAGCCAACTGAGAAGCACGCCAACGGCGTTCACCCATAATGAGCTCATACGGGCTGTCCAAATGACCGGCAAACGGATTCGTGCTGGATTCCGTCTCGTCGTGCTTGGCGGCTTTGGCCGCAGCAATCTGGCTTGCCGGACGCTTGCGCACGACTATCGGTTGCAGCACACCAACTTCCTTAATGGAAGCAGACAGCTCATTCAACTCATCCTCGTCGAAGATGGTACGAGGCTGATGTGCATTGGGCCCGATATCAGACAGTTTGAGTTCAGCCAGATAACCACCGGCTACCGGCTTGAGCTCGTCCTTCTTATCTGTGTCAGCGGTCTTTGCCGCCGATGCAGTCAAAGATGTTTCACGTGAAACATCTTTGACAGTGACGGATGTACGATGTGCCGTCTGAGACGCAGACGACTTGCCGCCCTGCTGAGGTGCGGCGACCTTACCGGTTTGAGGTTTCTCCGTACCGAAAAACAGGTCGCTAGGATGAGTAATGGTGTCCAATGCGGGCATGGATGCGCGTTTACCGGCGGCTTTCTTGACTGCCTTGCTGGACGATATCGTCTGAGGCACGGCAGGTTTTGATTCCTGCTGGGCAGTAGCCTTCTTGGCGGGGGTTATGTCAGCAGTGGCCTCCGGAGTAGACGAATCCTCCGCAATCATTGCGGGCTGCTCCGCCACCGGCTCCTCCCCTGGCAATGTGGGGAACAAAGCGCCAAGGCCCTTACCAAGTCGTGATTTTGATGCCATTACTTGTTCCTCCTCGCATCAATGGTGTCAAGGACTTGTTGCGAACGCTGTGCGATTTCCAAAGCTGCTTCACCATACGATATGGCACCTATGCCACGAGGATCATAGGCAATCACCGATTGGGAGAAACTCGGCGCTTCGTAGATCTTGACTGAACGCGGGATGGTGGTATTCAGCACAATGCTGGGATAGTGTCCCTTGACCTCGTTATATACTTCACGGCTCAATAGCGTTCGGCGATCGAACATTGTGACGAGCATGGTGGACACCAGCAGTACTGGATTGAAATGCTCCTGCACCAAACCAATCGTGTTGATCAGCTGGCCAAGACCCTCCAATGCGTAATACTCAGCCTGGATAGGAATCAGCATCTCGGTCACTGCACACATGGCGTTGATGACCAAGAGGCCCAAGCTGGGCGGGCAATCAATGAACACGTAATCATAGTGTTTATCTGATTGACGTAGGTAGAGGTCTAGGGCCTCCTTCAGCAACGTGTTTCGGTTGGGCAGATCAGCCACTTCCAACTCAGCACCGCTGAGATCGATTGATGCAGGCACAACATCAAGTGTGGGAAAATCAGGACAGACCGTGATAACATCACCCAGATCGGAACGCCCCTCGATAACGTCATAGACCGAGGGCTCTCCCGATGCATGAGATACACCCAACGCCGTAGAGGCATTGCCCTGCGGGTCCATATCGATGACCAACGCCTGCGCGCCCTTGTTCGCCAGCGCCGCAGCGGTGTTTACCGTGGATGTGGTTTTACCCACTCCCCCCTTCTGGTTGGCCACGGCGATACGACGAGTCCGTTGAGGCTTTGGGAAATCGGTTTTCTTGAGTACATCGTAGCGTGAGCTTTCATCAGCCATCTGGCTGCCAAGCACTGAACCGTGACCATCGAATATTCGCTGAAGCGTTTCGGAAGCCGATTCTATAGGTTCCGACTGATGATCCTTGGTGGCCATCGCTCCTCCTTGCACAGACGTAAGTTCCAGTGTTCTCATTCGTATGGACATGATGCTCGTTATCCACAATTGCGATATGCAATGTGGATAAGTGTGGATAAGTGTGAATGACGTTGAGTGTTAGATTGTGTATTCACAGACGAAAAACATTGAAAAATCAATGTTTTCATCATTATGCACATCGTCCCGTAAAAATGTGGATAACTTTTACGCACATATGGAAATGTGGATAACTCAATCAGTACTCCACTCATCGCTTATCCACAATCACCACGTGGGTAGGCTCAAGATCCGGCCCGACAGCCGCCTCAACGACACGTGGACGACGACCACCGAATTTTGCAATCTCCTTGCCAGCCTTGTCGATTTCAGCCTGAGCAGACCGTCCCTTCAGTGCGATCAACTGTCCTGACGGTTTCAGCAACGGCAACGTCCAGCCAGAGAGTTTGGTCATAGGAGCAACCGCACGACACGTGACAACAGCGAACGGATGAATTTCCCGCTTCCGTACCTGCTGGATGACGGCATCGGAGCGTCCACGAATAATCTCAACGTTCTGCAGTTGCATCAGGCCAACACATTCATGCAACCATTCGATTCGCCGCTCCATCGGTTCAATCAGCGTGAAGTCATGATCCGGCAAACACGCGGCAGCCACCAATCCAGGAAAACCACCACCACTGCCGACGTCGGCAACTGTTTTGAAGCGAATACCATTCGTCGCATTCCGAACGTACGGCACAATCGCAGCGGAATTCAGAATATGCCGTTCCCAAATGATATCGACGTCACGGGGGCCGATCAATCCACGAGGTTCACCCTCTTCGGCAATCTTGGCATGGAAACGCTCCAACTTCGGCAACGCATCACCCAAGACCTCAGCAAGTACAGGTGACCCCTGCAGCTGATCCGTCATAGCCATCTCCCTCACCATGTTTCACGTGAAACAATCAACATGGAGAATGGCGCCGCTCATTACGACGCCATTCTCCATGCGGTCACTTTAGTTTGTTCAAAGACGACATCCGTCGAACGTCCCTGTCATCTCAAAAAAACTCGCCGAGCAATTACTCCTGATCAAGCTCGTCGTCTTCGGCGGTATCCTCGACTCTATTCTTGAGATACACCGTCACGTAACGATGAGGCTCCTCACCGTGCGAGCGAGACTTCAGCCCCTCTTCCCGAACCACATCGTGAACGACTTTACGCTCGCCGGAATCCTTCACTGCGTCAATGGCATCCAAGGCGATATCACGGAGGTGCTGACGCTTGCGCTTCAGGAAACCGTCGACATCCACAATCAGATGAGAACGCTCGCCGGTCTTCTGCTGTACAGCCAGACGAGTCAATTGCTGCAGAGCATCAACGACTTCACCATTACGGCCAATAAGATGTTTGATGTCAGTATCGTCATCAGCAACGATTTGCACGGTGGGGCGGTCATTACGCACGCCCATCTCAATGTCGCCCTCATAGTCGGCGATATCCAGTAGGCCTTCAAGGTAATCCGCGGCGATGTCAGCCTCTTCGTTGAGCTGGTCGATCGACTTCACGTCATCCTGTGCCATACGCTACTCCTTCATGTCGTGTTTGAATTCCAAGTCTAAGCCCTGCTCCCCCGAACAGAGAAAGTAATGTCGGTGCGTGTTGAATGTTTCACGTGAAACATCGAACTCGCACCGACATAGTCGTCACTTCTTTTTGCGCTTACGCACGGGCTGTTGACGCTGATAGCCCTGAGTGGCCTTACGCTCGGCCTCTTCCTTGGCCTTGGCCAATGCTTCTTCTTCCAGAGAGGGCAGGCCGGCCTTTGCGCGGCGAGCATTCTCATTACGATGATCGCGCTTCTCCTTGTCCGCCGCAGCCGGAGAGCCAGGGGTCGGGAATGCGTACACCTGCCACAATGTGCGGCAGAGGTTGCACACGTTGTTGGTCAGCCAGTAGACCAGCACGGCGAACGGCATGGCGACACCGGAGAAGATGTACATCACCGGGAAGAGCCACAGCATAGCCTTCTGCATGGTCTCGGTCTGCTTGTTCATCGAAGCAGCTGCCATGTTGCGCTTCATGCTGAAGTACTGCATAAACCACAGGCAGAAACACATCAGGAACACGAAGATACCGATGACCGCCTTGCCACTAGCGGCAGCACTGGTGAAGTTATCGGTCACGCTGACAATGCCGAACACATCGGTTTGGGTGAATTGCTTGGCGGTTGCTACGTCGAACGCGCCCAACGCATCGCGTTTACCGTTGGCAATGTATGGAATGGCGGACAGCGTGTAGAACATGGACATGAACACCGGGCCCTGAATGAGCATAGGCAAGCAGGAGCCAGCCGGATTGGCGTCATTGTCTTGATACAGTTTCATGATTTCACGACTCATGGCTTCCTTGGAAGCCTGATCCGTCTTACCTTTGTACTTGTTCTGAATACGCTGCATCTTCGGCGCCAATGCCTGCATCTTGCGCATCGACTTCATCTGCTTGTAGAACAGCGGGAAGATACAAGCCTGCACCACCAGCACCAGGATGATAATGGCAAGCACCCATGAGACACCAATCGGGCTCACGCCCAGCATCACGAAGAAGTCATGCACGATCTTCATGATCCAGGTCTGCAACCACTCAACGGGAGTCAGGATTTTATATAGAAATCCCCAAAACCCGCTATCAAGCAGAAATTCATTTGAGTTCATCGTTGGGCCTCTCTTTGGGTTGTGGCCAATGGTGTCAGTCGAGGCTCTTCATGAGCCTTCGACCACGAAAATCTGTAAAAAATGGAATACCGTTGTGGAACATCGTCGATTCCCCCACGACTCCACGGCCGGCAACGCAGTAATCTCAGCACGGCGAGCACTCCCCCTTTGAACGCGCCATACCGTTCCAATGCCTCAATGGCATAATTCGAGCACGTTGGATAATACTTGCAACAAGGCGGTGTGTTTGCCGAGATGTGCTGTTGATACCAGCGCACCCCACCAATCATCACCGCCTTGAAAGAAGCTGTCATGCCTCAGCCACCTTATGCGCCACCGTGGCAAAAGCCTTCGCGATCTGCTGATCTAGCGAAGCGAACGATGCGGTCGCTGCACTGGGCTTGGCGCGCAAAACGATATCGCAATGCGCGGGCAGCAGATCCTCATGGGCTCTGGCCAATACACGAAACCTACGCTTCACCGTATTACGGGTGACCGCATGTCCTACCGATTTGGAGACAGCTAATCCCAAACGGCGATGCACCGTCCGGTCGTCATCATCATGATGGTCGTCGGGCACCAAATAGTGTACGACGATATCCTTGCCACCTGCTTTGCGCCGGCGTTTCAGCACGGTGACGAAATCACGATGGCTTTGAAGCCTCTCCACCTCGACTATGCCTGTGGCACTGATCGGAATGATCAGGCGGAGAGGGACTTGCGGCCCTTGGCACGGCGACGGTTAATCACCGCACGGCCAGAACGGGTGCGCATGCGCAGGCGGAAGCCGTGCTTCATGTGGCGACGGCGGTTGTTCGGCTGGAACGTCCTCTTCATAATCCATTGCTCCTAGGTCTATTCGGCAACGCTTCGCGCTGCCCTCACGTGAGTCAAGCTATACCAAAGTACTCTCACCCCTACCCTCAAGTCAAAACGGACGGAGTATTTTCACATTTCGACACGTTGCGAGACACGCCCCAAATCTCTTATAATCGGCGGAATACCAACCATTCACGGCCAAAAGTTATCCACAAATTACATGTTTGTTATTCACAATCCAGTTATTTCAACACGCGACACGGTGGATAACTTGTCTAAACCAGAGTAAATATTATCTGTTGTACGTATTTCGCCACAGCGACAGAAGGGGCCACCATGGTTAACGCTTCCGGCGACCCCGTAATCGAGGCCGCCCACATCTGGTCAGACACGCTGACGGTGCTCAAACACAGCGCTTCGCTCAGCCCACGAGAAAAAGGATGGTTGGAAGGCGTTGTTCCTGAAGGCGTCTTCGGTTCGACCATCGTGCTGTGTGTGGACAACAACGACACGCTTCAAGCCATTCAGGGTGATTTGAACGATTCCCTGCTTCAGGCATTGCGTACGGTAACCGGCGAAAATATGTTTCCCGCGTTCAAGGTCGTGCCGAAAACCGAGCCCGAACCGCTTTCGGAGGCAAAGCCGGCGCAGCCATATCCTTCGGAAATTTCTCCGACTGTCGCCGAATTCGGTAAAGAATCCTATGGTGCAAAGCCGGCAGCCGCACCGCGGGAACCGATGCCCGCCACCGAGCCGCAGTTCCCGGTCGGTCAGCAGAAGATGAATCGCGATCCCGAGACTCATCTCAATAAGAACTTCACGTTTGATTCCTTCGTGCCCGGCGATTCCAACCGTTTTGCCCGTACGGTCGCACTGGCCGTGGCCGAAGGTTCCGGGCAGGATTTCAACCCGTTGTGTATCTATGGCGGATCGGGCCTGGGCAAAACCCACTTGCTGAACGCCATCGGCAACTATGCACTGGTCAAGGATCCCGGGCTGAAGGTTCGATACGTCACGTCTGAGGAATTCACGAACGAATTCATTGACGCGCTGCAAAACCCGAACCAAAGCCAGGGTCAGATTGCTGAATTCAACCGTCGATACCGACAGGTTGATGTGTTGCTTATTGACGATATCCAGTTCCTCGGCGGCAAGGAAGCCACCTTGGATCAGTTCTTCCATACGTTCAATGCACTGCATCAGGCAAATAAGCGTATTGTCATTGCTTCCGATGTAGCGCCCAAGAATTTGAAGGGTTTCGAGGCTCGACTCATCTCGCGCTTCGAATCCGGCCTGACCGTAGACGTCAAGCCGCCGGATCTGGAGACCCGAATCGCCATTCTTCGCATGATCGCCTCGATGAACGGCTCGAAAATCCCCAGCGATGTGTTGGACCTCATCGCCGAACGCTTCACCGAGAACATTCGTGAACTCGAAGGCGCGCTAACCCGTGTTACGGCCGTGGCCTCGCTGAGTAATCAGCCGGTGACCCGCGCCTTGGCCGAGCAGACGTTGCAGGACTTCTTCACCACCGATGTGGAAATCAAGCCCACGGACATCATCAGTCAGGTGGCGAAGTACTTCCACCTGACGTTTGAGGATCTTGTCGGTAAATCACGAACCAAAAACGTGGCTGTTCCTCGTCAGATCGCCATGTATCTGGCTCGCGAAATGACCAGTATGAGCCTGATGGATATTGGCCAGGTCTTTGGCGGACGCGATCACACCACAGTAATGCATGCCTGCACTCGAATCAGTGACCGAATGCAGCAAAAACAGGAGATCTATAACTACGTTATGGAGCTCACGGTTCGCCTCAAGCAAAGCAACACCAACTGACACAACGCTTCTGAGAGACGAAAAACGGCACTTTTTGGACTGACTTTCCGAAAAGTGCCGTTTTTGGTT
>ERZ857969.4780-NODE-4780-length-11430-cov-2.503297_pt1 | contig 11430 bp, 10 predicted proteins | sample MGYA00519864_ERZ857969 | MGnify/ENA primary metagenome ERZ857969 (study PRJEB31778, sample SAMEA3449382) | human gut metagenome | biome: human gut; feature: human-associated habitat; material: faeces | place: United Kingdom | collected 2010/2012 ... | reverse complement strand
TTGAATTCCAAGCCTCCATATAGGTATCGTTCTCACACTCTTCGGCAGCCTGTCTGTCGCAGACGATTCCATGCGCCAAAGCGCGCAAACGGCTCCCGTATTTTTCGGCGGTCTTGCGAATCGCTTCTTCGTCCCGCAGAAGATACAAGTCAACGATTTTGCTGTCATCCAAGGCATTTCTCTCCTTTCTTTCCGTATTGAAGGGTCTTCACCGAAAGAAGCACCGTTCGGGGCGGGTCGGTTACACGTTTTTCGAAAATTCCCAAAAGCGACTCCGGTCTCAATGCCATTATACCTGAATGCTGCGCATAAATCCACCCTTTTTCATACATGGAGCATCAAGCGCCGCACGGCGCGGATAGATTCTCTTTTTGCTTTTTTTGCGAAAAATCCGGAAATACGCCTTGCAGTCCGTTTTATCGGACAGTATGTGTGATAGAGTCTGTTTGTAAGAAAAAAGAAACATCTGTCGATACTTTTCGAAAAATAAAGAAAAATGCAAAAATGTCTTGAAAGTATATCCAAATTATTGTATACTTGAATTACCAAATCGGAAAGGCGGCGCAATCAGTTGACTTATTTTGCACACAGCCCGTCCGACGTGCACCCGGATGGTCAATTGCTCATCGAGCATCTTCAAAATGTCTCTGCGCTTGCCGCGCATTTTGCGGCAGGCTTTGGTGCGGCGGCGGAGGGGGCATATGCAGGCATGCTGCACGACATCGGCAAGTACAGCGATGTGTTTCAGCGGCGGCTCGGCGGCGCACCCGTGCAGGCGGATCATGCTACCGCGGGCGCGACGGCAGCATATGATGCGCGCGTAGCGCCGACGGCTTTTGCCGTTGCGGGGCATCATGCGGGGCTGCCCGATCTCGGCACGCGATACGATACGGACACCACGCTGCTCGGCAGAATGTCCGCGGCATACCGTGCGACGCTGCCGGATTTCTCGGCGTATCGGCAAGAAGTGACCCTGCCGTCCCTGCCGCCTGCCCCGCCGTTCCGGACCTCACCGGAGGCGATGTACACCTACACGCAGATGCTGTTTTCCTGCCTTGTGGATGCGGACTGGTGCGACACGGGCGGCGAGACGGAGAGCCATTATGCGTCGATCGACACACTTGTCGCTCGACTGGATGCGCATTTTGCCGGATTTGCGGAGCGGGGCGAGCTGGATCGGCTGCGCAACGGTATCCGCGCGGCTGTACTCGGGCATGCCGATGCAAGACAGGGGCTCTTCTCGCTGACCGTACCGACGGGTGGCGGCAAAACACTTACCTCCATGGCATTCGCCCTGCGGCACGCGCAGGTGCACGGCATGGAGCGCGTGATCTATGTGATCCCGTATTGCAGCATTCTCGAGCAGACCGCAAAAATTTTCAAAGCCGTGTTCGGCGCGGAAAACGTGCGCCTGCACTATTCCGCCGCCGAGCTTCGGGCAGAGGGGGACGCCGATCCGAACGCCTTTGTTTCCGAGCGTTGGGATGCACCGATCATTCTGACCACGGCAGTGCAGTTCTTTGAATCGCTCTACAGTGCAAAACCGTCGCGGGTGCGCAAAATGCACCATGTCTGCGGCAGCGTGATCGTCTTTGACGAGGCACAGATGCTGCCGACGGCTTATCTGCGTCCCTGCGTGTCCGGCATCTGCACGCTGACCGAGCATTTCGGCTGTACGGCAGTGCTTTGCACGGCGACGCAGCCTTCGCTGGATCGCCTGATCGCAGAGTTTGCGCCGTCGGCGGATCTGCTTGAGCTTTGTCCGCCGGTTTATGCCGACGCAGAGGTGTTCCGGCGTGTGACCTACCGCTTTGAAGGTTCGCTTTCGGACGATGCACTTGTCGCACGCCTGCGGGACACGCCGCGCGTGCTCTGCATCGTCAACAACCGCGCCGAGGCGCAGGCACTGTACGCGGCGCTCCCGCAGGAGGGCAGCTATTGCCTGACGACCCTGCTGACGCCGCACGACCGCACCGCTGCACTGGAGGCGATTCGACAACGACTGTCGGAGGGGAAGGTCTGCCGCGTAGTTTCCACCAGCCTGGTGGAGGCAGGTGTGGATCTGGATTTTCCCTGTGTGTACCGTGCGATTGCGGGGCTTGACTCCATTGTGCAGGCGGGCGGACGCTGTAACCGCGAGGGCAGGAGCACAGCGGCGGACAGCGTGGTGCATGTGTTTGTGCCGGAGGCATCCGCGCCGCGGCGGCTGACGCAGAATATTGCAGCTGCCGAGCGGACAATTGCGGCGCATCCGGACGCGATCGCGTCCGCGGCGGCTGTTCGGGATTATTTTGATTTCCTGCTTTACACGCTGAAGGATGCGCGGGCGCTGGATCAAAAGGCGATCCTTGACGGGGTACGCAAGCTGGCATTCCGCACGGTCTCGGATGCCTTCCGGCTGATCGACGGCGAGGCGGATGTGAATCTGTACATTCCCGGTGACGGCGGCGATGCGTATCTTTCGCGTCTGCGTGACGGCGAGCGCAGTCGTGCGCTCTTCCGTGCCGCCGCCCCCTTCGCCGTTGCGCTCCCGCAGCACACGGCAGCGGAGCTGATCGCGCGCGGCAAAGCGGAAACGCTCTGCGAGAACGCGGTGATTCTCCTTGACCCCGACTGCTACAATTCCGAGACCGGTTTTACCTTATCCGAAACAACCAAAGCAAATTTTATATAAAACAACATGGAAAGGAGTGACGAGCGTGTCATTCAAACTTGAAGTTTTCGGCGATTACGCGCTGTTCACACGCCCCGAAATGAAGGCGGAGCGCGTGAGCTACGATGTGATGACGCCGAGCGCGGCGCGCGGGATTCTCGAGGCGATCTTCTGGCATCCGGGCATGCGCTGGAAGGTTGACCGCATCTATGTGATGAGCCCGATCTGCTTTTCCAACATCCGGCGCAACGAGGTGTCCGACAAGATCAGCGGGCGGCTGGCAAAATCCGCAATGCACAACGGCGCAGGCGGGCTGTACCTTTGCACAAAAGACTGCATTGCCCAACGGGCTTCGATGGTGCTGCGCCATGTGCATTATGTGATTGAGGCGCATTTTGAGATGACGGAAAAAGCCAGCCCGGCCGACAATGCGGGTAAATTCTGCGAGATGTTCCGCCGCCGTGCGCAAAACGGGCAGTGCTATCATCAGCCCTGCTTCGGCACGCGGGAGTTCCCCGCGGCATTCCGTCTGTGGGAGGGCGGCGAGATCCCGACGGCTTATCCGGGCAGCGAGAAAGACCTCGGTTTCATGCTCTATGACATGGACTACGGCGATCCCGCGGACATCAAGCCGATGTTTTTCCGTGCCGTGCTGAAAAACGGGGTTCTCGACCTCACGGATGCGGAGGTGTACCGATGATACTGCAAGCGTTGGTCGCGTACTACAACAAGCTTGCCGCGCGCGGTGAGATTTCCAAACCCGGCTGGGCAAAGGCGAAGATCTCTTGGGCAATCGAACTCGGCGACGACGGCAGCGTTCTCGGCATTCTGCCGCTCAAGGTCGAGAGCCCGGACGGCAAGAAGCAGATTCCGCGGGAGATTCTGTTACCCGCACCTGTCAAAAAAACAAGCGGAGAACGCTCCAATTTCCTGTGGGAGAACGCCGAATATCTGCTCGGCGTGCAGACCAAGGAGGACGGCGGCAAGACCGCAAAGCGTTTTGTTACAGCGAAAGAGCTGCACGACAGTCTGCTTGCCGACGTGCACACACCGGTCGCCGAGGCAATCAAAGCCTATTTTGCCGCCTGTGATCCGGCAGCGATTGCGTCCATGCTGCCGGACGGCTGCATGGACGAGCTGAGAAAGGGCGCCAATCTGACTTTTCTGTATCAGAACCGCTTCCCGGGCGAGTTCCCGGAGCTATGTGCCGCATGGGATGCGCATTACGGCGGGGAAAAAATCGGCGAAACCTTTGTGGATGTGGTGACCGGTGAGGTTGTTGTCCCGGAGGCGACGCATCCTTCGATCAAAAATGTACAGGACGCGCAACCCTCCGGCGCGGCGCTGGTCTCGTTCAACGCAGAGGCATTTGAATCCTTCGGGCGCAAGCAGAATCTCAATGCGCCGATGGGGAAAGAAACGGCGTTTGCCTATACCTCGGCGCTCAATTCTCTGACGGGGGATAAAGATCACCGGCAGCACATCGGCGATATGACCGTAGTCTACTTCGCCGAAGATGCCGAGCCCGTCTATCAGGACGTGATGGATCTGTGCTTTGCAGGCAGCGATGACCGTGTGACGGATGCAGAGTTGCATTCGATCCTGCAAAATATTGCTGCCGGCAAGCAGACAGACTTTGCAGGTAAGACGCTGTCGCCGGACGATCGCTTTTATTTGCTCGGCATCTCGCCGAATGCGTCGCGTCTGTCCGTGCGGTGCTTCCGGCAGAGCAGTTTCGGCGACGTGATCAGCAGGATCAAGCAACATTATGACGACATCGCGATTGTGACAGATAACCGCAGCAAATGGGTGGACATCCCGCTCTGGGCATTGCTTCGTGAAACGGTCAATCCGAATGCAAATGACAAGACCCCCGCACCGCAGATGGCGGGCGACACGCTCCGCGCCGTGCTCACAGGCGGACGCTATCCTGAGACGCTGTATAGGCAAACGCTGCTGCGCATTCGCGCCGAGCACGACATCACGCGCGGCAAGGCAGCCATTGTCAAGGGCTATCTGCTGCGTAACACCAAACACAGAAAAGATTATACATATATCAAGGAGGCATCGACAATGGCATTGAATGAGACAAGCAACTATACCCCGTATGTGCTGGGGCGGCTGTTCTCCACCCTTGAGGCGGTGCAGTCGGCGGCAAATCCGGGCATCAATACAACCATCAAGGACAAGTATTTCAACTCGGCTTGCGCCACCCCGGCGGCTGTGTTCCCGATTCTGCTGAAGCTGGCAAACAGTCATCTGAAAAAGCTCGGCGGCGGTCTCGCCGTCAACTACAGCAAGCAGATCGGTGCGCTTGTTGCGCGGCTGGAAACCGCATTCCCCAAGACGCTCTCACTGGAAGAGCAGGGCGCATTTATCCTCGGCTACTATCATCAGACCCAAAAAAGATTTGAAAAGAAAAATACAACCGAAATGACGGAGGAGAACTGACCATGGAAGCTATCAAGAATCGTTACGAATTTGTTGTCCTGTTTGACTGTGAGAACGGCAATCCCAACGGCGACCCCGATGCGGGCAACATGCCGCGCATCGACCCCGAGACCGGCTACGGCATCGTGACCGATGTCTGCCTCAAGCGCAAGATCCGCAACTATGTGGAAACGGCAAAAGAGGATGAGGCAGGGCATCGCATCTTTATCAAGGAGAATGTGCCGCTCAATCGCAGCGAGGGTGAGGCGTTCACCAAGGTCGGCATTGACAATGCTGCCGATATGAAGCCGGAAGACCTCAAAAAAAAGATCAAGGCGGCGAAGGCGAACGGCATCGATGTGGACACGCAGATCAAAGACTATCTTTGCGGCGAGTTCTTTGACATCCGCACCTTCGGCGCAGTGCTGACCACCTGCGTTAAGGGCGCGCTCAACTGCGGACAGGTGCGCGGTCCGGTGCAGCTGTCCTTTGCTCGCAGCATCGATCCCATCGTGCCGCAGGAGCTGACTATCACGCGTACGGCAATCACCACCGAGGCGGATGCCGAAAAGAAGAACACCGAGATGGGCAGAAAGTATGTCGTCCCCTACGGACTTTACCGCGCGGAGGGCTATGTTTCGGCAAACCTTGCCCGTAAAACAACCGGATTTTCCGAGGAGGACCTCGCGCTGCTCTGGCAGGCAATTCTGAACATGTTTGAATGCGACCATTCCGCCGCACGCGGCAAAATGGCTGTGCGTGAGCTGATTGTTTTCAAGCATGACAGCGAGCTCGGCAATGCGCCTGCGTACAAATTGTTTGACACGGTCAAGGTCGAGCGCATCGATGCGGAAAAGCCGCCGCGCGCATATGCGGACTACAAGGTCAGCGTGGATAAGGCCGCCGTTCCTGCCGGCGTTACGGTCACCCGCATGGCATAATGGCATACGCTGAGGAAGACTATTTGCAAATCAGCGGCATCCAGCACTTTGCGTTCTGCCGTCGCCAATGGGCAATGATTCACATCGAGGGACAATGGGCTGAGAATGCACGCACGGTCGGCGGCACAATCTTTCACGAGCGGGCGCATGACGCCGGGCTTTCCGAGAAACGCGGCGATCTGCTGACCGTGCGCGGGCTGCGCGTCTTTTCCGCGGCGCTCGGCATCAGCGGCGAATGTGATGTCGTGGAGTTCCGTCGCGGGGCGGACGGCGTGCGCCTGCGGGACTATGACGGGCTGTGGCTGCCGATGCCTGTGGAGTACAAGAGCGGTACTGCCGACGCCGCGGGAGAGGCGGACAAACTGCAGCTCTGCCTGGAGGCGATGTGCCTGGAGGAGATGCTCGGCTGCCGGATTGACAGCGGTTATCTCTATTACGGCGAGGTGCGGCGGCGGGAGTCGGTTGCGATCGACGCGGCGCTGCGGAGTGCCGCCTGTGCCGCCGTCCGAGAGATGCACGCCTACATGCGCCGCGGTTACACGCCGCGGGTCAAGACCGGGCGGTTCTGCCGCGCCTGTTCCATGAAGGACATTTGCCTGCCTGCACTCTGCAAAGACCGGGATGTCTCTGCCTATATCCGGGAGACGATCGGGGAGGGGGACGCATGAAACACTTGTTGAATGCTTTGTACGTTCTGACGCCCGAGGCGTATCTGACGCTGGACGGCGAAAATGCAGTGGTCAAAAAAGAGGGCGATGAGATCGGACGGTTTCCATTGCATAGTCTGTCGCAGATCACCTGCTTTTCCTATATGGGCGCGAGCCCTGCGCTGATGGGCAAGTGTGCGCAGATGCAGATCGAGCTGACCTTCTTTTCGCCGCGCGGGCGGTTTTTGGCGCGCGCAGTCGGCATGGAGACGGGCAATGTGCTCTTGCGTCGTCGGCAATATCGCGTTGCCGACGACGGGACGCAAAGTCTGGCGCTTGCGCGGAATTTTATCGTCGGCAAGCTGTACAATGCGCGCTGGGTGCTGGAGCGCGGGGCGCGGGATCATGCGCTCACGATGGACGCCGAGCGGCTGAAAGCCGTTTCGGCGCAGCTCCGTTGCTCGATCAATGCGGTCATGGCTTGCGGCGATGCGGATTCGCTGCGCGGCATCGAGGGCGAGGCGGCAAGCCTGTATTTTTCAGTGTTTGACGAGCTGATTTTGCGGGATGACGCGGCGTTCCGCTTCACGGTGCGCAGCCGCCGCCCGCCGCTCGACAATGTGAATGCGCTGCTGTCTTTTGCGTACAGTCTGCTGGCAAACGAATGCGCCGCTGCGTTGGAGGGTGTCGGGTTGGATCCCTCTGTCGGCATGCTGCACACCGACCGACCGGGGCGCAAGTCGCTGGCGCTGGATCTGATGGAAGAATTGCGCCCGCTTTTGGCGGATCGGTTTGTCCTCACCGGGATCAACAACCGCGTGTTTGCCTCCGCGCATTTTGACAAAAGCGACAGCGGTGCGGTTTCGCTGAACGATGCCGGACGGCGTGCGTTTTTGACCGCATGGAAAAAGCGGCGGGATGAGATGATCACGCATCCGTTTCTCGGCGAGAAGCTGCCGTGGGGGTTGGTTCCGCATGTGCAGGCACTTTTGCTGGCGCGTATGCTGCGCGGCGATGTGGACGCGTACCCGCCGTTTTTGTGGAAGTGAGGCTGTTATGCTGGTATTGATTACATATGATGTCAACACTGGGGATGTCGGCGGCAGAAAGCGCCTGCGTAAGGTGGCGAATGAGTGTCGTGATTACGGGCAGCGCGTGCAGAACAGCGTGTTCGAGTGCGTGCTGGATGCGGCGCAGTACCGCATGGTCAAGCATCGCCTTGAGGGGCTCATCAACCCGGAGAAGGACAGCCTGCGCTTTTACAATCTTGGGAATAACTATCAGAACCGCGTTGAGCATATCGGCGCCAAGCCGACCTATGCGCCGGAGGGGCTGCTGATGCTTTGACGCGGTGCGAAGCGGGAGCGGACATGGATTCCCGGGGCGCTTCGCACCGCTGAAAAACGGCTGAAAACCACGTTTTCGGTTGAAATAGCGTGGTAAAACAAGTATAATGTAAGCAAACATACATCTGATTTGGTAAAGTTGCAAAAATAGGAGCAAACCAAGTTGTACATGTTTGCCGTCGCACCCCGCACGGGGTGCGTGGATTGAAATCGTGCATGGTATTGCGATTGAATTAAAATGGGATGAGTCGCACCCCGCACGGGGTGCGTGGATTGAAATAATCTGTGTGGAGGTTGAGGGGGTCTTTTCGTGCGCCGGTCGCACCCCGCACGGGGTGCGTGGATTGAAATACGTTGGCAATACCCAAGAATCCGATTTTGTGCAGTCGCACCCCGCACGGGGTGCGTGGATTGAAATCCGAACAGCGGGAGGAAGTTATTTATGCTTATGATGTCGCACCCCGCACGGGGTGCGTGGATTGAAATATTTATAGCAAGCTTGTAGGTTGATTGTAGGTTGAGTCGCACCCCGCACGGGGTGCGTGGATTGAAATTCGCCGTTGCGGGCGCATTGATCGCCGCACGCGGTGTCGCACCCCGCACGGGGTGCGTGGATTGAAATAAAAATGTGTCGACAAAGTGGGATAATTGTGTTATGTCGCACCCCGCACGGGGTGCGTGGATTGAAATCGTCTTGCTTATAAATGTCCGTCAGTCCTCCCGGGTCGCACCCCGCACGGGGTGCGTGGATTGAAATTGCAAAGTCCCTGACGCAAGCTCACCATTTTGCAGTCGCACCCCGCACGGGGTGCGTGGATTGAAATGTCAAATGCTCGGCACTCATGCTCCCGCTTGTATCCGGTCGCACCCCGCACGGGGTGCGTGGATTGAAATAAGATGATCGCGAACGCACGCGGAGACAAGGATGGTCGCACCCCGCACGGGGTGCGTGGATTGAAATTTTCCCTGCATCTGCCGCTTGAACTCTGCGAATTTTGTCGCACCCCGCACGGGGTGCGTGGATTGAAATATTATTGGCACATCTCCGACCTCAAAATCTACGACGGTCGCACCCCGCACGGGGTGCGTGGATTGAAATATTTTATGCCCCTTTCAGATTGCTTTTTCTATGTGCGCGTCGCACCCCGCACGGGGTGCGTGGATTGAAATAGGTCGATTTTTATTGTTCTGGCTCGGTACGGCGTCGCACCCCGCACGGGGTGCGTGGATTGAAATCTTGGAAAGTAAGAATGTGTCTCCCCAGCAGCTGTCGCACCCCGCACGGGGTGCGTGGATTGAAATTTGTAAATCCAGCGGAAAGCAAACCAAGCAAGCAGTCGCACCCCGCACGGGGTGCGTGGATTGAAATAGATTTGTATGAGGAGCTTTTAGACAGTGCTTTTGGTCGCACCCCGCACGGGGTGCGTGGATTGAAATATCGATATGATTAATCGCCGAGCGCGTCAAATGTGTCGCACCCCGCACGGGGTGCGTGGATTGAAATAACTCGTCTGATACAACATCTTTATTGACGGGTGTCGCACCCCGCACGGGGTGCGTGGATTGAAATTCGTCAGCCTTATCCTGCAAGACTTCTTTGATAGGCTGTCGCACCCCGCACGGGGTGCGTGGATTGAAATATCACCCTTTTCGCCCTTAGCTCCCGGCGCACCGTCGTCGCACCCCGCACGGGGTGCGTGGATTGAAAGAAATAGATACAGGGTTGATACTGTACCAAATTTGAAATGTCTCACCCCGGGTGGGTGAGCTGACGCAAAAGGCCCCCGACGCATCGCGTCGGGGGCCTTTTATAAACTATTTTGCTTACTCTGCGTCGGTCTCGGGGGAATCGAGGCAGTCGAAATGCTCCTGGCAGGCAGGGCAAACGAGGTCGCGGGGATCGCAGGTCTCGTCGAAGCAGACGGTCTCGCCGCAGTGCGGGCAGACAGCCTCATAGAAGCCCTCGCAGTCCTCATCGCATTCGTCGCAGTCGCCGTCGCACTCAAAATCGTCGTCGTCCTCGTCTTCATCCTCGTCGCAGAGGTATTCCTCAACTTCGCCGAGGTCTTCATCCAGCTCTTCAACGTAGTCGTTGAGCGTTGCGACATCGCCGCCGAGGTCGGACAGATCGTTTGCCATCTCGTCGAGCGTCTCGACGACAGCCTTCAGCAGCTTGCCCTCCGGCTTGGTTTCATCGAGGGTGAGACCCTCCAGCAGACCCTTCAGATATGCGGTCTTTTCGGTAATTGTCATGGTTGTATCCTCCAATATTCAGTATTCATTCGGCAAAAGCCGACGTTTTCAAACAGAATCGAACAAAAAGTGCCGTGAAAACCCGGCACTTTTCTTGTGTTATGCTCTGGACAGGTACTCGCCGGTTCTCGTGTCGACCTTGAGAATATCGCCGGTGTTGACAAACAGCGGAACCTTGATGACTGCGCCGGTCTCCAGCGTAGCGGGCTTGGTGGTACCGGTAGCGGTATCACCCTTGAAGCCGGGCTCGGTGTCGGTGACTTCGAGCTCAACGAACGTGGGAGGCTCAACGCCGAAGACGTTGCCCTTGTAGGAAACGATGCGGCACATCATGTTCTCCTTGACAAAACGGAAGTCGTCGCCGAGCTTGTCCGCGTTGATGGGGAGCTGATCATAGGTCTCCATGTCCATGAAATAGTAGAGCTCGCCGTCGTTGTAGAGGTACTGCATATCCTTGCGCTCTACATAAGCGTTCTCAAACTTGTCGGTCGGGCTGAACGTTCTCTCAACGACCGCGCCGGTGATAACATTCTTCAGCTTGGTGCGGACGAAAGCCGCGCCCTTGCCGGGCTTAACATGCTGGAACTCAACGACCTGAAGCACATTGCCGTCCATCTCAAATGTAACGCCGTTTTTGAAATCTCCTGCTACTACCATAAATATAAATCCTTCCCAACGACCGATGGTTTTATAGAATATAGGCAGAGGTGCGAGGTCGTCGTCGCTCAAACTCAGCCAGTATAATACAGCTTATTCTACCCTATTTTTGCCCGGATTGCAAGAGGTTTTTGCAAAAAAGTCCGTCCCGCACACAAAAAAACGGCGGGAGAACCGCCGTTTTTTGCGTTTACTTGTCCAGCCACTTGAAAAGTGCGACACAGAGCGCGACTTCCAGGGCGAAGAAAGCGGCGAACGCCGCGATCAGCCGCTTCATCGTTCAGAACAGCTCGATGAGCTCTTTCGGGGAGTGGGTGAGCGAGGTGACCGTGTCGTCGTGCGCCCAAACCATGTCCTCAATGCGGCAGCCGTACTTACCCGCGAGGTAGATGCCCGGCTCGACCGTGATGACGTGCCCGTTCTCGAAGAAGTCTGCGGAGCGGGGCGCGAAGTTCGGCGCCTCGTGGATCTCCAGACCGACGCTGTGCCCGAGCGAGTGACCG
>ERZ857969.4778-NODE-4778-length-11432-cov-4.428320_pt1 | contig 11432 bp, 10 predicted proteins | sample MGYA00519864_ERZ857969 | MGnify/ENA primary metagenome ERZ857969 (study PRJEB31778, sample SAMEA3449382) | human gut metagenome | biome: human gut; feature: human-associated habitat; material: faeces | place: United Kingdom | collected 2010/2012 ... | reverse complement strand
AAAGCAGTTATTGTATCAGGTAATTTGTCAGATAAGTGTTATGTATATTTTGATATATGGATACCTACAATAGCGGATTATTGTACAAGTGGAACGGATTTAGCAACATGTGTTAAAAATTTTGGTGACCAAGGAGTGGATGTTTCAAATATTTATATTCATGACTCTTCGTTAACCAATGGAGCGGGGGACAATAGTTATAGGTTTGCTGGAGGAGATTATAATTTAACAAAAAAGGCAAAAAAAGATGGCCGTAATAGCATTATAGGAGGAAATAATCCTGTAGTTCAGACTTTAGATGTTGATTTAAGCAACTGGGAAGATGTTTATAATTCAACATATTATGTTTATTATGATAATATAAGGTATTTTAATACATTTGCAAAGGCTTTAACTTATGCTATAAATGATGGATATCTTGAGAAAGATAATGTAAAAAATTTTGTGTGCTTTGGTAGCAACGAAAAACCATGTCCATACGATAATTTATATAGAATAATAGGGGTTTTTGATGATAAAGTTAAACTTATAAAATCAACATTTATAACATGTGATATTTTAGGAATAAATAATTGTACTTCGTATGGACAAGTTATTTCTGATAATTGGAGAAATGATTTTGGTTATAGTAATCTTAAATATTATTCTACACTTTGGAGTAGCGGGACAAATACATGGAGTGAAAGTTATATAAATACAGATTATTTAAATACACGTTTAATAAACAATTTGGGGACCATATGGTCAAATAAAATAGTGACAACAACATGGAAAGTAGGAGGCAATACTGCGGCTAATATAAGGTCAAAAACTCCATCAGAAGCATATACAAATGAAATAACAAGTCCAACAAAAAATACAACATATAGTGCCAAAATAGGATTAATGTATGTATCCGACTATGGTTATTCTGTCCAAAAAAATTACTGGGGAGAAATTTTGTTTAACTATAATGGAATTTCAATTGATGGACCATTACGTCTTTTAAATTGGATGTATATGGGAGCTACTGAATGGACAATTTCCCCAGATACAACTGCTACATATGATGTATTTGCAATATATTATGATGGACGTATTATTAACCAAACAGTTGATGATTTATCTTTTTATTTTAGACCCGTTTTCTTCCTTAATTCATCTGTATCTTATGTCTCAGGAACAGGAACTCAATCTGACCCAATTAGAATTAATTAAACCAAAGCAAAAGGCCTCGATTGAGACCTTTTTAGTTTTTATGTCTTTGCATAAATTGTTCTAATGCCATTTCAAATTCATTTTTATCATTTAAACTTACTAGATATTCTTCATTATTTATAATATTTATTTTTCTTATACAAAATGTTCCAATATCTCCTTCAAGAGTTAGGTATACGTATTTTACACCATCAATTAAGAATTCATCTGTAATAATATAATCTCTTCCATCATCTAAAGTAATTATTTCTAGTTCTTCCATTATCTTGAACCTCCATCTCTAGTGCCTGCATCATTTAGTTTTGAAAGTAAGCTAGCTACTTCTTCTTCACTTTTATCTTCTTTAGCATAAGCTTTAATAACTTTATCCATAAGGTCTTCATATTCTTCTAAAGTAATATTTTTACTATCTAAATAATCTTGAAAAGAACTATGTAGGGCACTTTTTATTTCATCTTCACTGTAAGATGCTGGGTTACTAGCAATAATTCTTGACATTTTTGAAAATAATTCATTCATATAACTTTCTTTTTCATATTCATTTAAAGCTCTAAAGCAACCATAAATTCTTGTATCAATATCATATTCTTTATTACTATTAAGTACATCACTAGCAACATTATCCATTTGATACCACCAGTAAGGGCGTTGTTCATTTTTATTATAACCAGCTATTTCTGTGTTTTCTGTTACAGCAGCAGCTAATTCATTTTTAATTTCTTTAGCATTTTCTCCAACTTCCATCGCTTCATGAAGTTCATGAATACCTACAGTTAAACCAGCAGATAAAGCCACTAAAATAATTGTTTTTGTAGCTATTTCTTTAATACCCATCGCTTTTTTCTTTTTAGTTCTTCTATTTTTTACCATTGGTCTATTAACACTTAAGTTATAAGCGTTTTCATCTCTAGTTACTTTTCTTGTTCCATCACTATTAAACATTCTATTAACAGTATAATCTAAATCTTGAACATTATCATTCATATATATACCTTCTTCCTATTATTATTTTACCTTAAAAATTTAAATATGGCAATATTTTTTGAAAAAATTGACAACTGTTATTGCATTGTAATTTTAAATTTGGTATAATTTATGAAGAATAGGTTGGTGAGACGAATTGTGAGCTTAAGTGTTATCGATAAATATGTAGTAAAAAAAGAAAAAGACCTACTTGAGTACGCAAAGATACTAGAATCAATAATAAGTATTGATGATAATAAAATGTGGCAAAACAAAAAAGAATTTGCTCTTTATGCCAAAGAAATAATTGAAATTTATGCTGATACATATTACTTTCAAAATAACAAACATAAAGACAATCCAATAGAATATTCCAATGATAATATTAATTTTGTATTAAAATCTATTATTGAATATTGTCGCCTTCATGATAAAATGGGACTAATTAGAACATGGAAGAATGAAACATTTTTACTTTCTGTCATAATTTGTACAGCTTGTTATGTAGATTTTGCAAGTAACGTAGTAGATGGTGATTATCAAGATACTAAAAATAAGTTTAAATATTTATTAAGTTATTTAAGAAAAACAAAGTTATTAAATGTTAAAGATAATAAATACTTTATAAATGATTTATTTGAAGCAGTTAAGAAAAATGCTAGTGAAGATAAGAAGATTTTGGTAGGGCTTGAAAGTGATAACTATCGTAATGAATATAAAATGATTAGTAATAATCCTACTTATTATGAAGTTAAGTTTAGTTATGAAATACCAGGTTTAGAAGAATTTGATGAATCTTTAGTAAGTGGTGTTTTAAAAGATTATGAAACTAAAATAAAAGAAATATCATATGACTTACTAGCAAGTAGAGTATTAACAGAACTAATAAGTAATAAAGATATGGATAAATATGTTATTCGTATTGATAAAGGTCTTAAAAAAGCTGGTTTAATTAGATTATTTGATAATAAGTATTTAAAAGAATTTGTTAAAATACTAATTCCCTATGAAGAAGAAGTAAAATATCAAAGTATAATAAATGCTTATAAAGAAATAGGAATGAGTTTTATATATGATTATGATGATATAGAAAATGTAAATCCAACAATCTTTGTAGATGATACGGAACTATTAGTAAATAAAGAATTTATTAATAACAATTTAGACAATAATATGAGTTTTGATAAAATGAACATAAAACTTGTTGTAAAAATTAAGGAGGAATAAAAATGAGTGTGTATGGTGAATTTTTTACAAAATTTATGGAACCATTATTTGAAGGTTTCGTAAGTATTTTTAAAGGGTTAGGTTCAGGGTTATTTCAAATGTTTAATATTGTAAATTATATTACAGTAATAAATGATTATAAGAGTGATTTAACAGGTATTGGTTTAGTAATAATGATTTTTTCAATTATTTTCTTAGTAGCAATATTTGCTTTAATAGTATTCTTAATTTATAAATCAATTAGAGTTTATGTAAGATACAGAAGAAATGTTAAAAAAGAAGATATGTTAATTGAAGAAATAGACTCTTTAAATAATGAAATATTTAAGTTAAAAAGACAAAATGCTAAAATTAGTGAACTTACTAATGAAAATGGTGAAATTGAATATAACGAAGATGGAACTGTTAAAAATGAACTTAAAGAAGGAGAAAGTAGATTCTTTAAACTTAGTAATGTTGATGCTAAATATGAAAATATGACACCAGAAGAAATTCATAATACATTTACACTAGAAGAATTCTGTGACCAATTTAGAAATTATTCAGCATCTAAATTACATTTATATTATGATATTAATTTAATACGTTTATTTATTGCATCATTTGCCTCAAATAAATTAATTATTCTTGAAGGTATTTCTGGTACTGGGAAAACATCACTAGCATATGCTTTTGGTTCATTTGTAGATAATGAAACAACTGTAGCAAGTGTTCAACCATCTTGGAGAGACTCAACAGAAATATTTGGGTATTTCAACGAATTTACAAAGAAATTTAATGAAACTGAAATTCTAGAAAAAATGTATGAAGCTGAATATAGTGACCAAGTATATATTACCTTACTAGATGAAATGAATATTTCTCGTGTTGAATATTACTTTGCTGAAATGTTATCTATTCTAGAACTTCCAAATAAAAAAGACTGGGTTGTGGAATTAGTTCCAAATGTTTGGCCTGGCGACCCTAAAAAGTTACAAGATGGAAAATTAAAAATTCCTGAAAATATGTGGTATATTGGTACAATCAACAATGATGACTCAACATTCATGATTACTGATAAGGTTTACGATAGAGCAATGCCAATTGCAATCGATGATAAATGTGAAGTATTTGAAGCACCAGAAACTGATAAAGTTAAAACAAGCTTTAAGTATTTAGATGGCTTATTTGAAAAATCAAGTGAAGAACATCCAGTTAGAGCAGAAAACTTAGAAAAGATTGCTCAACTAGATAGATATGTAATTGACCACTTTAGACTTGCTTTTGGTAACAGAATTGTTAAACAACTAAAAGACTTCGTTCCAGCATTTGTAGCATGTGGTGGAGATGAAGTAGCAGGTATTGATTACCTTATAGCTCACAAGATTTTAAGAAAATTTGAACAATTAAATCTAGCATATATTAAAGATGAAATAGATGGACTAGTTAATTACTTAGAAAAATTATTTGGAGCAGGTAAAACTCCAGAATGTAAAGCATATTTACTTCGTCTTAAGAAAACAATTTAGGTGATATTTATGGATATTGTAGAATACCTAAATAGTATAAATAAAGATAACGCTAACAAATTTATCGCATCAACATCATCAAACATTACTGTTAAACGTGATATTGATGCGCGTGTTAGTGACACATCATGGATAGATATGGTAGAAGAATGTATACCATATCTTGATAATATCATAAGAAATCCAAGAAGATTTATTGTTCAAGAAGAAAATATTGTACCAATCGAAAAAGCCAAAGTTGTAACAGAAGAATCAATTAGGCATCTTGCCCAACATACAAGTATGATACAAGAAGTACAAGAAGATGGAACAGTTATTCCTCTTAAATTATTAAATGTATATCGTGAAGAAACAGTAGATTTATATGAAAATAGATTTATTAAATCTTTAGTAGATAACCTTTATACATTTGTAAATAATAAATTAAATGAATCAGACCAAAGAAGTTATGCTAAAGTAGAAAGTACTGTTACATATCAAGGAATGATGAAGAAAAAAGGTGAAGATGTTGAAGTAAATCTAACCCTAAAAAGTAAGAAAGATACTGAAGTAGATGCATCAAAAGATGGACATAGCTTAGAAGAACGTATCGAACATATCAGAGATATTGTTTCATCTTTCAGGGGTTCGACATTTATAAAAAGCTTAAAAGAATCTAGTCCAGTAAGAAGTCCGATTAGAAAAACTAATGTTATTCTAAAAGAACAAAACTTTATAAAAGCCCTAGAATTATGGGAATATCTAGAAAAGAATAATATCAAACCAGTAACTAGTATTGATAAAAGAAGTGAAGTTATTAAAAGTGGAGATATTAAAACTAAATATGATTTAGCATTCTTTATAAATACTGATGCTATAGATATAAATAAAACTTCTAACAAGAGTGAATATAATTCTGCAATTGTATCTAAACTTGTAAATGATTTTGTTTTTACAGGAAATATAACTGAAAAAGAGTTTAAAAAGTTAATGGAAAAAGAATTTAAAGAAGCTAAAAAACGTAAAGATAAAGCAACTAGTGGTATTAAGAAAACTATTGAAGATTTCTTAGATAACTACAATAATAATAAGAAAAAAATAATATCAATAATAAAATAAGTGAGGGATTAAAATGACCAAAGAAAATAAGAATAAGGAATTTTTAAGAAATAAAGAAACTATTAATATTAAAGAGTTTATGCTTCAAAAAAGTGGAGAACAAGATAAGTTAATTACTGATACTTTAGATAAAATATATGAAGGTAATGTTGAAGTAACAAAGAAACATTTAGAAAAAGTATTAAATGTTGCATTTGATAATAAAGATAATGAAACATATTTACCTCATAGTTTATGTGTTAAAAAAGATGGTAATAAGTTAATATTTGCTTTTAAAAAGAAAAATACAGCTTTAATTATTTTGTTTTTACTAGGGTTCTTATTTATCGCTGGGTTTGCAACATTTACTGGGGTTCAATTTTTAGCTAAAGAAAAGTTAAATATTGACCTAAATGGTGATGGAATTGCTGATTTAAATATTGATTTAGATGATGATGGTTTATGTGATATTAACTGCGATATAAATGATGATGGAAAACCAGATAAAAATATTGATTATCGTGGTAATAGAAAACAAATATTTAATGTTTTAGTAGAAAATAAAGATACATTATTTAATGAAATGAACCAAATGGATGAAAACGGTAAATGTAAATTAAATTGTGATACAAATAATGATGGATGGCCAGATACAAATATTGATATAGATGGTGATGGCAAAGTAGATTTAAACATTGATATTGATAATAATGGTTTACCTGATTTAAATATTGATACAAATGGTGATGGTGTAGCTGATATTAATATCGATGATGATGGTGATGGTAAATGTGATAGATTATGTGCATCAGTTAGTGACAATAAAGGTGGAATGACTACTATTGGTGGTGGAAATGTAAACATTGATACTGCAGCCTTAATAGTTGCCTTTGAAAGTGGGGCTGACATTAATGTATCAAATCTTTATCCAGATGACCAAAATGACCCAGATGTTAATACAACAGTTCCAGATGTTAAATTTACAATTATAAATACTACATCTAAAGCACTTCATTATAACTTAGATTGGATAAATGTTGAAAATACTTTTACAAGTGGAAATTTCATGACAAAGATTTTTGGTGATAATGGTGGATATAAAGCCGATTGGGCATCAGCTCCAACCACAAATAATCGTTTTGCAAATAACATTGAAATTCCTGCTTATACAACTCAAAATTATATCTTATCATTTAAACTACGAGGCATTGGTACTGAACAAAACTTCGACCAAGGTAAGATATTTAAAGGCCGTGTGGCAGTAGATATAATTGAAAATAATAATAGATAATAAAGATGTCCTTTTAATAGGGACATTTTTATTATATAAAGAATACAATATTTAGAACATAAATTTGTCGAAATATATTGACTTTTGTCGAATTTATGGTAGAATAAAAAACATTATTACAGAAAAATTTTTGTAATAGTGAGGGGGAATTGGTATGGCTACAAAAGCTACAAAAACAACAAAAAATGCGGTGGTAAAAAATACACCAAAGAAAGGTTCAAAAAGTGTTACATCTAAAAAAGAAGAAGTAGTAACAAAAAGTAAAACAAATATCTTTAAAAATATTTGGAATTTTGTTATGAAACATAAAATTATATTTGGTATTTTTCTAATAATAATTCTTATTATAATCTTCACATTATTATTTTTAAAAATATCACTTAATTTTACTGTACTTTCCATTAACGATGATAAGTATTCTAAGGCAGATATGAATATGAGCTTATATAATTTGAAATATAATTATTTTGGTAAAGATGCAAGTGAAATACCTGATGCAACATTAGAAGAACAATTATCTTCAGTTAATATGACTGTTTCAGAATATTTAAAAAGTGAAGCCGTTACAGAGTTAAAATATCGCAGTGCCATAAAAAAAATAGCTAGTGATAATAATATAACATTAACTAAAGAAGATGAAGAAGAAATAAAGAGTGATATTAATAGTGTTATTAAGAGCTTTGGTAGTCATGGTGAATTTAATAAGTTTTTAAGGGAAAATAAAACTAACAAAAAAGCTTATGAAAGTTACTTAAAATCAAATAAACTTTATGAAAAAGTATTTGAAACACTTTATACAAGTGGTAAGAAAAACTACTTAACAGATGAAGAAATAAAGAAAGAAACAACAAATTACTATAATGAATATTACAAAGTAAATCAAATAGTATTAGGAATAGTTGATACAAGTACTTTAGAAAGTTTAAGTGAAACAGTAGTAAATCAAAAAAAGGCTTTAATAGAAGCAATTCTAAAAGAAGCTAAATCAGGTGTAGACTTTGAAGAACTAGTAAAAAAATATAGTGAAGAAGCTAGTAGTGATAACAATCTATATTTTACTAAAGATGGTGTTTTAGAAGAAGTTTACAATGCGGTTGATAGTCTTAAAGAAGAAGAGATAAGTGATATTATAAAAACTAAATATGCTTATTCAATCATTAAAAGATTACCATTAGATGATAAGAAATTAAATGATTATTTAGAAAAGAAAGCTAAAGAAAAGTATAATAATGATATCACAACAAAAGCTGAAGATTATAAAGTATTTTATGAAAATGCTTATAAAAAAATTAAGTAGGAGAGGTAAGAAATGAAAAAAGGAAATAAGAATAACATAGTTTATATTGTTATAGCTTGTATAGTTGCTATTATCCTTTTATCTTTAGCGGGTGTATCATTATATAAAGTAATAAATATTGAAAATGATAGTATTCCAGAAGTAATCGGTGAAATTGATAATAGTAAGAAAAATACAACTAAATTAGCAAATGAAATTACAGATAAAGTTAATTCATTAGATGAAAAAACATCTGAAGAACTTGCTAATATGAACAAAACACAAAAAGATTTAAATTCTGCCACAAACAAAAATATTAATGAAAAATATGAATCATTAGATAAGACAATTAATGATGCTAGTGAAAATGCTTTAAATACTGTTAATACTCATTACAATTCTTTAGTGGAATTAAATAATAAGAATTATAACAGTTTAAAAGACCAAATCAATGATTTTAGTGATGAAACAAGAACTAATTTCATTAATGTAAATCAAAAAATTGATAGAGAATTCTTGGCATTAAATAAAAAGATTGATACATATAATGAAAGTTTAAATAAGAAATTAGATAAGAATAATGAAAATATTAATATTAAATTAGATAATTATAATCAAAATTTAAATGTTAAATTAGATAATTATAATCGAAATTTAAATGTTAAACTAGATAATTATAATCGAAATTTAAATGTTAAACTAGATAATTATAATCAAAATTTAAATATTAAATTAGATAATTATTATAATAGAATAAATAATTCTTTAAATAGCATCGAAAATAATATTCTAGCTGGATTTAATTGGAACCAAGCAAAATTAAATGCTATTGGAACACAAATTACAGATGGATTTAATTGGAACCAAGCAAAATTAAATGCTATAGGAACACAAATTACAGATGGGTTTAATTGGAATAAAGATAAATTAAATGCTGTAGGAACACAAATTACAGATGGATTTAATGGATTAAATAGTGCATTAACTGCAAATACAGATAGTGTCAAACAACTAATTAATAGAGCATATACTGGTTTAAATACAAATTTAACAAACGGACTTGATAGAATTACAAATAGACAAGAAAACGATTTTAATTCATTAAATAATGGAATTGGAAGTATTGCTTCAAAACAAGAAAATGAATTTACTCGAATTAAAGGTTCTATAAGTGCTAATGCTACTTTAATAAATAATAAATACTTAGAATTAAATGGAAGTTTAAATGGAGTTAGTCAAACAGTTAATGAAAATAAATTAGCATTAGAATCTATTGGAAATAAAATAGATAATATTACTAGTAAATTAAATAGTATGGATGCCAAACTAGATATTTTAGTAAGAAATATGAATGTAAATAGTGTTAGTGGTTTAAATATTACAGATTTAGCTGAATCCTATGAAACATATTATACAAACTTTAAAAGAGAAAATGGAAGAGATGCAACTTTAGAAGAAAAGATGCAAGCTGTAATAGATTATTTAAAAGATAAAAATTACGTAAGAAGTAACTAATAAAATGGATATAGATTTTGAAAGATTAAGAATAGATTTAATTAATTATTTTGAAAGTGCTCACTTTGCTGGAGGGATAGGCTTTGCAATATTAGAAGCTGATAGAGCAAGATATGCAAGAGAAGAAGAATTAATTAGACTAGCAGAATTTATAGGAATAGATTTGAATAATTATATAAATTACAAAAAGAGTAGATGAAAATCTATTCTTTTTGTATGCAAAAAAAAGAAATATTTTGTTATATTTCCTTTTCATCAATGATTTCATGTCCAGACTCATCACGTTTTTTAAATAGTAAAGAAATGTCAATTTCTAAAACTGTTGCAATTCTATAAAGAACAGCTAAGCTAAAAGATTGATGAACTTTACTAGATTCTATGTTACTTATTAAACTATGACTAACATCACAATATTCAGCAAGCTTTTCTTGAGTCATTTTCCCATAATTGCTATATTTGCTATTGTTATGTAACCTATAATATTTAATATTTTTACTAACTAATTCGTAAATATAATTATCATCAGACTTACTAAATTTCATATTTTAACACCACCTATATATATTTTGCCACTTATAATTAAAATTATTAATTGATTTATGATAGATAAAAGTTCTACAATAAGTGATAAAAAGTATACCATTTGTGTAAAATGTGTGTTATAATATAAAAAAGAAAAAATATTTAACAGTATTTTTTTCTAAGAAAGAGGTGGTTAATAGAGTAAAAAAGGTAAAATAGCAAGTTAACTATTATGAGAAGGGAGGACAAAATGAATAAAAAGATTATAGCTCTAATAGGTGCAATTATTGTTATTTTATGTGTAGTAATACTATTTGTATCAAAAAATAATGTCAAATATGAAGTAAAATTTAATACAAATGGTGGAACAATTATTGAAACACAAACAATTAAAAAAGGGGAAACTGCAAAAAGACCAAGCAACCCAACCAAAGATGGATATGTATTTGATGATTGGTATTTAAATAATGAAAAGTATGATTTTAATAAAGAAGTTACAGAAAATTTAGTTCTTGAAGCAAAATGGGTTAAAGAAGTAATTGATGAAAAAGAAACATACACTATAACATTTAATACTGATGGTGGTAATAAAGTTGCATCCATAAAGGTAATTGAAGGAGAAAAAATTAGTAAACCCGATACTCCAACCAAAGATGGATATAAATTTTTAGGATGGTATTTAAATGATACAGAATTTGATTTTTCTCAAAGTATTACTAAAGATATAACTTTAAAAGCAAAATGGGAAAAAATAAAAACTGATAATAATAAACCATCTAAACCTAGTAAACCCGATACAACTAAACCATCTAAACCTAGTAAACCCGATACAACTAAACCATCTAAACCTAGTAAA
>ERZ857969.4772-NODE-4772-length-11451-cov-4.174359_pt1 | contig 11451 bp, 9 predicted proteins | sample MGYA00519864_ERZ857969 | MGnify/ENA primary metagenome ERZ857969 (study PRJEB31778, sample SAMEA3449382) | human gut metagenome | biome: human gut; feature: human-associated habitat; material: faeces | place: United Kingdom | collected 2010/2012 ... | reverse complement strand
CAGGAAATACCAGGAAGAGCCTGCACACTGGGGCATTGTGTCGGTCTCGCGGTGAGCGGGTCCGCCGCAGTGCGGGCAGGTGGTGTTTACCCAATCGGTCATTTTAGCCAAGGGCGATTCGCCGTTATCGGTCGGCTCGTAGGAGTCAACATTCGGCAGCACAAGCGGTAATTCGCTTTCGGGCACGGGCACATAGCCGCACTTATCGCAGTGCACTATCGGAATAGGCTCGCCCCAATAGCGCTGGCGTGAGAACACCCAGTCGCGCAGCTTGTAGTTGGTCTTGCGCTCGCCGAGGTTACGCTCGGTAAGCCACTCCTGTATTGCCTTTTTAGCGTCTTCAACGCTCATACCGTCTAAAAAGCCCGAATTTACAAGCTTGCCTGTGGCGCACTCGGTGTAGGGGGCTGCCTGTACGTCCTCACCGCCCGCTACAACCTCGATTATCGGCAAGCCAAACTTCTTTGCGAACTCCCAGTCGCGCGTATCGTGCGCGGGAACCGCCATTATAGCGCCCGTGCCGTAGGATATAAGCACATAATCGGCAATGAAAATCGGCACTTCCTTGCCGTTTACGGGGTTTATTGCGGTAATGCCCGAAATTTTAACGCCGGTTTTATCCTTTGCAAGCTCGGTGCGCTCAAAGTCGGACTTTTTGGCAGCCTCCTGCTTATATGCCGTAACCTCGTCCATATTGGTTATTTTATCCGCCCATTTATTTATAAGCGGGTGCTCGGGCGACATTACCATATAGGTAACGCCGAAAAGCGTATCGGCGCGGGTGGTGAACACCTCAAACGTATCGCCTATGTTTGTAGAGAATTTGACCTGCGTGCCGTAGGAGCGGCCAATCCAGTTGCGCTGTTGCGTTTTTACGCGGTCTATAAAGTCAACCTCGTCAAGCCCCTCAAGCAGCTTTTCGGCGTAATCGGTAATTTTAAGCATCCACTGGCTTTTTTCCTTGTGAATAACCTCGCTGCCGCAGCGCTCGCAGTGACCGTTTACAACCTCCTCATTTGCAAGCACACACTTACATGAGGTGCACCAGTTGACCGACATTTTCTTTTTATAAGCAAGCCCTTTTTTGTAAAGCTGTAAGAAAATCCACTGCGTCCACTTGTAATATTCGGGGTCGGTGGTGTTTATTTCCCTGCTCCAGTCAAACGAAAAGCCTAAGGATTTCAGCTGCCTTTTAAAGTTGGCAATGTTCTTTTTGGTGACCTCCGCCGGGTGAACGTGGTTCTTTATGGCGAAGTTTTCGGTCGGCAAGCCGAAAGCGTCCCACCCCATGGGGTAAAGCACATTGTATCCCTCAAGCCTTTTTTTGCGGCAGACAATATCAATAGCCGTGTATGAGCGCGGGTGGCCTACATGCAAGCCCTGCCCCGACGGATACGGAAACTCAACCAGCCCGTAAAACTTAGGCAGAGAATAATCGTCCTTTGCGGCGAAGGTCTGCTTTTCATCCCATATATCCTGCCATTTTTTCTCAATTTGCGCGTAATCGTAACCCTTTGACATTTTAATCTCCATTCTGCCGCTAAAGAGTCGGCACAAATAGGTTATGAAATCTCCCTTTAGCGGCGAACGGAGATTATACCGGTATATTTCGCGGTTGCCTTTTATTAAATAAAAGGCGAGCGGAATGCCGTCCCTATATTGTGTTTAGCGTGATTTTTCACGCTAATCCCCCTCAACCTCTGTAAGCAATTCGCTTAAATCAACCTGTTCGCCGTCGCTCCACATTTTATCAAGCGCGTAAAACTCGCGCTGGTCGCGGCTGAAAACATGCACTATAACCGAGCCGTAATCAAGCACAATCCAGCCCGTAGCCTTGCCCTCTATGTGGTGGGGCTGAACGCCCGCCTCGCTGAGCTTTTCTTCAACCTCATCGGCAAGCGCCCTTACATGTGTAGAGCTTGTTGCGGTGCACATTAAAAAATACTCCGCAATTACGGTAAGCTTGTCTATTTTAACGGCGGCAAGCTCCTTCGCCTTTTTTTCGTTCAGCGCATTCGCTGCGATTTTTAATATTTCTGTACTTTCCATAATTCACCCCAACTCCGGTTTATCGGTAAATTCGATTTCCGGTTTTCCTTTCAGTCCGTCGCTTTCAAAAATAATAACCTCGTTTTCGCCCTTTTTAATAAGCGAGCGCGGCACATAAAGCGTTTTTTGCGGCCCTGCCTCCCAGTATCTGCCGAGATTAAAGCCGTTAAGCAGCACAAAGCCCTTTTTGAAATTATCCGTTCTTAAAAATGTGTCATAAGCCTCGTCCGCCGAGAATGTTCCCCTGTAAAACGCCGGAATGTCCTCAGTAGCTTTTTCGCCGAATTTAAGCGCGGATATATCGGTCATAGGCAGCGGGTATACATCCCACGAAAAATGAATCTTGTTACCGAGCAGCACTCTGCCGGGCAGCCCCTTTTTGCGCATCATTTTATTGCCGAAATTCGCTCTGCCCATATTTTCTACAAGCACCGTGAGCTTATCCCCCGCCTTTGCGGTTATATTCACCGTAAGCGACTCGTTTATATAGGCAATGCCCTTCAATTCGTTATTTATAAGCACCTGCGCGCGGTCGCCCAGCTCTGCGAATGTAAGCGGCGCGTCCGTATAATCGCGGTTTAAAACGGTGGTGTAAGCTATATAGCCGTAGCCCGTGCCGTAGTGCTCCATAGCGCGCGGCACATCGCTGTGTATCGGGCTTGAAATAATATCAAGATTGGGCAATAACCCCGCGCTGTTTGTAAGCCCAACCCTGCCGTAAGCATACTTTTTGCGGTTTGCGGGCACTTCGGGCGGTGTTACGCCCGTTTCCTCGGCTATAACTTTTCGTACAGCGAAATATTTTTCGGTGGTATCGCCGCACTCCGACAGCAGCGCGTCATAATCGTAGCTTGTAACATCGGGCGCGAACTTTTCATAATGGTTAGCCCCCGAGGTAAACCCGAAATTTGTGCCGCCTATAAACATATACATATTAAGGCTGCCCTTTTTAAGCATATCCCGCACAACGCCCGCATACGCGTCAGCGCTTGTTGTGTGATGTTTTTCATCGCCCCACGCGTCAAACCAGCCGTTCCACATTTCCATGCACATTTTGGGCACGTTAGGGAACATTTTATCGTGGCAGGCAAAATTCTCTTCAACCCTGCTGCCGAAATTAAGGGTCGGCAGGCAGCCCTCCGCCGTGCCGTCGGCAAGGTCGGAATAACCCGTACCGTCCGATGTAAACAGCGGAACGTCTATTCCGCGGCGGCGATAGCCGTCCCTTAAATATTCAAGATATTTTTTATCATCGCCGTAATAGCCGTATTCATTTTCGCATTGCAGCATAATTACGGGCCCGCCGTTTGTTGCAAGCAGCGGCTTTATTTTTGCAAGAAGCACATCAAGATAACGGTCGAAATGCTTGATATAAGCCTTGTTCATACAGCGTATTTCAATTTCTTCATCGCACTGTATCCACCAGGGGAGTCCCCCGAATTCCCACTCGGCGCAGATATACGGTCCCGGGCGGACAATTACCATAAGCCCCGCTTTTTCGGCGGCTTTAATAAAGCCTTCAATATCCAGCCTGCCCGAAAAATCGTATTTACCGGGCTCGGGCTCGTGAAGATTCCACGCACAGTAGGTTTCGACACAGTTGCAGCCCAAGGCTTTCAGCTTTGCGAAAATATCTTCCCATGTATCGGGCATATTGCGAAAATAATGCACCGCGCCCGATATCAGCTTTATAGGTCTTCCGTCCTTATAAAAATCGCCGTTTTTAATTTCAAAATTCATAATTTCACCTGTTTTTAAGCACCGCTTCGTTGTATGCCGCCACGGTATCAAGATGCACCGCGCGCGCCTGCTCTACCAAATCCTTTATGGAATACTGCAGCGCGTAAACAAATGCCTTTTGGAGCGATTCGTCCACATATTCGCGTATTACGTCCACATCCTCATAATCGCGGTCGGCTGACGTAAAGTCCGCAAGGTAAAGAATTTTAGCAAGCAATGACATATTCGCCTTTGCCGTGGTGTGATAGCGTATCGCGTCTATTATCTCGGGGTCCTTTATTCCCAAAATATGCTCTGCATATGCCGCTCCCGACATTGCGTGCCACAGCTTTTCGGCGCCTTTTTCTATTTCATTCGGTATTATACCAAAATCTGAAAATATTTTCAAGTGCTCTGCCTCAGGGGCATTTTTGGTTATATCGTGCAAAAGCCCCGCAAGATACGCCTTTTCGGCGTTTCCGCCGTATTTTTCCGCAAGGCGCTTTGCCTCGTCTGCCACGCATAGCGAATGATAATACCGCTTTTCGTTAAGCCGCTGCTTTAAAATCAGCTTTAAAGCTTCGTAATCGGTTTTATTTTCACACACGGTAAATTCCCCCGTTCTTAATATACTCATAAATAGGCTTGGGCAAATATTCCCGCGCCTTTTCCGCGTTGTTCCTTATAAAGGTTGAAGAAACGGCGGGTATTTTGTCCGTCGGTACCGTAAGATTCATCCCGAGTGATATAAAATACTCCGCGCGGCGGTCAAATTCCTCGCCGTCGCACCCCTCGCGCCGAAATACTATAAAGGGTATTTCCCGCAAAAGCTCCTCATATTTATACCATTTATCAAAGGATATAAGCATATCGCCGCCGCACACAAACGCAAAGCTTTTTTGCGGGTATTTCCGCTTTAAAAGCCTTACCGTATCAATAGAGTAGCTTTTGCCCTCGCGCTCAAATTCTATAAGACAAAGGGCGGCTTTTTTAAAATCCGCCGAAAGCAGCCTGCACATATTTATGCGGTCTGCGTCCGACGCTAAAAAATCGCACACCTTATGCGGCGGTATACGGTCGGGCAGCAACATAATTTCTTCAATATCGGGGTTGTTTTCAAGCGAACGCAGCATTTCGTAATGCCCTATATGCGGCGGGTTAAAGGTGCCGCCGAAAATCGCGGTAATTCCCATTATTTCACAAGCCTTATTTGCTTGTTATCGCGGCTTTCCCTGTAAAGCACAAATCGCGTGCCTATTACCTGCACCACGTCCGAGTGTGTTTTTTCGGCAATTTCATCCGCCGCCTCGCGGGAGGAAACCGGGCTTGTTTCAAGCACGCGCAGCTTTATAAGCTCGCGCGCCTCAAGCGCGTCGTCCACCTGCTTTACCGTGTTTTCGGTAACGCCGCCCTTTCCTACCTGAAAAATTGTATCAAGGCTGTTTGCAAGCCCGCGTAATTGTGCTCTTTGTCTGCTGTTTAACATTTTTCTTCTCCGAATCAAATATATTTTTTAAGCTCTTCCTTAAAAAGCCGCAGGGCGTTTCCGCGGTGGCTTACTTTATCCTTTTCCTCCGCCGTCATTTCGGCGTAGCAGCCCGCAGAGCATATAAACAGCGGGTCATAGCCGAAGCCGCCGCTGCCGTGACATTCCTCTGCCACGTAGCCCTTGCACTCGCCCCTTACGGTGAATTTTCTGCCGTCGGGGAAAACGCAGGCAATAGCTGAAACAAATGTTGCGGTTCTTTTATCACGCGGCACGTCCTTCAGCGCAGCCAAAAGCTTTTCGTTATTGGAAGAATAGGTAGCGCCGCTGCCTGAGTACCGCGCGGAGTAAAGCCCCGGCGCGCCGTCTAAAATATCAACGCTTAGTCCCGAATCATCCGCAACGGTTGTAATTCTGGTTACTTTAAGCCCCGAGTACGCTTTTAAAAGCGCGTTTTCCTCATAGGTCTTGCCCGTTTCCTCAACCTCGGGCAGCGGGCTTTCAAGGTCGTTTTCGCTGAGCACCTCAAAGCCCATAGGCTTTAAAATTCTTTCAAGCTCTTCTAATTTATGGTGGTTTTTGGTTGCAATAAATATTTTCATTTTTTACTCCCCGAAAATTCCGTCGGCAAATTCGGCGGCGTCAAAAGGCTGCAAATCGTCAATTCCCTCGCCCACGCCGACATATTTCACCGGTATGCCAAGCTCGTTCTTTATAGCTACTATTATACCGCCCTTTGCCGTTCCGTCAAGTTTTGTTAAAATAATTCCCGTAATATTTGCAACGTTTGAAAACTCGCGCGCCTGGTTAACGGCGTTTTGCCCCGTTGCCGCGTCAAGCACAAGCAATGTTTCAACCGATGAATCGGGCAGCTCTCTGCCTATAACGCGGTAAATCTTCGCAAGCTCATCCATAAGGTTTTTCTTGTTGTGCAGCCTGCCTGCGGTATCGCATATAATAACGTCCGCTCCCTTTGATTTAGCCGAGGCTATTGTATCAAACACGACCGAGGCGGGGTCTGTACCCTCAAGGCTTTTCACCATTGCAACGCCCGCGCGCTCCGCCCAAATGCCCAGTTGGTCAATAGCCGCCGCACGGAAGGTGTCTGCCGCGCCGAGAACCACGTTTTTGCCGTCCCTTTTAAGCTGTGAAGCAAGCTTGCCTATTGAGGTAGTCTTTCCAACGCCGTTTACGCCTATAACCAGTATTACCGAGGGCTTGGTTTCAAGCCTTAACCCCTCGTTTTCGCCCAGCATTTCGGCTATTATTTCCTTTAGCATACCCTTAATTTCGTTGGGGTCGGTCGCTCCTGTTTCTTTTATTTTGTGCCGCAGCTTTTCGCATATTTCGCCCGCGGTGTTTACGCCTATATCAGACATTACAAGCGTTTCTTCAAGCTCCTCAAACAGCTCCTCGTCAATTTTGGTAAAGCTGTTTATAACGCTGTTTACGCCGTTTGCAATTGAGTCTCTCGTTTTTTGAAGACCCTGCTTAATTTTACTGAAAAATCCCATTTTAACCCTGCTTTCGGAAATAAATTTTACGCGCCCTTGTTCTGCAATAACGTTTTTTCAAGCTCCGCTACATTCAGCTCAATAAGCTTTGTTATGCCCTTTTCCTGCATTGTAACGCCGTAAAGCATATCCGCCGCCTCCATAGTGCCGCGGCGGTGCGTTACGCAGATAAACTGCGTGGCAAAGCCCGATTTTTTCATATAATCGGCAAAGCGGTCAACGTTTATATCGTCAAGCGCGGTGTCAACCTCGTCTAAGAAGCAGAACGGCGGCGCGTTTACACGCATTATTGCAAAGTATATTGAAAGGGCTATAAGCGCCTTTTCGCCGCCCGAAAGTCCGTCAAGGCTCGGCACGTTTTTACCCGGCAGCTTAACGTTTATATCAATTCCGCTTTCAAGCACGTTTTCGGGGTCGGAAAGGGTAAGGCTTGCGCTGCCGCCGCCGAAAAGCTCGGTAAAGGTCTTGCGGAAGTTTTCGTTTATCCTGCCGAAGCCCTCGGTGAAAATATCCTGCATTTGGTGGGTAAGCTGGTTTATGAGCTTGTGCAGCTCGGCGCGGGTGGTCTCCACGTCGTTTATCTGTGCCGACATAAACTCGTACCGCTCGCTTACCTCCTTATATTCCTCAATCGCCGAAACATTAACACTGCCGAGCGAGCGTATTTTAGCCTTTATTTCGGCAAGGCTCTTTTTAGCCTCTGCGGGCTTATCAATTGCAACGCCTATTTTTTCAGCCTCGCTGCGGGTAAGCTGGTATTCATCGTAAAGCTGCTTTACAACGTCGTCATATTCACGCAGCATTACCTCGCGCCGCTCTGTAAGGCGGGCTAGCTCCCCGCCCGTTTTCTCGCGCAGCGCGGTTTTTTCGCGCTCGCCCGTGCGCAGCTCAACCCCCGCTTTTTCGGTCTGGTCGCGTTTTTCAAGCATTTCGTTTATATTGTTTTCCGATTGCTTTATCTGCTCCCTTAAAGCCGCGGTAGCGCTTTCGGTATCCTGAATTTTCTGCTCCAAAGTGCTGTTTGCCACATTCAGCTGTTCTGTTTCCGCAGAAATTGATTTAAGCCTTTGCGCCCTGCCGCTTACCGAGTCCTTAAGCGCCGCAACCGAATTATCCGCTGCCTCAATATCTTTTTGCATTTCTATTATATTAAGCTTTAGGGCGGTTATTTGCTCGGCTGACTCTTCACGGTCGGCGTTAAGGTTATCCCTGCCGCCCGTCATATCCGCTACGCTTGCCTGAACCTCGTTTTTCTGCTTATCAAGCTCGGCAATAGCCCTTGCCGCCGCTGCCGCAGTCTCCTTTAGCTGCTTAAGCTTTTCATCATAGCTGCCCTTTTCGGCGGTCAGCTGCTTTATTGCGCCGTCGGCGGCGGTTTTAAGGTCGCCTATTCGGCGCAGCTCGGCAAGCGCCCTTATTTTATCCTCATTGGCGGTGGTAATTTCCGCGCGCACCGCAGTTATATCGGCGTTTACCGCCGCGGCTGACTCTTCTGCCTCACGCAGCTTTTCTTCAAGCTCCGCCGTTTTTTGCTTTAGGCTCTCGGCTTTTTCTTCAAGTGCCTTAATATCCGCCGCACGGTTAATAAGCCCTGCATTTTTGGTAAGCGAGCCGCCCGTAAGCGAGCCGCCGGGGTTTACAATCTGCCCGTCAAGAGATACAACCTTTATGCGGTAGCCGAATTTTTTGGCTATTGCCGCGGCGGAGTCAATATCCTCGGTCACAACAACGGCGCCGAGCAGATATTTAATTATTTCGCGGTACTTATTATCGGTTTCCACAAGGTCGCTCGCAATGCCCACAAAGCCCGCCATATCTTCAAAGCCGTGCTCTTTAAACTCGCGCGATTTAATTGTGGCTACGGGTAAAAACGTGGCTCTGCCGCCCTTTGTGGATTTAAGGTAGCTTATAGCCCGCTTTGCGTCCGCCTCGGTTTCAACTATTATGTTCTGTATAGCGGCGGCAAGCGCGGTTTCCACCGCAACGCCGTACTGCTTTTCAACGCTTATAAGCTTTGAAACAGGGCCGCAAATGCCGCGCAAAGTGCCCGTTTCCGACTGCTTTACAATCTCCTTTACAGAGTGGCTGAACCCCTCCATACTGTTTTCAAGGTCGCGCAGAATTTTCGCCCTGCGGCGCTTTTCCTCTGCGTCAAGCCGTTTTTCTTCAAGCTCCGCCTTTATTTTCTCGGCAGCCTCTTTTTTAGAGGTAAGGCGCAGCTCATAGCCCTTTACGGCGTTTTGGCGGCTTATAATTTCTTCCTCAATATTCTGTATAAGCTTTTGGGTCTCGTTAAATTCCTCTGTCAGTTTATCAAGCTGTTCCGTGTATTCCGCTATCTGCTGCCCCGCGTTTTCGCGGCGTGCAACGGTCTCCTCGGCGGCGCTTTCCGCCGTTACCATTTCCACGCGCTTATCGGCGCTTTCCGCCGTTAAGGCGTTCAGGCGCTTAACCTCGTTTTCTATTTTGCGGGATATATTCTCGCTGCTTGTAAGCAGGTCGGAAAGGTGCTTTTCAAGCTCTGCGAGCTTTTGCTCTGTCTCCGCCTTTTGCGCCTTTTTCTCGTCTGCCGCGGCTTGTCTTTTTTCAATTTCCTCTGCCGCAGCCGCGTCCGAAACGCCCAGTTGCTCTGCTTCAGCCTGCAAGCGCTCAAAGGATTGGCGGTTGTGCTCCATATCGTTTTTAATAACCGTAATTGCGCCGTCGTTTTTGAGAATTTCCTCATTCAGGCGCGAAATATTAAGCCGCTCCCCCTCAATATCCGAGGTAAGGCGGGCGAAATACGCCGTGTTTTCTTCTGAGCGGCGGTCAAAGCTGCTCAATTCCTCATCAATTTCGCGGTAGGCAAGCTGCGCCGCGGCAATTTTGCTTTCCTGTGCGCGCAAGACTTCCTTTGAATTATCGAGCGTGTGAATCCAAAGCCCTATTTCAAGCTCCTTTTTGCGGTCGGAAAGCTCCAAAAATTTCTGCGCCTTTGCGCTTTGCTCCTTAAGCGGACCTACGCGGGCTTCAAGCTCGTCCGAAATATCGTGCAGCCTTAAAAGGTTATCCTCTGCGGCGGTCAGCTTTCTTTCCGCCTCCAGCTTTCTGTAGCGGTATTTTGAAATTCCCGCCGCCTCTTCAAAAATATCGCGGCGTTCGTCCGATTTTGAGCTGATTATATTATCAATTTTGCCCTGACCTATCATAGAGTAGCCGTCGCGCCCGAGGCCCGTGTCCATAAAAAGCTCGTGAATATCCTTAAGCCGTACCGAAACGCCGTTTATGGCGTATTCGCTCTCGTGCGAGCGATAGTAGCGGCGGGTAACGGCAACGGTATCGTTATCAAAATTAAGTGTTCTGTCCGAATTATCTATATTAAGCGTGACCTCGCAGTAGCCGTGCGGACGGCGGGTCTCGGTGCCGCCGAAAATTACGTCCTCCATAGACTGCCCGCGCAGACTTTTGGTAGACTGCTCGCCCAGTACCCAGCGCACCGCGTCGGATATATTACTCTTGCCGCTGCCGTTAGGGCCTACAACCGCGGTTATGCCCTTGCCGAATTTGAGTACCGTTTTATCGGCAAAGGATTTAAAGCCCTGTATCTGAATGGAGCTTAACAGCATTTTTGTCACACTTCTCTTTCTGTTCTGAAATCAAGACCCGTAAGGGCTTTGTCCTCCCTCACGCGGCAGTTATAACCCTTTCCCGCAAGGAAAACAAGGTTTTTCCTTTTCTGCCCCGTCATTTTGGAAACACAGCCGGGGGCTACATAAATTATATAATTTCCTTTATCTTTAAGGCTTTTAAGCGCGCCCGTCAGCATTATCTGCGATTGGCAAAGCTCGCTGAACGCGGGGTGCCAGGGTCCTGCTATATACGCCTTTTCCTCAATTGAGTGCAGCCCGAGCCTTATTACCCTCACACCGTTTTCTTCAAACATAGTGTAAAGCTCCGCCGCTAATTTGACTGCTTTATCGAGCGTTTGCGGCTTGTAAATATTATCGGCGTAAAGCGCGGCTAAGTCGGTATCCTTTAATACTATGGTAGGGTAAATTCTTACCGTATCGGGGCGTAGGGCAATAAGCTTTTCGGCGGTATGAATTGCAGATGAATCACTGTCGCCGTAAAGCCCCGTCATCATTTGCAGTCCCAATTCAAAGCCGTGCCGCTTTATAAGGGCGGATGCGTTTTCTACATCTCTTACCGTGTGCCCGCGGTTGTTCATTTTAAGCACGCGGTCGTTCATGCTCTGCGCGCCAAGCTCAATTGAGGTAACGCCGTAGCCCTTTAAAATGCCCAGTATTTCTTCATCTATCGCGTCGGGGCGGGTAGAAATTCTGATTCCGCGTACCAACCCCTCGCGCACAAAAACCGCCGCCGCCTCTAAAAGGTCGGTCATATAGTTGCGGTTTATGGCGGTAAAGCTGCCGCCGAAAAAGGCAATTTCGGTGGTGGCGGGGTCATAATTTTTACTGCTTTGCGCCGCCGCTACCGCCGCGCCCACGTCGTCCGCACCCGGGCCCTTGCAGGCGCCTGTTATATAGCGCTGGTTGCAAAAGCTGCATTTATTGGGGCAGCCTATATGCGGCACAAAAATTGAAATATTAGAGTGCTTTCGGCTCATATTTCGGCACCCATAAGCCTAAGTGCCTCTTTTGCCGCCATTTGCTCGGCTTGCTTTTTGTTTTTGCCAACTCCTAT
>ERZ857969.4771-NODE-4771-length-11453-cov-4.615196_pt1 | contig 11453 bp, 8 predicted proteins | sample MGYA00519864_ERZ857969 | MGnify/ENA primary metagenome ERZ857969 (study PRJEB31778, sample SAMEA3449382) | human gut metagenome | biome: human gut; feature: human-associated habitat; material: faeces | place: United Kingdom | collected 2010/2012 ... | reverse complement strand
TAGAGAATACAGGGAGCATCCAGCTGCTTCAGCGATACTTTTGACATCACTTCTGCAATTTTCTCAAGAGTGCCTGTCCCACCGGGAAATGCGATAAATGCTCCGCTAATGTCCCCATCAATCCGCTTTTGATCCACCGTAAACCAATGTGTTTCCGCCTTGCCCGATCCAGGCTCCAAGTTCTGTAACTGCCTTATACAAAGTCGGATCATTGCCTTCATTTGCTCCAAGATATGTTGTAATGTTCATAATTTCCTCCAAAAATGCTTCTCCCTGAATATTACTTACAGCCTTTATTTTAGATTCAACAAACTGGAAGTGTCTATTTCTTCTTTTTCGGTTTTGGGGCTGGCAGTTCATCATACATTGCATGAAACAAGCCTGTCAAAAATTCCTTATTATCAACTTCATCTACCAACAACATCTCTTTTGCTCCCTCATAGGGTAATTCATACGGAGCTGTTGGCATATAACTAATTGCTGATTTTACTGGTTTAACAAGTAATCTATCATCATAGATACCGCCTACAATCTTGCCACGATAATAAATAATAAATTCTCCCATCATAGCTCGATAAGTAATTTCTTCTAACTCAGATAGCTGCCCTAAAATAAACTCTAAGTATTCCTTGCTTGATGCCATATTTCCTCCTCAAATTTCGATTGTTCTGCCTTTCTTGTTCGAAAGTCTTTCGGCAAATATTTGTAGCATGAAGGATTGTTCCGCTTAAGTGACCCCCGGCAGGCCAGGATCTTTTGGCAATGTGCAAAATGAACGAATTCCAAAGAAGGCACTTTTACGTGCCATTCGGGGAATTCGTTCATTTGCTCATTCTAAAGTGCTGTTCCCTTCTTCGGGACAAAGAAACGGCTCATATCTGTATGCTCCAGCTCAAGCAGTGAAATTTTTTTGTCGATTCCTCCGGCATATCCTGTCAGGCTGCCATTTGTGCCAACCACACGATGACATGGAATGATAATGGAAATTTCATTATGTCCTACGGCACCGCCAACTGCCTGAGCAGACATGCGGGAAGTGTTTTTCGTTTCAGCTATTTTACGTGCGATTTCTCCATACGTGATCGTCTGCCCATAGGGAATCTGTAATAAAATCTGCCACACTGCCTGTCTGAATGACGAGCCGGAAGGATGAAGCGGCGGAGTAAAGTTCGGTTCTTCACCAGAAAAATACATATCCAGCCATTTTATTGTCTCTGTAAGAATTTCCGTTTCCTGTGGAATATGCTCATCCGGAAGCGTATTTGCAAAATATTTCTGTCCTTCAAACCATAAACCGATAAGCCCGATTTCATCCGTTGCTAAAAGAATGTCGCCAATCGATGATTTATATTTACAAGTATATACCATATTTCTACCTCAAAAAAGCAACTCCTGAATCTGCATAAGATCATCCGCAAAGAAAATACCTTTCTGTCGTTCTTGATCGGACAGTCCCTTCTCAATCATATGATTTAATAATTCTTTTAAGCTGTTATAGTAGCCGTTCAGGTTATAGAGAATACAGGGAGCATCCAGCTGCTTCAGCGATACTTTTGACATCACTTCTGTGATTTCCTCAAGAGTACCTGTTCCACCGGGAAATGCAATAAATGCATCGCCAAGTTCGATCATTTTGTTTTTGCGTTCTGACATATCTTTCGTCACGATCAGCTGTGTCAGTCCGTCGTGCTGCAGCTCTTTTTCAACAAAAAACTGCGGTTCAACGCCGATCGCTCTGCCGCCTGCATTCAGAACACTGTCCGCTAATGCCCCCATCAATCCGCTTTTTGAACCACCGTAAACCAGTGTGTTTCCGCTTTGCCCGATCCAGGCTCCAAGTTCTGTAACTGCCTTATGTAAAGCCGGATCATTGCCTTCATTTGCTCCAAGATATACTGTAATGTTCATAATTTCCTCCCAAAATGCTTCACTCTGAATATTACTTACAGACTTTATTTAGATTCGACAGACGAGGATGTCCGCTCCCATGCCATTACATAGTCTTTTTCCCCAGTAACTTCATCTAAACCACTATACTGAATCTCAAACCCTTCTCTTTGATAAAAAGATATTGCCGGTGTGTTTTTCTGATATACATTCAAAAACAAATTCTTTTAAACTGTTACAGCAGCCGTTCAGGTTATAGAGAATACAGGGAGCATCCAGCTGCTTCAGTGATACTGGAAGTTGTCGTATAAACATTCCCTTTATTGTATAGCTGTTTTTTCATCTAAAATTTACTGTAACTTCATCGTTCTTTTTTATTCTTATTTTATGGTGAAAACATCTGTTTTTCAATATAAAAAATTATGAAATTTCTTTGGCTGCTTCTCTTTCTAATTGGCAGTTCAAAGCAAAACCGCCGCAGCCACCAGAAACTTCTTTCTGATGACCACAGCGGTTTATTTGCTGCATTTTTAAGATACTGTTTTTGTTATTTCACTCTTGTCAGATTCATTCGTTTCAGATAGCTCTGCGTCTCTGCCACAACCACTCCGCTCAGGGAGAGCAGTGCGATCAGGTTCGGGATCGCCATCAGTGCGTTAAAGATATCGGCGATCACCCATACTGCAGATACTGTGAAGTACGGTCCGATAAAGACTGCTGCTATGTACAGCCAGCGGAAGATCTTCAGAGCTGTTTTGTTGCTGCCGGAAAGATATGCCAGACATCTCTCACTGTAGTAGTCCCATCCGAGGATGGTAGTAAATGCAAAGAATACCAGACACATCATCAGCAGAAATGCACTGATCTGCGGTGCAAACGGAAGTCCCTGCTGGAATGCGTTGGTGGTAACTGCCACACCTTCCAGTCCGATGTTCCAGGAACCGGTAAGCACGATGGAAAGTCCGGTCATGGTACATACAACGATCGTATCGATAAAGGTACCGGTCATGGTAACCAGTCCCTGACGTGCCGGCTCTTTTGTCTGAGCGGCTGCTGCTGCGATCGGGGCACTACCAAGTCCTGCCTCGTTTGAGAAGATACCTCTTGCGATACCTTTCTGCATTGCCACAATGATCGCTCCAAGTGCTCCGCCGGCTGCTGCACGCATACCAAAGGCACTGGATACAATCTCTACGATCGCTGCCGGGATTTTATTAGCGTTTAAGATCAGAAGCAGCAAAGAAATCGCAATGTATATAACTGCCATGAACGGCACAATGATCTCAGATACTTTTGCAATACGTTTCAATCCTCCGATAACAACCAGACCAACACAGACAGTCAGGATCAGTCCTGAGATCACAACTGCAAGCGTATAATCTCTTCCCAGCAGATGGATCACATTCTGTGCGTTCGGATCAAAGAAGTTACCTACGGCACTTGTGATACCATTTACCTGTGTAAAGGTTCCGATACCAAACAGACCTACACCCATTCCGAAAAATGCAAAAATCTTTGCCAGCCAGGTCCATTTTTTACCCATACCATTTTCGATATAGTAAAACGGGCCGCCAAGGATATGACCATGTTTGTCCGTTGTACGGTATTTGATAGCGAGAAGACCTTCGGAATATTTCGTTGCCATACCAAACAGGGCTGCAATTTCCATCCAGAATAACGCTCCCGGTCCTCCGGCTACGATCGCGGTTGCCACACCAACGATATTTCCGGTACCGATGGTTGCGGAAAGTGCAGTACATAACGCTCCGAAACTTGTAACTTCTCCGTGACCGCTCTCTTCATTTTCAAACATGTACTTGAGTGCTTTTGGAAGTTTTGTGATTTGGATACCTTTCAGACGAATGGTAAGATAAATACCAGTCAAAAGAATTGCTACGATCAGTGGGACACCCCATACTAGATCATCAACGTGCTGCAAAAAATTGTTTACTGCTGCTAACATTACTCTCTCTCCAATCCTGATAATTTATTGGCTGCTGCCAGAACACCCTCACCGAATCTGCCCCGTAACCACTTCCCCTGTTGTCTGATACTGACACGGATCGATTCTTTGGGCTGTCCGAAAACAACAAAAGAGCTGATCATACAATCAGCCCTCCAAAGAGTAGAACATATTTAGACTTTTCTCTGTCCTTTTGCCTGAGAGATAAGCAGCATCTCTGCTGCCGTACACCTTCGGCGCCCGTTCTATGAGACTCTCCAGAGTACGCTGTGACTTTTCTCGACACAACGTGTTTTTATTTTAGCATACCTGAAGAGCCTCTGCAAGAAAAATTTATTCTTTTTTAATAATTCCATATATTTTTACAAGTTCCATCAGGATTTCCACGCTCTTATCCATTCCCTCAACTGTTATATGTTCATACGGTCCATGGAATGCATAGCCGCCGGTTCCGAGATTCGGGCACGGCAGTCCCATAAAACTCAGTCTTGCCCCATCCGTACCGCCGCGGATCGGCTGAATTTTCGGCACAATACCCACGTTCTCACAGGCTTTTTTCGCATTCTCGATCAGATGATAACAAGGGCGGATCTTCTCTGCCATGTTTCGATATTGTTCTTTGATCTGAAGATCAACCGTTCCCTCACCGTATTTCTGATTCATGGCATCTGCGATTTCTTTCAGTTTCTGCTGTTTCTGTGCAAACTTGTCCGCATCGTGGTCACGCACAATATATACAAGTTCTGCTCTTTCACAGCTGCCGTTTATTTTGATCAGATGATAAAATCCTTCGTACCCTTCGGTCTGCTCCGGTGTCTCTTCCTGAGGCAGCATCATCTGGATCTCACATCCGACGGCTCCGGCATTGACCATGATGCCTTTGGCACTGCCCGGATGCACGTTGACCCCCTGAATCTTAAAAACAGCTTCGCAGGCATTGAAATTTTCGTATTCGATCTCGCCTTCCGCACCGCCGTCCACGGTATAGGCAAAATCTGCTGCAAATCCCTCTACATCAAAATGATCTGCTCCTCTGCCGATCTCTTCGTCCGGCGTAAATGCAAGACAGATCTTTCCATGCGGCACATCACTTCGCAGAACGTATTCTGCCATCGTCATAATTTCTGCAATACCTGCTTTGTCATCTGCTCCGAGGATCGTCGTTCCGTCTGACGTGATCAGCGTACGTCCCTTCAGATTTTTCAGATGCGGAAAAAGTACGGTATCTAAAACTCTGCCGCCTTCATCAAAAACAAGATTCTGTCCGTCGTAATTTTCATGAAGAACCGGATGGATCGGATTTTCCGTAAATTCTGAAACGGTGTCCATATGTGCGATAAATCCAAGAGATGGACTGTTCTCATAACCTTCCGTTGCCGGAATTGTTCCATAGACATAGCATTTTCCGTCAACGGCTGCATCCTCGATGCCCAGTTCCTTCATTTCTCCCACCAGACGCTCTGCCAGTTCAAACTGACAGGAACTGCTCGGTGTTTCCATATTTTCTTCGCTGCTCGGTGTTTTTACTTTGACATATTCCAACAATCTTTCATATGCACGCATGATTTCTGCCTCCTGATCCTTTCTCAGATACCAGAAGCCGGAATTCTTCCGACCATGGTATCTTTTCTTATCAGATATTATAGTCCTCTTTGACAGCCAGGGCAACTTGAATTTATAACTGAGGTCTGTCATTTAATTCATATGCGAGACTGCTGCTCTTCTTTAACACTTCCTGCTTTTTATTCCGGATCCAGGCACGCCGTTCACTCTGATCACTGCCCTGCACTTTTTCTGCCTGACTTAAAATTTCTTCGTACTCGTCATATAATTCTTTCGCATAAATATCACAGGAAATGGCTTTTTCCATATTGATAAAGCTTTCTTCATAATTTTCTTTTTCCAGAGCACCATATGCCAGATATTGATAAACTTCTGCCAGATGTGTATTGTGCGTGAGGATCTGCTCTGCCGCCGAAGTTGCTTCCTCTGCACTCCGGCTTCCTTCCATCACCGCAAGCTGTGCCGGCGTATAAGCACCATAAAAGCTCAGTGCCTTCTGATGTTCTCCGACATAATCAAGCAGGAACGGTATGCAGAAATAAATACATCCCACACTTATAACTGTCAGAAAAATACAGTCTTCGATCTTTGTCTTTTTCTTTAAAGTACCCTCTGCTTTACCATAATCCAGACACAGAAGTCCCAAAAGCCCAATCGCAGTAAACTGCAGATCAAAATCAATCAGCATATGCAGCATGATGAGAAGCAAAATCTGTTTCTGCATACTGCTCTGACTGCCTTTTAAGAGCTGACGCAGCATCACAGCCGCAAACAGAACAACCGGAAGAATACCCAGATCCAGTGCAGCCTGTAACCAGTCGTTATGCACAAAGAGCGTCTTGTAAACTCCACTCTGCATCTGTCCTTGAACATAAGCATAGCCATGGTAACCCATTCCAAACGGATACTTTTCGATCATTTTTAATGCATCCAGATCATAAAGAATACGTCCTTTCCAGGTACTGGAATAGCGGAACACTGTGAAAATCCTGCCGATATTCTGCTCACCTGCCCCGTTTGTCACAACCATAACAACTGCAAGTAGTGCAAACACAGCGACCATGCAAAAAATCCCGTATTTCTTTGCTTTTTGTGACGACAGATGCCGGATAAACCAGATCAGATATCCGAAAAACAGAAGCATCACGCCGCGGCTCCCAGTCAGAAGCAATCCTGCCAAAAGTACAATTCCTTCCAGAATCTGCATTTTGTCTCTTTTGATGTCCAATTCCTGTTCTCTGCTTTTGTTTTCGATCCATCGATTGCAGATCACAACCAATCCTGCCAGCAGATAGAGTGCACAGGTATTAGAATACTGGAAAAATCCGCCAAGACGCCCGGCCTTCCAGACCTGCTCTTTCAGAGCCGAAAATGGCAGTGCCAGAATCCCGGCCAGTACCATAAAGCAGCCGATGTGTGCGATATAGCCTGTTGCTTTCTGTCTGGTTTCATCCGAAAACTGCATGAAAAACAGATAGCCAAGAGGCAGCGGCAGCATTTTGATCACGCCCACAAAAGCCATTGCCCGATCGATTGCATAAAAACAGGTAATACCGAACCATAAAAACACAGACAGCAACACTGCCAGCTGTTTTTTCCCTTTGATCTGAAACGAATATTTTACGCGGCAGACGATAAGCAGTATACCAAGCACTGCCGCAAGCATCGCTCCTGAAAATTCATAAAATCCTCCATACAAAAATGCAGAAAGAAGAAGCACTGTAAAAACAGCTGCCTCTTCTTTCGTTCTTTTATATGGACTGCTCTTCCATTGTATTTGATGTTTTGTCTTTTTCTTTGAATTTTGCTGTGCCATATAAAATCCTCCGTAACGGCTTCGCCCTGTGCAAAACCGTTACGATCCTGTTATTATTTTTTAATTTTTACCGAACTGCTCTGTCCTTTTTTGCGGAACAGTTTCTGGTAATTTTTGAGTTTCTTTGCCGGAACCTTGATCGTCGCTTTTTTGTTAATACCCTTGAGTGCATTTGCTTTGACGGTCTTCAGTTTCGTGCTTTTTACGGTAATGTTTTTCAGGTTTTTGCAGTCCTTAAACGCTGCTTTTCCGATGCTTTTCACATTCGCTCCGACGGTTACCTTTTTCAGTTTCTTGCATCCGGCAAATGCCTGATCCTGGATTGCGGTAACGTTCGCTCCGATCACAACCGTCTGTACATCGCTTCCTTTGAGGGCATTTTTTGCGATCTGTACAACTTTGTAAGTTTTCTTATTGATCTGAACCGTCTTTGGAATATTGACTTTTTTCGTTTTGCCGTTGATCACTCCGACAAATGCCACCGTAGATGCGGACAGTACTTTATATTTCTGTCCCTTTACTTCTTTTACCGTACCGACTGCAAGAGTTCCGTCCGTGTTCTGGTTTCCATTGTTTGTATTCTGGCTTCCGTTGTTGCCCTGGTTTCCGCCATTTGTGCCGTTGCTGTTTCCCTTATCTCCGTTATCGTCTTTATGATCATCATCCTGATCATTTCCTGCACCTGCCCGAACTTCCACATCATAATATGCATATTTTGCTTTTGTTCCGGCTGCATTGACTACTTTTGTCAGAATCATCATCGTACCGGATTTTGTCATTCCTGCGAACGGCGTAAAGGCACCTGCATAGGCGATCCACTGATTATCCGGTACCAGTTCTGTCTGATAATCATATTTACTCTGGAAATTCTGCTCTGTCATCACACAATAGAACAATTTCGCAGTGCTGTCACCATATTCCAGCGTTACAGTCGTTGATGGTGTCGCCGGATATCCCGTCATAGAAATACCTGCCGCTTCAAAACCTTCTTCGACTCTCTGCTTACTTCGAAGCAGAACCGCATGGCGATCCCCCGCCTGACGGATACAGTAGCTGTATTCTTCTCCTTCTGTCAGAGACTTCATATCTTCTGCTGTTAGCAGATACTTCTGGGTTCCTTTCGGGATTGAGATCTCTAATACCGTCCGGATCTCATTTTTATGATGGAACTCCAGAACAACATCCTGATCTTTCGTGTAGTTTCCAACATAAAATACACCGTTGGAAGTGTTGCCTGTCTGATTTCCCGGCTGATACTCCATGTCCACATAAACCGGAAACAGACCATTTAGATTCTTCGTTCCAGGAGCCTCATAAGTTTTGCCATTGACCGAAATTTCTGTAATGGAAAAATATCCGTTTTCACTTCCAAGACTTTCTATATCTGCTCTTGTAACCTCAAAATACTTCTGCTTTTTCACGCCGGAAGCATCCTCCTGCACCTTGCAGTTCAGTTCCTTACGATTCTCATTATCATCCGCTTTGACAGTCACGCTTACCGTATCTCCGGCATTTGCAATATCATCTGCAATATAGACACAGTTTGTCTGAGAGAAAGCATCCAGCTGGCGTGCATATAAAACCGGTCTCTGGAAGCTGATATTGAGACCTTTTGCCAGGTTTTCATTTGCGATGACAACAGATCCCGTACCATATTTTGCTTCGTACTCAGACAGATCAAGGGAACAGAGAAATCTCTTTTCGCCAGATTTTGTATTGATCACATAAAAAATACCGTCATTGGCTACTTCATAACCATTTTCTTTGCTGTAAGTTCCAACGATCGTATCATTATAACTTACATTTCCATCGGTAAAATCATAACTTCTCTCTGCAAAGTACGGTTTTACATATTTTGCAACTTCATCATTCAGATTTAAGCCATATACATAAGCTGCCACATAATTTCCATGTTTGTCTGTATGGATTTCTTTGTCATTACCATATAAATTGGATTCATTGGAAGCATTTCCCTGTGAAGCTTCCGAATCCATCATGCCAAGAATGATCGGCTTGTCGGTGGAAATCACTGCATTCTTGATCACTGTTTTACAACCGCTTTCTGTCTCAAGAACCATATTATAAGTTCCGTTCGGAATTGCCTCTTCAATGATCGCTCCGTTCTGGAAACCTGCCATGATTCCGTAAGTATACTGCGTGTTGTAAACATCACTGCCTCCGTTTTCATCAAATGGCATTTTCTTTGCCGGATAACGGTCATCCTGCACTCTTCCGGAATCTGTATCCTGATAAATCTGCATAATTTTTGTATTCAGACCATACTGTTTGCTGTCTTTTCCGTCTGCATTAACAAGATAAGATTTCTTGATCGTCTGATCTTCTTTTCCGCAGAATGCAGAAACCCAGTAAGCAGTCACCTGTGCATTTCCTGTGATGCTGGAAGTGTAGATCGGATTTTTTGTATTTTCAACTTCGACTTCTTTTGAACCCTTTGTTGTAAAATAATCTTCCTTTTTCAGTGTGATACTCAGACCGCCAACGGTTTTGCTGCCGGATTTGCCCGGATAGGTCAGTGAAACCTCTTTTGTTCCGCTCACATCATCCAAAATCGGAACGGAAATTTCATAATAGTCATAATCATCTTTGCCATATAAAGTATAATCCTGTGCTACCTCGCCGACCGCATATTCTTTCCCGCCAATCGTTGCTTTAAATGCATCCGCCTCCTGGCCCTGCAGAGAATCATCGGATGTTTTCAGATACAGTTTTACCTCATATCCATCCCACAGATGATCGTAATCACCTGTTTTTTTGCAAGCTCCCAAATAATACGTGTCATACAGACTTTTCAGCTGATCGCCGTCTGCCGCCTGTGTCTGTGCAACCTCTTCTGTAGATGCCGCATAGACATTTCCTGCCATAGAAGGCGGGAGCAGGATCTGCAGCAGAAGTGCCAGTACCAGTAAGAATGCTGTTTTCTTCATCGTGTTGCCCTCCCTTGTTTTTTATATTTATTATAATCTGACTTACATATAAAAATCAACGCTTATATTGGTAATTTTTACAAATTATTGTCTGTTTTTAAAATTTACAGTGGTAGTTTTTTTTGTTTTCGACTATAATAGACAGGAAAATATATTTGAAGCGATACAGCGTTATCACTGTATCAGAATGGAGGACAAAATGGAAATCGTATGCTTAGACCTGGAAGGTGTACTGGTACCGGAAATCTGGATTGCTTTTGCAGAAGAAACAGGCATCCCGGAATTAAAGAAAACCACCAGAGACGAACCGGACTACGATAAACTGATGAAATATCGTCTTAATATTTTAAAAGAACATAATCTGGGACTGAAAGAAATCCAGGAAACCATCGCCAAAATCGATCCGCTCCCGGGAGCAAAAGAATTTCTGGATAAATTAAGAGAACTGACACAGGTTATCATTATCAGCGATACTTTCTCACAGTTCGCAGGTCCGCTGATGAAAAAGCTGGGTTATCCGACTATTTTCTGCAACTCTCTTGTCGTTGCTGACAACGGAGAAATCATTGATTTCAAAATGCGTTGTGAGAAATCCAAATACACAACCGTCAAAGCTCTGCAGTCCATCGGTTATGACACCATCGCAAGCGGCGACAGCCATAACGACCTTGGCATGATCCAGGCAAGTAAGGCAGGCTTCTTATTCAGAAGTACCGATGCAATCAAAGCAGAATATCCACAGCTGCCGGCATTTGAGACCTATGATGAACTTTATGATGCAATTAAGAAAGTGATCGAAGGATAAGGCGGAGGTTTGTGTAAATGTGCAAATGAACAAATTCCCCGAAGGGCACGTAAAAGTGCCTTCCCTGGAATTTGTTCATTTTGCACATTGCCGTACTTTCTTGAACAGCCATAGTTTTTAAAAACACTTCATATCATATTTTACCTGACGGAACTCGGTTACAGCCTGCAGCCAATTTGGGATGCGATGAAAACCTGGAGCGAAAATTATAAAGAACTGGTTCAGAAGGGATAAATAAAGATGCTCCTTTTCAGGAAGACAAGCAAAGCAAACTTGTGACCTGAGAAGGAGCACATTTTTTTATAAAAAAAATGCAAGTCAAACGCACGTGAGACTTGATATGTTATTCTGATCCGTTTTGCTGACATTTATCTAACAGAATCGTTTTGCATCTCGCAGAGCGTTTATTTTGAGCAACAAAAAAAGCGGGTGATGGGAATCGAACCCACGTATCCAGCTTGGAAGGCTGGTGTT
>ERZ857969.4768-NODE-4768-length-11460-cov-4.269180_pt1 | contig 11460 bp, 9 predicted proteins | sample MGYA00519864_ERZ857969 | MGnify/ENA primary metagenome ERZ857969 (study PRJEB31778, sample SAMEA3449382) | human gut metagenome | biome: human gut; feature: human-associated habitat; material: faeces | place: United Kingdom | collected 2010/2012 ... | reverse complement strand
TTCTGGATAAGGCGCTGCTGCGTCCCGGCCGCTTCGACCGTCAGGTCTATGTGGGTCTGCCGGATGTCAAAGGCCGCGAGGAGATCCTGAAGGTGCATACCCGCAACAAGCCCCTTGCACCGGACGTCTCCCTGAAGGTCATTGCCCAGCGCACCGCCGGTTTTGCCGGTGCAGACCTTGAGAACCTTGTCAACGAGGCCGCGCTGCTGGCAGCCCGCCGCAACCGCAAGGCCATTACCATGGAGGATATCGAGGAAGCCTCCATGAAGGTGATGGCTGGCCCCGAGAAGAAGAGCCGCGTGGTCACCCCGGAGGAGAAAAAACTCACCGCCTACCACGAGGCCGGTCACGCAGTGGCAGGCTTCTACTGCAAGCATCATCCCCGCGTGCACGAGATCACCATCATCCCGCGCGGTCAGGCCGGCGGTTACACCATGTATCTGCCTGAGAAGGATCGCAGCTATGTGACCAAGGGCGAGATGTTTGAGGACATCGTGTCCAGTCTGGGCGGTCGCGTGGCCGAGCAGCTGATCTTGGAGGACATCTCCACCGGTGCTTCCAACGACCTGCAGCAGGCCACCAATATTGCTCGCCAGATGATCACCCGCTACGGCTTCTCCGAGCGTCTGGGCCCCGTGGTCTACGGCACCTCGCAGGAGGAGACCTTCCTTGGCCGAGACTTTGGTCAGGGCAAGGGGTACAGCGAGACCACCGCTGCCGAGATCGACAGCGAGACCCGCGATATCATTGACGAAGCCTACGAGACCTGCCGCCGCACCCTGACCGAGCACATCGACCAGCTCCATGCGCTGGCCAAGGCTCTGATGGAGCGCGAAAAGCTCAACGAGGAGCAGTTCAACACTATTATGGCCGGCGGCACCCTGCCTCCCTGCGAGGATGCAAAGCCCGAGCAGGCACAGCCCGACCAGACCGTGCAGCCCGCCCCGGTGCAGCCCGCAGAGCCTGCGGAGACTGCCGAGCGTGCAGAACCCGCCGAGCAGGCCGAGCCTGCCCAGCCGGAAATGCCGCAGCCGGATGCCCCGGAGCAGCAGGACTAAGCTTTTTTAGGAAAGGAGCGAGCATCGTGGAGGAAAATTTTAACCCGGTTGCACAGACCCGCGCAAACTACTATACCCCCGGCAGTCCGGTGCAGTTTGTCTGCGTGGAGCTGCTCAAGGGAGACGTCAGCGGCGAGCACGCTGTCTGCCTGACCTTCAAGAATATTTCCCGCGTGACCCTGACCGCACTGGAAATCCACTTCAAGTGCAAGGGCGTGGATGGCGTGATCCTGTGCGAGGATAAGTTCGAGTACCGGGATCTGCAGGTAAAACCCGGCGAGCTGTTTGGGCAGGATGATGCCGTGTTCATCACGGCCAAGGCCATCACCAGCGTAGATGTTACCCTGTGCAATGTATACAACGGCAAGCGCGTGGTGCATCTGGACGGCATCAAGCGTGTGCGTCTGCCCGCACCCCGCCGTCTGGCTCCGGAGCTGCAAAAGGCGCTGGAGGCCCGCATGAACCGCACCGGGCTCAAGTATCAGCCGCAGGTGTTCGAGAACGGCTGGTACTGCGCCTGCGGTGCCTTCCACCCCACCGAGGAGGACACGGTTTACTGCTCGGAGTGCGGCTGCGACCGTATCCTGTTGCAGAACGCGCTGAACACTCTGCTGCAGCCCGCTGCCCCGGCAGACGAGATGGAAATGCCCCTCAACGCCCCGGCTGCTCCCGCAGCGCCCGCTGCGGTGGAGGAGCCTACCCGCATCGTGGGCGCAGCCCCTGCTGCTCCGGCGGCTCCCGTAGAAGAGCCCACCCGGGTCGTGGGAGCACCGGTCTACGAGCCAAAGGCTGACCCCATCCAGCCTGTCTCGGAGCCTACCCGGGTGCTGGATGCCTCTGCCCGCGCACCGCTTTCCGGCGCTGCTGCGGCAGACGAGGGTACCCGCGTGATCCCCGCCCGCCGTCCGGCTCCGGTGCGTCAGCCCGCGCCTGTGGAGGAGGACGAAGAGTACGAGGACAGCCGGGACAGCGTGGCAGAAGCGCTGATCCGCTGGGTGCCGCCCATTACGGCCATCCTGTGCGCAGCCATCGCGCTGTGCGGCTTTGTGTACTACCAGTTCGTGCTGTAAAATAAGAGATCATCCCGGCGGAGGGGGCAGCGTGCCTTCTCCGCCTTTTGTGTGCACTGCACAGAAAGGAAATACCATGCCGGAACAAGCCTTACAGGTGGCTTTTGAGATCAAGACCGCCTGCGATGAGATCAGCCGCCGTCTGCTGCGCTGGCACTGGGAGCGCAAGCCCGGGGCGCACAGTCTGGATGCGCTGCTGGAGCATATTGCTGCCCGCAAGCAGGAAAGCCCGGATTACTACGACCGTATGCCGGACCTTACCGGCAAGACCAGCTGGCAGCAGCTGGACACTACCCTGTGTATGCGGGTGCTGCTGGACCCGGAGACCGATGCCGCCCGCCCGCTGGACCTGCTGGGCAACACGGCGCACCCCTTTGCCGCCCGCCATGCCTGCAACGCTATCCGCACCGCCCGCAACGAAGCTGCTCACGCGGCAGTTGCAGCAGACGGCGCACAGGCAGCCCTGCTGTTCAACGAAGCCATTGAGGCGCTGGAGGAGGGCTACGCCGGTACTGCCTTTAAGGAAAACGAACTGGCGCAGTATTACCGCGAGGCAGAGGACTACCTGAGCCGCTGCAGCGAGGGCAAGCCCCTTAAAGTGCGTCAGAGCAGCCCGCAGAACGCACAGCAGGGAAAAGCCGCCGCCCGCACAAAGCCCCGCAATCCCCAGACTGTCCGCAGCACCAAAAGCACTGCCGGGCGGCAGAGCACCTCTGCCCGCAGCCGCAGCACCGGTATAAAGCAGAGCCGCAGCACAGCCGCCCGCAGCAAAAAGCAGCAGACCGGCGGCGAGAGCAGGGTGGCACTTGGTATTATTCTGGCAGCGCTGGTGCTGGGACTTATCGCACGCGCCATCAGCATGGGACTTGTATAAGCGCTACGGTTTTCGCAATTCTGGCGGTAAATCAGAAAGCAAGATTGTTTGGATTGTGTAAAATCACCAAAAAAGCAGCGGGCAGCCCCACAGAAAAACGGTCATTGCACCTCTTGCGGGAAATATGAAACGGATTTATAATAAGCATGAAAACGTTTACACATTACCACCGGAGAGGGAACGGAGAATAACCCCATGACCATCAGTGATATTGCAAAGATGGCAGGCGTTTCCAGCGCTGCGGTCAGCCGCTATTTGAACGGCGGCCCCCTCAGCGAGCAGAAGCGCGCCGTGATACAAGCCGTAGTGGAAAAGACCGGCTACAGCCCGGATACTGCGGCGCAGACCCTGCGCACCGGCAAGGTGCGTCAGGTGGGGGTCATTGTGCCCAGCATCAGCTCCCAGTCGGTGGGGCAGATCACCAGCGGCATTGCAGCCGAGCTGGGGGCCAGCCGCTACCTGATGCTGCTGGCAGACACCGAGCTGGACGGGCAGATGGAGCTGGAATATCTTACAGCGCTGCAACGCAACCATGTGGCCGGTATCATCCTGCTGGGCTATGATTCCAGCCCGCAGCTGTGCAAGGCACTGAAAGATTGCCGTGTGCCTGTGGTGGTAACGGGGCAGCGTTTTGCAGACCTGCCCTGCGTTTATAACGATGACCGCTCTGCTGCCCGCGACCTGACCCGGAAGATGCTGGAGCATGGCCGCAAAAATATCGTGTACATCGGCGGTAGCGAGCAGGACCCCGCCACCGGCATAGCCCGCCGTCAGGGTGTGCAGGATGCACTGCGGGAGGCCGGACTGAACGCAGATGGTCTGCCCCGCGCTTACTGCGCCGCCTTTTCCATGGAAGAAGGGCACCGCTGCATGGAGGAGCTGCTGGCACGCTGCCCGCAGTTGGACGGTGTGGTCTGCGTGACAGACACCGTAGCCTTTGGCGCTTTGCGGGTGCTGCGCGACGCCGGGCGCAAAGTAGGGCAGGATGTCGGCCTTGCAGGCATCGGAGACAACTGGGCAAGCAAGGTGGTGGAACCCGGCCTGACCACCATCCGCTTCTATCAGCGGCAGGTCGGGCAGGAAGCTGCCCGGATGCTGCTGCAAAGCTTGGAGCATACCGGGCCGGACGCTGCGCCGGTGCGCCAGACCACGCTGGGCTATACGCTGGTAGAGCGCGGCTCACTGTAAAAAAAGAGGAACGAATGAAACAGAAACTGATCTTTTTAGATATCGATGGCACTCTGCTGCCCCCGGGCGAGATGCTGATCCCCCAAAGCACGGTGGAGGCGCTGCACAAGGCGCACGCCAACGGCCACAAGCTGTTTTTGTGCACCGGGCGCAATCTGCGCATGACCCAGCCGCTGCTGGACTACGGCTTTGACGGCGCAGTGTGCAGCGCAGGCGGTTATGTGTTCTGCGGGGATAAGGTGCTGGTAGATCTGCCTATGGAGCCGCAGCTGGCACAGGGCGTGCGCAGCGCCATGGAGCGCCACGGCGTGGAGTGCACGCTGGAAGCGCGGGATGCCACCTACGGCAGCCTGAAGATGATCGAGCGCTGGAGCTTCACCCACCGGGATGCAGGCCCCCTGAACAGCGAAGCCGCCCGCTGGCGCAAGGCCATGGAGGACGGCATGACCATGAGCCCGCTGGCCGAGTACAAGGGCGAGCCGTTATATAAGATCGTGTATATCGCAGAGCGCAGCGAGGACTTGAACGAGGCCAAGCGCCTGTACGAGGACAGATTCGTGTTCTGCGAGAGCAAGCTGGACGGTCTGAACGGCGGCTATGTGAACGGCGAGCTCATCAACCGCAAGTTTGATAAGGGGCGCGGCATCAAGGCCGTATGTGACTATCTCGGCGTGCCCCTGCAGAACAGCATCGGCTTTGGCGACAGCGACAACGACCTGCAGATGACCGATGTGGTCGGCATCAGTGTCTGTATGGCCGACGGCTCTGCAAGCTTGAAGCAGCGCTGCGACCGCATTGCCCCCTCGGTGTACGAGGACGGCATTTCTAAGGAATTTGCAGCCTTGGGGCTGATTTGAGATTTCTTTTAGTAAAAACAGGGCAGGGGAACATCCGCAGACGTTCCCCTGCCCTAAAATTATAAATAATACTTCCGCATCATTTTGTAACAAAAAAGCGCTGCACGGTATTTTGTGCGGCGCTCTCTTTATATTGACAGATCAGTAGTGCAGATCCTCTGCGGTCAGGCTTTCCAGCACGGGCAGCATGGCAGCGGCTTCAGCCTTGGCGGCGGGCAGATCCATATCGCGGTAGTTGCCGCACTCCACCTCGCTGGCACCGGGCACAGCGCCCTCAAAATCGGCCATAAAGCGGTAGGCGTCCACCGTCAGCTGCAGCGCCTGTGCCGGGGTCAGCCCTCGGGTGAGCAGGTAAAAGCCGGTGCGACAGCCCATGGGGCCAACATAGATCACCCCATCCTTCACGGCGCTGTTGCGCGCGTAGGTGGCAAACAGATGCTCCAGCGTGTGGGCGGCAGCAGTGGTCAGGTAATCGCCCTGATTGGGCTTTTTCATGCGGATGTCCCAGGTGAGCACATCGCCGTCCTGACGGCTCAGATACATCCCGCGCTCCAGCCGTGTGTGATCTACGCAAAAGCTTGCGATACGTTCCATACTACGGTTCTCCTTTATCAGCCCTGCAGGCGCTGCACACTGCCGTGTGCGCAGTCCACAGCCACCATCAGGCCATCGCGGATGTGGCTGGTAGCACCGGCGGCACCCACAACGGTGGGCTTCAGCAGTGCCTTACCGGCAATGGCGGCGTGGCTGTTCAGGCCGGGCTCCTCTACCACCAGAGCGGCAGCGTCGCGCACAAAGCTCAGCATCTCATTGCTGGTGGAAGGAACTACCAGCACCATGCCGGGCTTGAACTTGGCGCGCACCTCGTCCATGGTGCGGCAGACGCAGGCCTTGCCGCTGGCAACATCGTTGTTCTCAGGGCCGACACCCACGCCGGTAGCCAGACAGTTGCCCACCATGTGGATCTTGATCATGTTGGTGGTGCCGGACACGCCCACGGGCACGCCTGCGGTCACGACTGCCAGCTCACCATTGTGCAGGTAGCCGTTCTCCTTGGCCAGAGAGGTGGACATTTCGATCAGCTCATCGGTGCTGTGTGCCAGAGGCATCATCAGCGGGGTGATGCCCCAGCTCAGGGCCAGCTGACGCTGTACCTGTTCCTTCATCACGCAGGCGATAATGGGCTGCTCCGGGCGGTACTTGCTCAGCAGACGGGCGGTGTTACCGGACTCGGAAACGGTGACGATGGCTGCGGCGTTCACGTCCTTGGCGGTCAGGCAGGCAGCGTGTGCAGTTGCATCGCTCACGCTGATCTTGCCGGTGTTCTCGGTGAGGGGAACAAAGCGGGCGTGGTTCTCCTGCTCGGTGCGCTCAGCAATGGCAGACATGGTCTTGAGAGCATCCACCGGATAAGCACCGGCAGCAGTCTCGCCGGAAAGCATGATGGCAGAAGTGCCGTCATAGATGGCATTTGCCACGTCGGAGATCTCGGCACGGGTGGGGCGGGGGTTCACGATCATGCTGTCCAGCATCTGGGTAGCGGTGACGATGGGCTTGCCAAAGGAGAAGGAGCGCTCGATGATGTTCTTCTGAATGCCGGGCAGCTCAGTAAAGTCGATCTCAACGCCCAGATCGCCGCGGGCCACCATGACGGCATCAGCAGCAGCCAGAATGCTGTCGATGTTGTTCACGCCCTCACGGTTCTCGATCTTGGCGATGATGCGGATGTCGGAATCGTACTCGTTGAGCAGGTTGCGGATGTCGTACACATCCTGCGCGGTGCGCACGAAGGAAGCAGCGATGAAGTCGAAGCCCTGCTGTGCACCGAAGATGATGTCATCGCGGTCGCGCTGGCTCATATACGGCATGGACAGGTGCACGCCGGGCACATTGACGCCCTTCTTGTTCTTGATCTTGCCGTTGTTCAGCACCTTGCAGACGATGTCCGTATCGTTCACGGTGACGATCTGCAGCTTGATCAGGCCGTCGTCCAGCATGATGGTGCCGCCGGGCTGCACGTCCTGCGGCAGGTCCTTATAGGTAATGGAGCAGATCTCCTTGGTGCCCTCCACATCCCGGGTGGTCAGGGTGAAGGTCTGGCCTGCTTCCAGCATTTCGGTGCCGTTCTTGAAGTCCTTCAGGCGGATCTCGGGGCCCTTGGTGTCCAGCAGGGCAGCGACCGGCTTGCCCAGCTCTTCACGGATGGCCTTCAGCTTTTCAAAGCGGCCCAGATGCTCCTCGTGAGAGCCGTGGGAAAAATTAAAACGGGCAACATTCATGCCGTTGGCGACCAGCTCGCGCAGAACGCCTTCCTGATCGGTGGACGGGCCCAGAGTGCAGATGATCTTTGTTTTTCTCATATACTTTTACTACCTCCAACTACAACTTCACATTCTCTATTTTGCGGCAGGCTGTCCGCTGTCATACAGACAGCTGCGCGCGGCCAACGGGAAAAATCCCGTGCTGTGGTACAAAAGCGGAAAAATCCTGTGGTTCAAAACTTCTCCACCTATTATTATATCCGCTGGGATACAATAGAGCAAGGAAAACTTTGCGCTGTGGCTGAATTTTTTAGGCGGTCAAGAAATCTTTACCGCGGAATGACGTATTTACGCTCAAAAATGAAAAAACGCCCGGTCGATTCGTGAACAAAATGACGAACATTTTGGTGAAAATGACGGATATTTGCGAGAGGGCGAAAAAGCTTGCATCCGGTGCGGGATTTGCTTATAATGATAAGTAAAGATAGTATCACTTATCCGGGGCATGCTCCGGAGGAAATGGAGAAAAAACGATATGGAGAAGCGTGTTTTTCTGATCGTCCTTGACAGCTTTGGGATCGGTGCAGAGCCGGATGCCGCCGCCTTTGGCGACGAAGGCACCAATACCCTGGGGGCCATTGCAAAGCACCCCAACTTCAACTGCCCCAACCTGCGCAGACTGGGCATGTTCAACATTGATGGCGTGACCGCAGGCGAAAAGACCGATGCACCCATCGGCTCCTTTGCCCGCCTGCAGGAGCAGAGCATGGGCAAGGATACCACCATCGGCCACTGGGAGATCGCGGGCGTTGTCAGCCCCAAGCCGCTGCCCACCTTCCCGGAGGGCTTCCCGGAGGCGCTCATCCACGAGTTTGAAGAAAAGACCGGCCACAAGGTGCTGTGCAACAAGCCCTATTCCGGTACGCAGGTGCTGAAGGATTACGGTGAGCAGGCCATGAAAGAAAACGCCCTTATCGTCTACACCAGTGCCGACAGCGTATTTCAGGTGGCTGCCAACGAAGAGCTGGTGCCGGTGCATGAGCTTTACCGCTACTGCGAGATCGCCCGCGAAATGCTCAAGGGCGAGTACGGTGTGGGCCGCGTGATCGCACGCCCCTTCCTGGGCCATACTGCCGACACCTTCTACCGCACCACCAACCGCCACGATCTGAGCCTGAAGCCGCCCCGCGCCACCATGCTGGATCTGCTGAAGGACGCGGGCAGGGATGTCATCGCCGTGGGCAAGATCTTCGATATCTTTGACGGCGAGGGCGTGACCGAGAAGATCAAGACCACCGGCAATACCAACGGCATCGCCTTCACCAAGGCACTGCAGACCCGCGACTTTGAGGGCCTTGCCTTTGTAAATCTGGTGGATTTCGACATGCTCTACGGCCACCGCCGCGATGTGGCAGGCTATGCCGCCGCTGCTACGGAGTTCGACAAGTTCGTGGCAGACTTCATCCCCGGAATGCGGGAGGGTGATCTCCTCATGGTCACAGCCGACCACGGCTGCGACCCGTCCTATACCAAGACCACCGACCACACCCGCGAGTATGTGCCGTACCTGATCTGCGGCAAGGGCGTGAAGCCCGGCGCTGACCTTGGCACCCGTCTGTGCTTTGGCACCATCGCCCAGACTATCTGCGAGTATCTGGATGTGGATGCTTCCAGTCTGGATGGCAAGAGCGTCTGGAATGAGATCAAAGCGTAATGATTTTATAAAATGAGAAAGCCGCCTGCATTGGTTCAAGATGCAGGCGGCATTTTTATGCAGTTCAGCGGCACGGCCTTTCTGGTGAAAAAGCAAAACAGGAAATGACCGCAGTCGTTTCCTGTTTTGCAAATAAAATAATATTTCCGCTATAGAGTCCGGAGCTTGCACAGAGGAGATTTCAAATCGTCAGGCCGCGTCGTTCTGCTGAGATGCGGCATCCTGAATGGCACCCCAGATGGAGGAAGCCGCATTGTAGATGGACGATGCAGCCTGTTCCACCTCTTCCTGCGTGGGCAGGGAGATAGACGGGGCTTCGGCAGGTGTGTCCCCGCCGGTCTCGCCCTCGGCGGGAGCTTCCGGCTCCGGCGTCTGGGTGTCGGCAGGCTGCTCTGCATCTGCAGGCTGGTCAGCCGGGACGGTCTCTTCCGGCACGCTCTCGGCGGGCACTTCCTCGGGAACGCTCTCGGCAGGCACCTCCGAAACAGCGGCGTTCGGGTCGGTGGTGGGGGTGAACACCTCGGTCTTTTCCGGCTTCTGGGTGGTGTCGGCAACGGTGCCCTCACCGCCCAGCACGGACGCGAGCATTTCCCTGGCCTTGCTTACAGAAGAATCGTCCGGCTTCATGACGTAGAGCTTCTGCCCCTTGGCAGAGTAGCATTTGGTGCTGCTGGAGCTTGTGCCGGTGACGGTATAGCTTTCAATATCCCACTCGGCAAAGTCGCTCAGCTGCATCCGCACCAGCGCACTGATCTGATCCTGTGAAAAGCTGGTCACAAAGCAGTCGGAGGCGGCATCCATGATCTTGGAAAAGCCCATCAGCAGGGCAGGGGACTTGATCTTGTTCAGCATGGCATCGATCACCTTCATCTGGTTGATGCCGCGCTGGATATCGCCGGACGCAAAGGCGTGGCGTTCGCGGGCAAAGGCCAGTGCGGACTTACCGTCCAGATGGTTCCAGCCCTCTACAAAGGTGGTGGGATCGTAGTATCCGGGGCTGCCCACCGAAGTGAACGCCTGATCGGAGTAGACATCCACACCGCCCAGCGCATCGATGATGCTGATGAAGCCTGCAAAGTTGATACGGATGTAATGATCCACGTTGACGCCGTACAGATTGCCCAGCGTTTCCATGCTGGTCTCCACGCCGTACAGACCGGCGTGGGTCAGCTTGTCCTTGCTGCTGGTACCGGCAAGGTCTACGTAATAGTCGCGGGGCGTATTGACGAGGGCCACCCGCTTGGTGACAGGATTCACGGCAGCAAGGATGTTCACGTCGCTGCGGGCATTTTCCGTCAGCTCGCCGCGGGTATCCACACCGCTGAGGTAGATCACAAAGGGCTCTTTGGTGATCTTGTTGGCCTCGGCACCGGTGAGCAGGCCGGAGGTCATGCTGCCCAGAGCGGAAAGGCCCTGCTGAGCCCAGAAGCAGCCCAGCGCCATGGCGGCGCACAGGAATACCGAGAACACCCGGGCCACCTTGCCGGGAACGTTGTACTCCTGACAGCGCTTTACCAGCAGCCACAGCAGCGCCAGCAGCGCGGCCAGAATGACCAGATACAGAACCGGAAGCATCTGGGTGCGCCACAGCTGCACCAGAGCCAGAACACTTAAAAGGCCTTGTAAGATCAGCAAAATATTCCCCCATTTGGAAGGTGCTGCCACGGCTCCGTCCACGGGCGGATGCGCCTGCGGCGGTACCGGTGCATCGTGATGCTTGTGCGTGGGCTTCTGGGCAGAAGGACGCTTGGGCGGCGGGGTCTGCGGCGGTTCCGGAGGAGTCTCGGAAAAGAACGCCGAGCTGTCCACCTCAATGGGCGCAGTATCCTCAGAGCCTTCCTTGCGGCTGATGTGCCGCAGAGAACGGCGGTCTTCGTGGGAACGATCGTTTTCATCCATCATTCAAAACCACTCCTTTTTGTCAGGAAACAGGTACAATGGTCAGCACTGCACGGGCCGGAAGGCAGGTGGCGGTCTGATCCTCGTTGGAAAGCCAGCCAAAGCCTTCACAGATGTGATCCGGGCAGGGCGAATCCACGAACCGGGCTGCACCGTCCTTGATCTGGATGTGGACGGTATAGTAACCGGTGTCCACATCATAGGTCTCATCCACGTCCAGCGGCAGGTTCATGGTGGTGTTGTTGTCGCCGTAGATCAACTCGGCCCGCAGCCCGGAGCCGGAAGCGTGCACGCGGCGTACCACCAGCAGCACAGCGGCAATGGCCAGAATGACCACGGCAAACAGAAGATTGGTAAGCAGCTTTTTGTTTTTCATGCGTTAATCCTTGATCTGTAATTGTTCCAGCTCAGCCAGCCACAGTGCGGCACAGGCATCGCTGGGCATCCGCCAGTCGCCGCGGGGCGAAAGGGTCACGCTGCCCACCTTGGGGCCGTCGGGCAGGCAGCTGCGCTTGAACTGCTGGGCAAAGAACCGCCAG
>ERZ857969.4759-NODE-4759-length-11488-cov-36.571154_pt1 | contig 11488 bp, 10 predicted proteins | sample MGYA00519864_ERZ857969 | MGnify/ENA primary metagenome ERZ857969 (study PRJEB31778, sample SAMEA3449382) | human gut metagenome | biome: human gut; feature: human-associated habitat; material: faeces | place: United Kingdom | collected 2010/2012 ... | reverse complement strand
GCACCTCGCTCGCCGTATCGGCACTTAGAATTATGCGGTATTGCCCTAAATAAAAAGTAAACTCTCATTATCCCCTGTGCCCACCTCAGGACACAGGGAATTTTGGGATTAAGGAGCCAGAAATTATGATCCAGATCCAACACCTGACAAAGCGGTTTGCCGCGGCGGGCGCAACGGTGGTTGCCCTGAACGACATCAACCTGGAAATTCAGGACGGCGATATTTACGGTATTATCGGCATGTCCGGCGCAGGCAAGTCCACGCTGGTGCGGTGCATCAATATGCTGGAACGCCCGGACGAGGGCAAGGTGATCGTGAACGGCCGCGAAATGATGCGGCTGAGCCCCGCAGAGCTGCGCGATGCCCGGCGGGAGATCACGATGATCTTCCAGCAGTTCAACCTGCTGATGCAGCGCACCTGCCTGAAGAACATCTGCTTCCCTATGGAGCTGGCCGGTGTGCCCAAAGAGAAAGCCACAGCCCGCGCCAGGGAGCTGCTGGAGTTGGTCGGCCTGCCGGACAAGGCGGACGCTTACCCGGCGCAGCTTTCCGGCGGGCAAAAGCAGCGCATTGCCATTGCGCGTGCCCTGGCCACCAACCCCAAGGTGTTGCTGTGTGACGAAGCCACCAGTGCCCTGGACCCCAACACCACCCATGCCATTTTGCAGCTGATCCAGAAGATCAACCGCGAAATGGGCATTACGGTGGTTATCATTACCCACCAGATGAGCGTGGTGGAGGATGTGTGCAGCCACGTTGCCATTTTGGATAACGGCACCGTGGTAGAGCAGGGCAGTGTGCGGGATATCTTCTCGAACCCGCATTCCGACGCTGCCAAGCGGCTGGTGTTCCCGGCGGGCACGCCGGAGCGCGAGCTGCTGCCCGGCCGCAAAATGGTGCGTGTTGCCTTTAACGGCACCCAGACGACCGATAAGCCGCTGGTGGCCAGCCTTGCCATTGAGTGCGGGGCGCTGGTTTCGATTGTGGCAGCGGACACCCGCGTGGTAAACGGCCAGACGCTGGGCAGCATGCTGCTGGCCCTGCCGGAAGGCGAAGGCGCTGCCAAGGCGCTGGATTACATCAAGAATTATCCCGGCATTACCTACGAGGAGGTGGGCAGCAATGGCTGAATTTTTTGCATCGAAGGACTGGCAGACTTTTTTGGATGTTCTGCCTTCCATCCCGGCAGAAACCTGGGACACTTTTTACTCTACCGTGGTGGCCACCCTGTTTGCACTGGTCATCGGCCTGCCGCTTGGTGTGCTGCTGGTAACGGGTGAGCCCGGTGGTGTGCGCCCGCTGCCCCGCTGGGCCATGCGGCTGCTGAACGGCGTGATCAATCTGCTGCGCAGTGTGCCGTTCTTGATCTTGATGATCATTGTCATTCCGCTGTCCCGCTTGATCGTGGGCACTTCTATTGGCACGGTGGCATCCATTGTGCCGCTGGTCATTGCATCTTTCCCGTTTGTGTCCCGTCTGGTGGAAACCAGCATCCGTGAGGTGGATTCCGGCGTGGTGGAAGCAGCCCAGAGCATGGGGGCAACCCCGCTGCAGATCATCACCAAGGTGCTGATCCCCGAAAGCATGCCCAGCCTGATTGCCAACGCAACCATTGCTGCCACAACCATTCTGGGCTATGGCGCTATGGCAGGTGTGATCGGCGGCGGCGGCCTGGGCAAGGTTGCCATCAACTATGGCTACTACCGCTATAACCTGGTGCTGGAAATTTTTGCAACTGCGCTGCTGGTTGTGCTGGTGCAGGTGCTGCAAAGCATTGGCACCCGCCTGGCCACCAGGTGCGACAAGCGCGTGCAGAAAACCAAAGGCTAAAATAAAACGATAAAAAGCGAAACGGCTGGCCGTGCAGACAAAATCACCTGCATGGCCAGCCGCTTTTTGTGTGCTTTTGGGCTTATTGGCATCGCTTTTGCTTATTCAAAATTTGTTCACCAAATCTTACCAAATCGTTCAGAACTCCTTAACGAGGTTTCCATAATCTGCCCGTATAATAACAGTGTACTCGAAAGAGAGAAACAAAAACGTAAACGACGTTTTAAAACATCCACTGCGTCCTTCGCCATGCCAGACGCCCGCAGCAATCGCAGCGGCCGCCGGCGAAGGCCAGACAACCAGCAATGCCGGGTAACCGGCTTTACATACATTTCTCCTCCTTCTCCTTCCTTTCCAATTTGTTACGAAAAAAACATGCGCCCTTTGCAGCGGCCAAGGCTTCGCAGCCTGCCCAACGCAAGGGCGCATCGTTTATTATTTCAGAATATACTTTATCATCACAGACTGGCAATATCCGCCAACAGGGCATCTACGTCCTCGTCACGGGTGGCCCAGCTGGTGCAGAACCGCACGGCAGTGTGCTCGGCGTCCGGCTTGGCGGTCAGGGTCATGGCGTACTTCTCGCTCAGGGCATTGTACCAGTTGTTGGGCAGGATGGGGAACTGCTGGTTGGTGGGGGAATCAAACAGCATGGCGCAGCCCTTTGCTTCAAACGCAGCGCGGATGCGCATGGCCTGGCGGTCCGCCTTAGCGGCCATAGTGTAATAGGGGCTGGAACCGGTGCCGTCCTCGCCGTTCAGCAGGGCAAGGAATTGCAGCCCCAGCAGGCGGCCCTTGGCCAGCATGGCGCCGTGCTGCTTGATGGCGTAGCGGAAATCCTGGTCCAGATCGGGGTTATTGATGACAACGGCTTCGCCAAACAGCGCACCGCACTTGGTTCCACCCAGGTAGAACACATCGCACAGGTTGGCGTAATCCTGCAGGTTCAGGTCATTGGCTTCGCTGGCAAGGCCGTAAGCCATGCGGGCACCATCCACAAACAGGCACAGGCCGCAATCATAGCAGGTGGCGGAAAGGTCGGTTAGCTCCTCCTTGGTGTACAGGGTGCCGTCCTCAGTGGGGTTGGAGATATACACCATGCCGGGCTGGGCAATGTGCTCGTGGCTGGCATCGGCCCAGTGAGCGTCGTAAGCATCCCTCACCTGCTGGGCGGTAATTTTGCCCTGCACGCTGGGCAGGGCAAGGCACTTGTGGCCGGTGGCTTCCACCGCGCCGGTTTCATGTACATTGATATGCCCGCTGTCGGCACACAGCACGCCCTGCCAGGGTTTTAACAGGGCATCCACCACGGTAAAGTTGGCCTGGGTGGCACCCACAAAAAAGTGGACTCCGGCATCCGGGGCATCGCACAGCTTACGGATCAGGCCGCGGGCCTGATCGCAGTAATCGTCCATGCCGTAACCGGGGGTCTGTTCCAGATTGGTCTTTTGCAGCAGGTCCAGCACCGGCTGGGCGGCACCCTCGCCATAATCACATTCAAAGCGGATCATAAGATCGCTCCTTTCCGTTTTAACCGTTCGCTGCGGGCAGAGTACCCGACAGCGTACTTATCCATTATAAAGTCTGTACCGTTTTTTGTAAAGGCAACACCGCATCATTCTAAGTGCCGATACGGCGAGCGAGGTGCGGCAGCTGCTAAGCCAAAAGCGCAGATAATACTGGATGCTGCAAAGGTGAGCGCCGCCAGTGGCGGAAACAGCGAACCGAAGCAGGGGCAGCGGTCGCAGAGTGCGAGGGGCTTTTGCCCCCGAAGCACGATGCGGGTACCGCAACCCGACATTATCGAGCATTTTGGCAACGCAGATGCCGTGCCGCAGCTGCCGGAGCGGTGCTTAAGCCGCAAGGCGGGAATTGTGCGGTGTTGCCTAAAGAAAGCACTGTGCAGAAGAGCCGCAGCAGCGGCGTACAGGGAGCAAAACAAAAAATCCGGACGCTTTTTGGCAAGCGCCCGGATTTTCAACAAGTTCAGCGGTTATCGTGGATAACTTTGCCCTTTTGCACCACGGCAAGGATGTTCAGGTCATCATCGGCCAGAACCACGTTGCCATAGCGCCCGGCGGCCAAAGAGCCATAATCAGCATCAACGCCAATGCTCCGGGCCGGGTTTTCGGTCGCGGCGCGCACCGCGCTTTCCAGCGGAACGCCCATCTCGCACACAGCACGGCGCATGCAGTCATACAGGCAGGTAGCGCTGCCGGCGATGGTATCGGGGTGCTCGGTCAGGGTGGCGCGGGGGCCGCGCACCGTAACGGCCTGGCCGCCCAGGCTATAAGCGCCGTCCGGCAGCCCGCAGGCCATCATGCTGTCTGCAATCAGGATCACATGGTCATCCCCGAAGGTGTTAAAGGTAAAGCGCACCACAGCGGGGTGAATGTGAACATTATCGGTGATCAGCTCCACATCGGCACCGTCTTCCAGCGCGGCAATAATGGGGCCGGGGGCGCGGTGGGTGATGCCGGGCATGGCGTTATACAGGTGGGTCATGTGGCTGGCACCGGCGGCAAACGCAGCCTTGGCGGTATCATAATCCGTGCAGGTGTGGGCAATCGAGATGCACACCTCGTTGTGGCAGTCACGGATAAAATCCAGATTGCCGGGTTCTTCCGGGGCAACGTCCACCAGCTTGATCAACCCGCCGCTGCGTGCCTGCAGCCGGCGGAACATGGCGGCATCGGCCCCCTGCACATACTTGGGGTTCTGTGCGCCGATCTTTTTGGGGCTGATGTAGGGGCCTTCCATGTTGATGCCGACCAGGTCAGCACCTTGACCGTTCTTGTGGGCGGCGGCCACATCCATAATGCCGTTCAAAATCTCCTCGCTGAACGTCATGGTGGCGGGGCAGATGGCCAACACGCCTTTGCTGGCCTCAAAATCGGCAATGGCCTGCAAACCGGCTTCATCGGCATCGCAGAAATCATGCCCGACAGCACCGTGGAAATGAATATCCACCAAACCGGGCAGAGCATAGGCACCGTTGGCATCCAGAACTTCCTCGCCCTCCAGCGGGGGCGCACCAAAGGCAATGCGGCCATCCCGGATGGTCAGATCCCCTGTTTTGAAGGTATGTTCCGGCGTATAAATTCTTGCATTTTTGATAATCATTGAGAAATTCCCTCTTATCAGTTATGCAGTAAGGGCTTGAGCGATACGCTTAGTCCAGCTTGGAAGCAGCTTCGGCATCCAGCACCAGGGTGAAATCCGGGTGCATCTGCAGGATGGAAGCGGGAACTTCCGGCGTGACGGGGCCGAAGAAAGCTTTCTTAATGATGTCAGCCTTGCCAACGCCGTTGGCAACCATCAGAACCTTGCGGGCCTGCATGATGGTTTTGATGCCCATGGTGTAGGCTTCTTTCGGGACCAGATCTTCGTTGTTGTCAAAGAAGCGCTTGTTGGCCTCAATGGTCTCTTTGGTTAGGTGGACACAGTGGGTGCCAAGCTCAAAAGCGGCACCCGGCTCGTTAAAGCCAATGTGGCCATCGTGGCCAATGCCCAGCAGCTGCAGATCCACGCCGCCCAGATGCTGGATGATTTCATCATAGTGGGAGCACTCGGCAGCAGCATCCATGTTGGTGCCGGCAGGCATATGGATGGCTTCGGGGCGGATGTTGACCAGGTCAAACAGGTTGCGGTGCATGAAGGACCAGTAGCTTTCGGGATGCTCGCGGGGCAGACCGCGGTATTCGTCCAGGTTGACGGTGTTTACTTCCGCAAAATCAAGGTCGCCCTTGTTGTACCATTCAACCAGCTGTTTGTAGGTGCCAACGGGGGTGCCGCCGGTTGCCAGGCCCAGCACGCAGTTGGGCTTCATGATGACCTGTGCCGAGATGATATTGGCCGCTTTGCGGGACATATCATAATAATCTTTTGCACGAATAATTTTCATGGGGAACATCTCCTTATTCTTTTCTGTGCGCGGACAGCCACTACCTATAGTATAGCACAAACACCGCAAAGAAACTAGAGATTGTAGAAAAAAGAGAGAAAAAACAAAGAAATATTTTAGGAAAATATAACAAAAAATCCTGGCTCCGGAAGCCGGAACCAGGATGGGGAACGCTGCCTTACAACAGCTTTTGCAGTTCTTCGTAAACAAAGCGGACCTGCGTGCCAAGAATGACCTGGCAGGCCGTGGGGGTGGAGCGGATCACACCGGAAGCCCCGGCGGATTTGAGTGCCTTTTCGTCCACCTTAGCGCCGTCTTTCAGCTGGAAGCGCAGCCGTGTGGCGCAGCAGCTGGCTTTTTGCACATTGGCCTTACCGCCCAGCGCAGCCAGAATGTTGGCGGCGATGCCGGCATGGTCAAGGTCGGCTTTTACCACACCCTCGTTTTCCGCCTCTTTCTTTTTTTGCAGCGCAGCCTTGCTGGTGGAGCGCGCCACAAAGAAGCAGATAACCGCGGCCACAGCCAGCAGCACAGGGATCACGATCCAAACCTTGGGGGCGGCGGGGGCCAGGGCAACGCCGCCGGCAATCACGGCGGCGCACAAAATCAGGGCCAACACCAAAAAAGCAGGCGACCGGCAGATGCGTTGGAATGAGTTCATGTTACAAAGTACCTCCTTGGGTAGTGTATTTTTGCCGCTGCGGCAAACCCGCAGGAGGCATTTATAGTTCTGATTTTAACATAATCAAGCAAGAAAAGAAAGAGTTAAACGCCAGCTTTTGCCCACCAAAACAAAAAAACCGCAGGCAGGGCCATGGCGGCCAGCCTGCGGCGTGGAACAAAGGAACCAGAACCCTTGCCCTTGCTGTTACTTAAATTACAGCATCTTCTTCAGTTCATCGAACACGAACTGAACCTGAGGCCCGATGACAACCTGGCAGGAAGTCTTGGACGGGCGGATGACACCGGCAGCACCGGCAGCCTTGACAGCCTTTTCATTCACAGCGGAAGAATCTTTCACTTCAAGGCGCAGGCGGGTTGCGCAGTAGTCAGCACCGGTGATGTTCTCCTTGCCGCCGACAGCAGCCAGAACACCGGTAGCAATCGCAGTGTAGTTGTTGTTGGAAAGCTTGATGTTCTTTTCGCTTTCTTCCACATCGTCGTCCTCACGGCCGGGGGTCTTGAGGTCAAACTTGGTGATAGCGAAGTAGAAGACAAAGTAGAACACAAGAAAAGCGGCAATGCCCAGAGGAATGATCATCCAAGTCTTGGCAGCTGCGGGCAGGGAAGCGGAGAAAACCAGGTCCGTTGCGCCTGCGGAGAAGCAGAAGCCAGCGCGGAAACCGGAGTAGTAGGTGATGATGGTGAAAATGCCGTACAGAGCAGCATAAACAACATACAGGGGGAAGCACAGGAACATGAAGCCGAACTCAAACGGCTCGGTAACGCCGCAGACGAAAGCGCAGATAGCGGCGGAAACAACCAGACCGATAGCAGCCTTCTTGTTCTTGGCGGTGCGGACCATTGCCAGTGCAGCACCGGGGATACCGAACATCATGCAGGGGAAGAAGCCGGACATGTACATGCCAAGGTCCCAGCCCACGTCAGCGCTGGTCTCGCCAGCCCAGAAGTGTTTCAGGTCGCCCAGGCCGATGGTGTCAAACCAGAACACGTTGTTCAAAGCGTGGTGCAGGCCGGTGGGGATGAGCAGACGGTTCAGGAAAGCATAGATACCTGCGCCGATGCCGCTCAAACCGGCAATGCCGTTGCCCAGAGCAACCAGAATGCCGAAGATAACGGGCCAGACGAACAGCAGGATGACGGAAACCACGATGGAAACCAGGGCGGTCATGATAGCAACGCTGCGCTTGCCGCTGAAGAATGCCAGCCAGTCAGGCAGCTTGGTGCTCTTGAACTTGTTGTAGCAGGTGGCGCCGATGACAGCAGCCAGGATGCCGATGAAGGAGTTGCCGGCGATCTTGCTGAAAGCAATGTAATCAACGGTGCCCTCTTCCAAGGTGGAACCAACAGCAGCGCGGATGGTGCCCACAACACCGGGGCTGAGCAGCTGCTGCATCATCAAAAAGCTGACCAGACCAGCCAGACCGGCGGTGCCGTCATGGTCGTCTGCCAGGCCGACAGCTGCGCCGATGGCGAACAGCCAAGCCATGTTATCGATCAGAGCGCCGCCGGCCTTGACCAGCAGGAAGCCGATCGTGTAAGCAGCACCGGTAGTAGCGCCTTCAGCACCCATAACGGCGGGAGCCAGAGCGTAGCCAATACCCATCAGAATACCACAGACGGGCAGCGCGGCAACGGGCAGCATCAATGCCTTGCCGAGCTTTTGCAGCCATTTCATCATAAGATACATTCCTCCTAATACGGACGTATTTTGCCGGGGTGAAGCTAATGCCCCCGGTGGGGATTGCAAAACCGCTCTGGTTAGCAAAATTCCCGTTCATGCAGTGGTAAATAGGAACATTGTTTGCGGTGTAACAATCTGTTAAATCTATTTTAACATATTTTCAATAAATTGCAAATGTATTTTGTCAAAATAGCACAATGCCGAAAAAACAAAGGTGACTTTGGCTATATTGCTAAAAATATAACGCATTTTGACCGAAACTTGAAAGAAAGACAGGTGCCCCGGCGCTTTAACGAAACAAAGAGATAGATAAAGATAACATAAAGTGAGCGTTTTTTGCTAAAATATTGCAACAAAAATACATTTGAAAAAACTGTACAAAAACGCATTTCTGTAATAGTTAGCAGCTGAAACGGGCAGCTGCTGGTGCAGGGCAAAAAACGTGCGGTGCGGCTGGCGTGCGGTGCGGAAAATGTGATGTCTGCCATGGTAAAACTTTTGTGCAGCAGGTACGGGCAAATCAAGAAAAAAAGAAATAAAAAATCCTGGGACGCCGTAAAAACGGCACCCCAGGCAAACGGAGTTGAAAATGGCAAAATCAGTTGTTGGCGCTGAACAGCTTGGGCGCAGCCTTGTACAGCAGCACCACGGCAATGGTGGTCATAATACCTTCCGGCAGCATGTAGGAGCCGTTGTAAGTCAGGCTGTAGATCCACGCGGGCAGACCATCGCTCAGGTTGCCCCAGATCAGCACGCCGGACAAAAAGCTGCACAGGAAACGCAGCACGCACACGGCGGCGGAGCCCACGGCCACGCCGACCAGCTTGTTTTTGAACGGCTTGGCAAACACGCAGGCAAGCCCCAGAAAGGAGAAGGCCAGCACATAATCCAGCAGGATCATGCCCACCAAAGGCAGCAGGCCGGGCGCCGGGGGCGCATAAAAGCCCAGCAGCATCTGCAGCAGGCTGTTCACAAAGCCGGTGAACAGGCCCCACTTGACCCCGTGGCGGAAGGATACCAGAATGAACGGCACCATGCTGAACAGCGTGATGGAGCCACCGTTGGGCAGCTCATAGATTTTGATGTTGGCCAGGATGGTGCCCAGCGCAATCATCAGGGCGCATTCTACCATAATGCGCGTTTTGGTGTAAGAGGATGACATATACATACCACTCCTGAAAAATAGTACATAAAAACAAGAAAAACGCCCGCAGGTACAGCGGGCGCCGAAAGCGTTGTGAGCAGTATATAACCACAGCAAAACTTCCTACGCCGGCATTACCCGGATCAGGTATAGGGTGCTCAAAACACAGTTGCTTTGATCTCAGCCGGAGATGCCCTCCAGCGCCCCTGTTCTTATGTCCGGTTCCCAGTATAGCAGGAAATGCCGGTTTGTCAAGGCGGAAAACTACTCGATCTGCCAAATTCCGCCGCTTAACGGTGCAAGGTCCAGCGCCAGCCATCCGTTGGCAATGGGGCGGGGAGCATGATCCACCCAGCCCGCGGCAAACAGCGGCAGGGCACAGCTGCCCCAGCCCGGCTTTAGCCCAAACCCCTGTACGGCCTGTGTGCCGGTGTTCAGGGCGCACAAAAGTGTTTCACAGCCGGCCTGCAACGTAAAGCCCAGCACGCCGGTGCTTGCATCCTGCGCGGTCCAGGCAAAGCTTTGGGGCGCATACAGCGCCGGGTGTGCCAGGCAGAAAGCATTCAGCGCCTTACTGTAATCAGCCAGGGCGCGGTGCCCGGCGTCCGCCAGCATAGCCCAGTTCGGCTCCCGGCCATCGGTAAAGGCATCCGGCTGGCCGAACTCCACCCCCGCAAACAGCAGGTTTTTGCCGGGGCGGGCGGCCTGTAATAACAGCAGCAGCCGCATCTGGGCCAGCTTTTCTTCTACATTGCCATACAGGCGGGTGAAAATGCTGGCGGGGTGGTTTTCATCGTGGCTCAGCGCGTTGATGCCCTGCACCGCGCCAAAGGGGCCAAAGCTGCCGCACAACTGCCGGAACAGAGCGCTGCGCCCGCCGAACGGCGCGGCAAAATAGGCCAGCGTATCCTGTGTCCAGCCGATCTCCCACACATAGTCAAAGCCCAGCCCGCCGCTGGCGGTATCGGAGGTGGCGTTCATGGAACCGGCGCTGTCCTCTGCCACCAGCATGCAGCCGGGGAACCGCGCGTGCAGCCCGGCTGTCAGCGTTTTGAAAAACTCTGCTGCCTGCCAGCCGTTGGGGCAGTGGTACAGCGCGTTGCCGATGGCATCCACCCGCAGGCCGTCGCACCGGCACACCTGCAGCCAGAACGCCGCCGAACTGAGCAGAAAGCTGCGCACCGGCGGGCTGGCCAGATCAAAGTTCAGGCTGCCCCAGTCGCTGGGGCCGGATTCAAATAAAGGCGCACCGTCAAAACAGGCCAGGCGGTCGGCATCCGGCGCAAAATGGACCGGCACAAAATCCATCAGCACGGCAATGCCTGCGGCGTGCAGGGCATCCACCAGCGCGGCAAAGCCTGCAAACCCGCCAATGCGCTGGGTGGGGGCAAAATACCCGCACCCCTGGTAGCCCCAGCTGCCGTCAAACGGGTATTCTGCCAGCGGCAAAAACTCCACATGGGTGTAGTGGTGCTCCACAAGATAGGGCACCAGACTTCTTGCCAGCTCCGGCCCGGTGTAATAGCGGCCGTCCCAATGGCGGTGCCAGCTGGCGGCGTGCAGTTCGTAAATCAGAACGGGAGCATCCCGGCGGGCACCGCGCAGCAAGGGAGCGGCGAACGGGTAATTCGGCTCCGCCAGGCGGGAAGCCGTGCCGGGCAGAGCTTCAAACGCAAAGGCAAACGGGTCTGCCCGCAGCTGCCAGCTGCCGTCCGGCCCCTGAATGTTATACTTGTACAGCTGCCCAAGCTGCGCCTGGGGCACCCGCCCGCGCCACAGGCCGTCCTCACAAAAGGTGAGCTCGGCGGCGGAATAGAGATCCCAGCCGTTCCAGTCCCCCAGCAGCTGCACGCGGCGGGCGTGCGGCGCCCACAGGGTAAACAGCCAGCCGCGCCCCGGCCCCGCCGGGTGGGAACCCAGCAGGCGGTAAGCGTCAAAGCTGATGCCGCAGAAAAACTCTTCCACATCCGGCCGCATAGCTCTGCCCCCTTACCCTGCAAAATTGAACGTGTGTTAAACAAACTTATTATAACATAGGTACGGCCCTTGCGCAAACAGGGGGCGGCCCGTATAATAAAATGGTGTGTCTGAAACGTTGAAAATATTGTCTATTTCTACAAATATGGCGGGATTTTGTGTTAAGGCAGCACCGCATAATTCCCGCCTTACGGCTTAAGCACCGCTCCGGCAGCTGCGGAACGGCATCTGCGTTGCCAAAATGCTCGATAATGTCGGGTTGCGGTAC
>ERZ857969.4727-NODE-4727-length-11584-cov-3.380085_pt1 | contig 11584 bp, 9 predicted proteins | sample MGYA00519864_ERZ857969 | MGnify/ENA primary metagenome ERZ857969 (study PRJEB31778, sample SAMEA3449382) | human gut metagenome | biome: human gut; feature: human-associated habitat; material: faeces | place: United Kingdom | collected 2010/2012 ... | reverse complement strand
TTCTAGTGATAAAGCAAGTTACTTAGTATCAATGGCTGGTGATAATGTAAAAACTGCATTTACTACGCTAGAATCTAGTGCTACTAGAGAAATAACAGCACGAGGTAATAAAGTTGATGCAAGTGGTATTAGCGAAAAAGCTAAATTTGTTGCACAAGCTACAGGAAAAGATGTAGTAACTCTAAATGCAATGAGTGATCAAGAATTAGTTAGAGAATATGTTAATTCTAAGATATCTAGTAATTATGGTGTTAGTTTAGCTGGTCACGAAGGTGATAGTGTAGAAAGTAGAATTGAAGTTGCTGTAAGGCAAGTAGCTGCTAATGAAGCAACTAGGTTAACTAACATGAGTGCTACACAATTAGACACTGAATTTACTCATCTAAATGAAGAAGCAGTTGTTGCAAAATTCGAATACTCTCTTGGTGATATGGCTGCAGATGCTGCTAAGGCTACTGATGATGCTAGTAAGGCAAAAGATACTCTTAAAGAATTTAAAGCTAGTGCTAAAGGTGCTAAAGATAAGAGAATTGATGACAATTACGATGTTGCCGATGCTAGATACAAAGTTAAAGAACTTGCAAGAAGACAAAGAGAAAGAAACCAAAACAACAGCGGTAATAACAGTGGTGGTACAGTTTAGAATAAATAAGGAGGCTATATGATAAATGGTGGTTATTTGATACCAGCAAATACTAAAAAGGGTCAGCTAATATTTGGTGCATTTACTATGCCTGATCTAATATTGCTTGGTATTGGAGTTGGTTTTACAATATTATTATTATTAATCCTTGGAGTACAGGATACTATAAGTGCTATAGTATCCTTACTTCCAGCATTAATTTGTTCATTTCTAGTTTTACCAATTGCAAATTATAGAAATGTGAGAACTTTTATTGCATGTGCTATAAGTTTTTACACAAATCAAAGAATATATAAGTGGAGAGGATGGTGTTTACATGGCCCAGGGTTCAAAAAATAGACCAGCAGAAGCTTGGTTACCAGTAAGAAATATTACTAGTGGAATGATTGTTTTAGATAACAATGAAAAAGTTACAGGTGTTAAAATTACACCTAAAAATATATTTATAATGGATGAAGATTCACAAGAAAATACAATTAGAGCATTAAATAATTTTTATAACTCACTTGATTTTGAGTTTTGGTTAGTTGTATCTGATAGAGTTGTTGATATATCTTTATATCAATCACAATTACAACTTTTATATAACAATGTATCAAAACCAAAGTTAAGAAAATTAATTTCAGAAGATATAGAAAAAGGTAATCAATTTATGAATAGTAATGTAGTTGATACAGAATATTACTTATTGTTTAGAGATAAAAATCCTGATGTAATTGGTAAAAAAATAAGAAATATAATAAATGGACTTGCTACATGTGGTTTAAATGCTATGCAAACTACAAATGAAGATTTAAGAACTTTAATTGAAAACTTCTTAAATGGTGGAGTAAGAACTGAATTTGGAACGGTGGTGTCTATATGAGTATAAAAAGTGAACTAGCACCAAAGGGTATAGATTTTAGTAATAATAGTAGCTTTGTAATGAGTGATAAGTATTGTACTATATTAACAGTAGTATCTTATCCAAGATTAATTGGTGAAGGATATTTATCATCACTAACAAGTATGCCTGGTATAAAAATATGCATCAAACATATTCCAGTACCATTCTCAAGTTTACAAAGAATGATTAATAAACAGGTTGCTGACTTAAGACAAAAATATATGGAAGAAAATGATAAAACAAACAAAGAAAGATATAGACAAGATGTTGAGTCTTTGGAATATTTTGTTTCACAACTTGCTGCATCTCAAACAAGAATATTTGATTTTCAAATGCACATTTTAATAACTGCAGATAGTTTTGAAGAATTAAATAATAGAAAAATTAGTGTTAAAAATTATATGGATGCGATGAATTTAAGAGCAATACCATTACGTTTTGAACAAGAAAAAGTATTAAAATCAATGCTTCCAATATTCCCAATGACAAGAGATATAGCAGATTTAGAAAGCAGGATAGGAACACCTATTCCATCAACTACAATTGCTGCTATGTATCCATTTGTATTTGATAGTATAAAAGATGAAGGGTTATCAACACTTCTTGGAACAGATTTCTCTGGTGGAGTAATATTATTTAATCAATTTTTATATCAAATAAGAAAAGAAAGTAATAGAAATAATGCTAATTTAATTATATTAGGTACTTCTGGTAGTGGTAAGAGTACAAGTGCTAAACTTATTTTAAGAGGGCATATAAGAAATGATTACCAAATAGTTGCAATAGATCCAGAAGGTGAGTTAGAAGAGATGACTAGTCTATATGATGGTAATTTCGTAGATTTAGGTAAGGGTGGAGAATTTGGTATGATTAATCCACTTGAAATAGTAATAGATGCTGATGATGATGAGATTAAGCAAGGATTAGGATATACAGTGCTTACTAAATCATTACAATTCTTAAAAGCATTCATGAAATACTATGATCCATCAATTACTGAAGATTTACTTACTTTATTTAGCGAAGTAGTACAAGATACATATAAAAGATTTGGCATAGATTTTAATACAGATTTTAGTACATTAACATCAAATGATTATCCAACATTCTCAGATGTATATGCTACTATAAAGGGTAGATTATCACAATATATGGATAAAACAAATGAACAAGATATAATGGAACGTCTTGAAATAAAAATAAGACCACTTACAAAAGAATTAAAATATTATTTTGATGGTCATACAACTATTTCAGGTAATAAACATTTTATTGTATTTAATATAAAAGAATTAATGAATTCAGAGGCTAACGTAAGAAATGCATTATTCTTTAACGTATTAAAATATGCATGGAGTTTATGCTTAAATAAGAATGAAAACACAATATTATCTGTAGATGAAGCTCACGTATTATTAGGTGCAAATAATGCACTTGGTGCTGAGTTTTTAGCACAAGTTCAAAGACGTGCACGTAAATATAACACAGGTTCTATAATAAGTACACAACAACCAAGTGATTTCTGCGATCCAGCAGTAATTACTCAAGGAAAAGCAATATTTGATAATGCTTCATATTACTTAGTTATGGGACTTAAAAAACAAGCAGTTGAAGATTTATCATTATTAATAGATTTAAATGATAATGAAAAAGAAAGTATAAAAAGATATAGCCAAGGTGAAGCATTATTCGTATGTGGAAATAGAAGAGTACGTATGAATGTAACAGTTACTCCTCAAGAATTAGAATCTTTTGGAAGTGCTGGAGGGCTATAATAGATTGGAAATGAGTTTATGAAATATATTAGTAAAATTTACGAAAAATTTATTAATATTGATGAAAGCAAAAAGCAAAGAGTATTTGCTCTTTTTGCTTTTTGTTTTTATATTTCATACTCATTAATTACTAAAGATAAAAACAGTGGATATATATTAAGTGCTGTTCCTGTAGCAGTTGCGGCTGGAGCTAAAACTGCTGCTGCAACTTCTGCTAAAGTTGCTGCTAAGACTGCCGCTAAAAAGGCAGGAGCAGCTGCACTTGAAGGTGCTAAGGTAGGTGCAGCAAAAGGTGCGGTAGAAGGAGCAAGCAATACTGAAGAAGGAGAAAGTAAAGTAGGTGGAGCAGTAAAAGGAGCTACTAAAGGTGCAGCAAAAGGTGCAATAAATGCAGGTAAAACTTCACTTATGGGTTCTGCAAAAGAAGCTTATAACCTAAAAAAAGGTAATCCACAAGTAAATGCAGGAGTTAAAAATACAAATCCTAATCCAGAATCTGTAAAAAGTAGTGATAGAATATCAGCAGATGAAGCTTCTTCAGATAGTAAAGCATCAAATACAGAAAATAAAGATGAAACTAAATTAAAAGATGATAAAAAGAAAAAAGGATTTGTCCCTTCCGAAATTGATTTAAGTAACGATGACATAAATGAAGGCTCATCAACAGTATTAAAAAAGGATACTGGTAAAAAAGTGATGATAGGATGTGCATTATTTGGCCCATTCTTATTAATAATGTTTGGTATACCAATTTTAATATCAACAATATTAAGCCCAACATCAAATGTAATAAATCAAATTGAATGTAGTGAAGTTGATACAAAATGTCAAAACAATAAAAAATTAAATGATTTTATTGAAAAAGCTCAAAATTTCTTTATATATGGAAATTTTAAAACTACAGCAGGTGTACTTGCAGATGAAGCACTTTTAGTTCACAATAAAATATATGATGAATATGGTGTTTCAATTGATATACCACTACTTCTTTCAACTATGTTATCTGATACTGTAGGCTTAGAAGATGATGAAGTAGAAAGTAATAAAGAATCTAATAAGATAATAAAAGAAAGAATGGAGTACATGGAAGAATTGGCACTTTTACAAGTATTTGAAAATAGTGTTGTATATACATGTATGGAAAAAGAAGTAGATGGTAAAAAGATTTATTATAAAGAGATAGATTATACAGGAATAGATCCATCAACTGTAGAAAAAGGTGAATGTAATGCAAGTACAGTTGGAAAAACATTAAAAGAAGAAGCAAATTCTATAAGTAAATCTAATTATTATGATATTCTAAAAGAAAATAAAGATTTACTTGGAAAAATTTACGGAGAAGATAGTGTAAAAAAAGAAGAAGATTTAACGAATTTAATAAATGATATTAGATTAGAAAGAGATTTATTCAAACTTATGTATCAAGATGATTCTGATGAAAGTGGACCTGGAAATATACCATTATCAGTAATTTATGATACTAATATTAATTTACAAACACCATTAAAAGGTTCTTACTTTATAACCTCTCCTTATGGTGAAAGAACAGGTATGTTTAGTGGATTTCATAAAGGTGTGGATGTTGTTTCAGGAGATAAAAATATATATGCCGCTGGGGATGGTGTAGTTACTGGAAGGTATACTGAAAAATTAGGCGGTAATGTTATAGAAATTACACATACTGCAAGTGATGGTACTAAATATATTAGTACTTATGGGCATTTATCTAAGTTTTTAATAGAAAAGGGAGCTGAAGTTAAAGCTGGAGATATAATTGCAATTATGGGTGATACAGGAGAAGTATCAGGAGTACACTTACACTTCCAATTTAGTGAATCTAAAACAAGGAAAACTTATAATCCACTAAATCTATTTACAGAAGCAACAAATTATTCGAGTTATAGTTAAAATGCTTTATTAAAAAGTGTATATTTGTTATAATAAAAATTGATGGATGTGATATTATGAAATTAAAATTTAAAGCTGAACCTAAAGATATATTATATTTTGTATTATTCTCAATTTTCCTATTTTATTTAATTGCAGTCGGTGTAGGAAATTTATCAAGTTATTCACAAACAGGATATTTAGTTGGATTTAATCCACTTCCTGGTTTAAGTGAAAAAAATTTATTTGGAACAGTACTATTCTTTATAATAATAATGATTGGAATTGTTATGATGGTTTCTTCTTATTTCTTTGAAAGAGAAAGTGGTTTTGGCTTTGCAAAAGAGAAAAAAGGTGGAGACGGATATTCAAAATGGGCTAAACCTAAGGATATTAAATCAGCAAGAGATGTAAAAGAAATAAATGAATCTGATTATTCATATAAAGCAGCAGGAGTTCCTTTATATTCAGAAAAAGGAAAAATATGGGTAGATGATGGAGAATCACATTCATTAATAATTGGTGCGACAGGTAGTGGTAAAACTTATTGTATAGTCAATCCTCTTGTTCATATTCTTGCTAAGAAGGGTGAATCAATGATTATTACTGACCCTAAAGGAGAAATATTTGAAAACAATGCAAATTTCTTAAGAGATAGAGGATACAATATATTATTATTAAACTTCCGTAATCCACAAAAAGGTAATAGTTGGAATCCGTTATCATTACCATATAAATTATATAAAAGTGGTAATTATGATAAATCTAATGAATTACTTCGTGATCTTGCTATAAATATACTTCATGATGAAAAAGCAGATGATCCATTTTGGCAAAATACATCAGCAGATTACTTTGTTGGTCTTGCACAAGGATTATTTCAAGATGCAGATGAAAAATGTGTTAATATAAATTCAATTATTCAAATGCTTACTGTAGGTGAAGAAAAATATGGGGCATCTAGTTATGCAAAAGAATACTTTAAATTAAAAGATGTTACTAATCCAGCATATATAAATGCTGCTGGTACAATTGATGCTCCAAATGAAACAAAAGGAAGCATTATATCTGTATTTAGACAAAAGATAAATATATTTGCAATGGCAGAAAATTTATCTGAAATGTTATCAGCTAGTGATTTTGATATGATGGATATAGGAAGAAAGAAAACAGCAGTATTCCTAGTAATACAAGATGAAAAAACAACATATCACTCACTTACTACAATATTTGTAAAACAATGTTATGAATCATTAATAGATGTAGCACAAGAAAATGGTGGTAAACTTGCAATAAGAACAAACTTTATACTAGATGAATTTGCAAATATGCCAGAATTAAAAGATGTAACAACAATGATAACAGCTGCACGTTCAAGACAAATTAGATTTAATTTAATAATCCAGAACTTCGCACAGTTAAATCAAGTTTATGGAAAAGAAAATGCAGAAACTATTAAAGGTAACTGTGGTAATATGATTTATTTATTAAGTAGTGAATTAAATGCACTTGAAGAAATAAGTAAATTATGTGGTGAAAGAAAAGTAAAAGGTAAAGGAAAGGATAAACCAGATGAAACAAGACCACTTATTACTGTATCAGATTTACAACGTTTACAATTTAAAGATGCTATAATTAAAAAACACAGAATGGATCCTTTTAAAACTAAATTAAGAGGTGTAGATGAATATAACTGGAATATTCCAAAATATGAAAAAGCAGCATATCCAGAAAGGCAAAAACATTCAATTGAAACTTTTGATATGAGGACATTTGTTAAAGAAAAGAAAAAAGAAAGTATGATGAATAGTCCACTTGGAAGTTCTTTAAAAGATAATCCTCCATTTAAATCAAGCATGCCAATAGATAGACCACCAATGAATTTCCCATCTAAATCAATTACAAAAAGTGATGAAGATGAGTTTGATGTTGATGAATTAATAAAGAAAATAGATGCTAAAATAGCAGAACTTGAAAAAGAAGAAGAAATGGAAAAATCTAAAGAAATAAATAATAGTATTAAAGGAAATAAGGTTATTGATATTGATGATAATATTAAAGAAAAAATTAATAAAAATAATGATGATCTTAAAAAGATTATTGAACCTGATACTAAAGATGCAGTTAAAGTATCAGAAGATATAGATAAAATAATAAATGATATAGAAGATGAAGATACAACAGATGATCAATTCTTTGATGATTTCTTCTTTGATGAATAACACCTAATCAGTGTTATTTTTTTTTCATAAAATATATTGGGTGATAAGATGGAAGTTAATCTTAATAGTTTAAATTTAAATAATATAACATTAATTGATATAAGAGAGAATTATGAATATAAAATGAATCATATAGATAATGCTATAAATATTCCAATAGATATACTAGAATTAGTGCCAGAAAAATATTTAAAGAATAAAAAATATTATTTATATTGTGATTTAGGAGTTAAATCTAGAGAATTATCTTTAAAATTAAATAAAATGGGTTATAAAATATATTCAATTAAAGGAGGATATAAAGAATATAAAAACACTAATTGATTTTGAGTAAAAAAGAATGTATACTTATGATAGGTGATGATATGAAAAATAAAAATGGCTTTACTTTAGTAGAACTTTTAGCAGTAATAGCAATATTAGGTATACTTATGGTTTTTGCAGTACCTGAGCTATTAAGTCAATTAAAAAAATCAAAGGAAGATGCTTTAAATAGAGTAAAAGATATAGTAATATCTGCTGCAAAAAATTATGTAAGTGATTATGAATTAAATGCACCAATATCAGTTTCTATTACAGATTTATGTGATGAAGATTATTTAGAATGTCCAGTTAAAAATCCAGTAACAGATACTAATATGGCAGGTTATGTTATTGCAAATAAATTAGATAATTATATGTATGTTAATACCTATATAGAAAGAAATATAACTAATTTAGTAAAAAATGGTGGTATGGAAAATGGTACAGAAGGGTTTAGTTCTTTGTCTTTATATAATAATATAAGTACAAACGATAAATATGAGGGGAATGCATCATTATATACTGAAACAAGTAATAGATGGACTGGAAGCACTTTTGCAATTGATAGTAATGGAGTTAATATAGGAGATGTTATATATATATCTGAATATGTAAATGTAATTGAGTTTGCTAGTGATACTTCTACAATGTATATGGGATTTTCTAATGCTAATGGTATTGATTTTGTAGTTGCATCAATTAATAGAGAAACAAATGGATGGGAAAAAATATCTGCATTAGGTACAATTTCTCAAGAAAATTATACCGGTAGTTATGCATTTTTTGGGAATTTGTTTCATAAGGATAATGAAAGTGCAACTGTAAATAAAGCATATATAGATAATCTACTAGCAGTTAATTTAACAACAACATTTGGAAAAGGAAATGAACCATCAAAAGAATGGTGTGATAAAAATCTTAGTTATTTTGATGGAATGAGTAAGGTATATATAGGAGGATAATGTGGATTATATAATAATTGTACTTCTTATAATAACTATAATACTAGTTATTATATCTTTATTTAAGAATATAAATGAAGGTAATATTACAGAAAGACTAGGTAGATTTGAGACTAATATTACTAAAGAAATAGGGGATTTTAAATCAGATTTTAGTAGAAATTTAAATCAAGATTTTAATAATTTAAATGATAAGATAGAAGATAGATTAATAAAAATAAATGAAAAAGTTAATAGTAGATTAGATGAAAACTTTGATAAGACTAATAAAACTTTTATGTCTGTTTTAGAAAGGCTATCTAAAATAGATGAGGCACAGAAGAAAATAGAAACTTTATCTAGTGATATAGTATCTTTACAGGGAATTCTTACTGATAAAAAGAGCAGAGGTACTTTTGGAGAGGTTAATTTAAACAATATATTAAGAAATGTATTTGGTGAAAATAATACTAAAATATATGATTTACAACATAAATTTCCCAATGGATATATAGCAGATGCAGTAATGTATGCACCCGAACCACTTGGTACAATTGCAATTGATTCAAAGTTTCCTCTTGAAAACTATGAAAGAATGGTTGATAAAAATCTATCTAAGTTAGATAGAGAATTATATGAAAAAAAATTTAAATTAGATGTAAAAAAACACATAGATGCGATTAAAGAAAAATATATAATTCCTGGTGTTACTTCTAATCAAGCATTTATGTTTCTACCTGCTGAAGCTTTATTTGCAGAACTTAATGCATATCATCAAGACATAATAGATTATGCATATAAGAATAGGGTTTGGATAGCATCTCCAACAACACTTATGTCTATGCTTACTGTTGTACAAACCGTTATTAAAAATACTGAAAGAGATAAATATGCAGTTATAATTCAAAAAGAATTAAGTGCTTTAAGTGTTGAATTTTCTCGTTATAAAGAAAGATGGGATACTCTTCAGAAAAGTATTGATAAAGTAAGTAGAGATGTTAAAGAGGTTAATATAACTACTGAGAAAATAACTAATAAATTTGAATCAATAAATAAAGTAGAAGTTGATAAATTTATAACTAATAAAGATAATTAAAAAGAAATCAGTTGATTTCTTTTTTGTTAATAAAATTATAAAAATTTTCTTTTTCAAATACAAAGTGTCTCATTTTCCAAACATAGTTTACTCTTATTGGAACGAATAATTCAACTTTATTTTTATCTATTATAAATGATGATTTGTATATATGATGTATAGTACCATTTAACTCATCAAGATTAGTATCAATAAGTTTAGGTCTATCAAAATTAATGCCATCAACTGATTCAGAATAATAAAGTTTATATCTTATTAAAAGTACTAGTACATATTTTCCATCTACATATTGTATTTCACCATGCCATATAAATTTATTAAAATCATTAACTTTTACACTTATTGGTTTACTAAAATTTTTTAAATCAGCACTTTCTATATATCTAATTACACCATCATAATTTATATACCATATTTTATATAAATTACCTTGTTTAACTACTGACATACTCATATATCTTTCAGGTGGATTATTTAATAAAATGTATTCTTTTTCACTCCACGAAATACCATCTTTTGAAGTTTGATATATCATGTAATTAAATCCATCTTTTATATATTTGCCGTTATCTATCGATTTAGTTTTTCTATAAAACAGTTCAAATTCACTCCCATTATATAACATAAAAGGATCAGAATAATATGAATTATCATTATATGTATCTGAAAATCCACTAACTGGATTTTTAATTCCATCTGGTTCAATAAAATTAGTTCCATCGTTTGAAACAGTTATAGAAGGATTTTCATAATATGCATCATTAAATGGGTAAGGAGTAGATACCATCCAGTACTTATATCCATTTATTCCTTTATTTTGATATATTACCTTTGGATGTGTAACTTCACCTGACTCTTCATAAGTGGGAATATTTATCCATTCACTTTTTTCATCTACTTTTTCTATTTCAGTAAAAGGTTTTGAATCATAATCTATTTTAGATATAGTTACTGATTTTGAAAAATCAGTTTTAATATAAATTAATAAACACAAAATTGCATATATTGTACATATAACTACTTTTTTCATATCCTACACCAATTCTATTATAGCATTTATATAATAAAAAAAGCAATTTTTTGCTTTTTTTTATAAAAATAATATTGTTAGAATTCCTACAACTAAACAGTAGTATACAAAATATATAAGTTTACCTTCTTCAAGTAATTTCTTAAACCATTTAATTGAATAGTAAGTAACTACCATAGATACTAACATACCAAGTGTATATGGTAACCATAAATTACTTAAATTACCACTTGTTGCTACATCTTTAACACCTAATATCATGGTTGCAAAACTAATTGGTATATAAAGCATAAAACTAAATTTAAAAGATGTTTCTCTATTTAGTTTAGAACTCATTCCTCCAACTAGAGTAGATCCACTTCTACTAATACCAGGGAATAGTGCGATTACTTGAAATAATCCAACTGTTATAGCTTCTTTTATACCAATATCTTTTTTTGTTTTTGTACCTTTAATATCTTTTACTAAAAACAACATTAAAGCTGTAATAAGTAAAGATATTCCAACTACTTTTGGGCTAGTTATAGCTTCTATTTTATCTTTTAATAAAAGTCCAGCGAGACCTGCTGGTATAGTTGCAATAACTATCATCCAAGCATACTTATAATTTTCTTTATATTTATTATCTTTAGTTTTAATATACATAAAGAAATCTTTAATAATACTTATAAGTTCTTTTCTATAAAAATATAATATTGCAAGTAAACTACCAAAATTAACTATTATTTCAAAGTTTAAATCTTTAAACTCTTCTACATTAAGTAGGGAATTAAATATTACTAAGTGTCCACTTGAAGAAAC
>ERZ857969.4725-NODE-4725-length-11585-cov-9.480399_pt1 | contig 11585 bp, 10 predicted proteins | sample MGYA00519864_ERZ857969 | MGnify/ENA primary metagenome ERZ857969 (study PRJEB31778, sample SAMEA3449382) | human gut metagenome | biome: human gut; feature: human-associated habitat; material: faeces | place: United Kingdom | collected 2010/2012 ... | reverse complement strand
GCGGCGGAGCGTTGGAGGGTTGCCTATCCCATAGGGATAGCGACCCGACATGGAGCAAAGCCCGCGACGACGCACACGAGTAAAAGGAACGCCCCGGCGGCGAGCCGTACTAATTAAGTTTTTTATAAAACTTGCGCCGCCGAAGGTGACTACAAACCAGCCCCGCCGGCAGGCGTACTTACTTGGCTTTGTAAAAGGCTTGACCCGCCGCAGGCGGAATGTGATTTTTGGAAATTCCTACCGAAAGGAAGTGACCTGATATGTCTAAACCGCTGATTGCCATCGTGGGGCGTCCGAATGTCGGTAAATCCACCCTGTTCAATAAGCTCACCGGGCAGCGGCTCTCCATCGTGGAGGATACCCCCGGTGTGACCCGTGACCGCATTTACGCCCCCGGCGAATGGTGCGGACGGGAATTTATGCTGGTGGATACCGGCGGCATAGAGCCGAAGGCCGATGATGTGCTGCTTTCCAAAATGAGGATGCAGGCACAGATCGCCATTGACGCCGCCGATGTGATCATCTTTGTGGTGGACCTGAAAAGCGGTGTGACCGCCAATGACGCCGATATTGCCCATATGCTGCAAAAATGCGGCAAGCCGGTGGTTTTGTGCGTCAACAAGTGCGACAGCCTGGGTGATGTGCCCCCCGATTTTTATGAATTCTATAACCTTGGTCTGGGCGACCCGTACCCCGTTTCCTCTGTCCACGGGCACGGCACCGGCGACCTGCTGGATGCCTGCATTGAAAAGATAGACTGGGAGAACCGCACCGAATACCCCGAGGAATACACCAAGGTGGCTGTGATCGGCAAGCCCAATGTGGGCAAAAGCTCCCTCATCAACTACCTGGCCGGAGAGGAGCGGGTGATCGTCAGCGATATTGCCGGCACCACCCGTGACGCCACCGATACCGTCATTGAAAACGAGTACGGCAAGTATATCTTCATTGATACCGCCGGCATCCGCCGCAAGGCAAAGGTGGAGGACGCCATAGAACGGTACAGCGTGCTGCGCAGCTATATGGCGGTGGACCGCTGCGATGTGGCTATTATCCTCATTGATGCGGTGGAGGGCTTTTCCGAGCAGGACAGCAAGATAGCGGGCTACGCCCATGAGCAGGGCAAGGCCTGCATCGTGTGCGTGAACAAGTGGGACGCCGTGGAAAAGGACGACCGCACCATGAAGGAATACACCGACAAGCTGAAGGTGGATTTCAGCTTTATGAGCTATGTGCCGTTCCTTTTCATCAGTGCCAAGACCGGCCAGCGGGTGGATAAAATGTTCCCCCTGATCAACGAGGTGGCGGCCAATTCCAAACTGCGCATCCCCACCGGGCGCCTGAACGATCTCCTCAGCTATGCCACCGCCCGGGTGCAGCCGCCCAGCGATAAGGGCAAGCGGCTGAAGATCTACTACATGACGCAGGCCAGCACCCAGCCGCCCACCTTCGTCTGCTTCTGCAACAGCGCCGAGCTGTTCCATTTCAGCTACCAGCGGTATCTGGAAAACCAGATCCGGGAGACCTATGACCTGACCGGCACGCCGATCCGGATGATGATAAGGGAAAGGGGCGACTGATATGCGAGAAAACCGCATCAACTGGCCTCAATTCTTCCGGCCGGTGTGTGTGCTGTGCATGGTGTGTGGCGGGCTGTGGCTGTGGTGGCAGATGAGCCTGACCGAAAACCTGCTGGGGCGCATCACTGCCATTGCCGGCGGGGTGCTGTTCCTCCTGGGCGGGCTGTTTGGCCTGCTGGGGAAGCCCCGTGCCCTGGTGCCGCTATTGGATTTCCTGGCGCTGGCGGCCGCCCTTATTGCCCTGTGGAAGATAGGGCTGTGCTGGCAGGCCATTGCCGGGGTGGTGCTCAGCGCCCTGTATCTCATCTGCTGCAACGCCAGCACCGCCATAGGCGATGACGGCGACGCCAAGGAGCAGCCCGATTACAGCGAGCTGCACCCCTACTGGGAGAACATGGAGAAGGTAAAGCGGGAGTGGGAGCAGAATACATCCGCTAAGGCCAAAGAAAAAGAAGAAAATTAAACCTGCCGCCGGCGGGGCGCCGGACGGTGAGGGAAAATCGGAGGATGGCAAGGCGGCGGGCCGCGGGAAGGCTCTTGCCCGACGAAAGGCGGGCTGATGCCTTTCAAGGGCCGGCAACGCAGCCAGCGCCGGTTTTCACCGCCGGACGCCATGAGCCCCCGCCGGGGCGGGGATAGATAAACGAAAGGAGTTGTCACCATGAACACGATCGATTGCATCAAGAGCCGCCGCAGTGTGCGGAAATTCACCGAGGAAAAGGTACCCCATGAGGTACTGGAGCAGCTGGTGGAGCTGGCCCGGTGGGCCCCCAGCTGGAAGAACACCCAGATCGCCCGGTATGTTGCGGTGGAGGATGAAGCGCTGAAGAACCGCATTGCCGAAGAGGCCACCATTCCCTGGAACGAGGGAATCATTAAAGGCGCGCCGGTGCTGATGGTGATGACCTATGTGGAAAAGCGCTGCGGCTACGAGCGGGACGGCAGCTTTAGCACCAGCAAGGGCGACCGCTGGCAGCCCATGAGCTGGGGCTGGGCAGCGTGGTGCTGGGCATCTTTGAGGAAGAGAAGCTGCGCGAGCTGCTGGAGCTGCCGGAGGGCATGGGCGTAGCCTGCCTGATGCCGCTGGGCTATCCGGCGGAGGAGCCCGGCGCCCCCAAGCGCAAGGAAGTGGCGGAGCTGCTGACCATCAAGTAAAAATATCTCCCCTGCTGCCAAACGGCGGGGGAGGATTTTTATTTTTGGCCTGGCGGGAATACGGACCGCGAAATGGCTGTGAAAAGGGAAATTTCCCCTTGACAAGCCCAGTGCTACCCGTTATAATAATAGAGCTGTTCCATAGACAGCAGGCACGCATTTGCGTGTAAATGGTTTGCTGAACCGGCCTGCCGAGGAAATGAGCTACGATTGACTATGACTTTAACGGTTTCACCCGCTAAGGAAACAAAGATCGCTCTTTCCAAGGTATGTTGGAAAGAGCTTTTTTAGTTTTCCTTATATTACTTTGGGAGGTGAAACATTTTGCCTAACGCTAATGTTCTGAAACAGAAACAGGAGCAGGTTGCTGCTCTGGCAGAAAAGATGAAAAATTCCGCTGCCGGCGTACTGGTCGATTACCGCGGCATCACCGTGGCCGATGACACCAAGCTGCGCCGCGAGCTGCGTGAAGCGGGCGTTGAGTACGCTGTTATCAAGAATAACATCCTGCGCCGCGCTGCCGAAGAGGCTGGCCTGGGCGAGCTGACCGCGCATATGTACGGTACCAGCGCCTTCGCTTATTCCCCCGAGGATCCCATCGCTGCCGCTAAGATCCTGAACAAGTTTGCCGAGTCCCACAAGGACAAGTTCGATATCCGCGCCGGCTATATGGACGGTAAGGTACTGGACGAGGCAGGCGTTATTGCTGTGGCCAAGCTGCCCGGCAAGCAGGAGCTGCTCACCATGCTGTGCATGGCCCTCAATGGCAACATCCGCGGCCTGGCCGTGGCTCTGGATGCCATCCGCGAGAAAAAGGAGGGCGAGGCTGCTTAATTAGCCGCCCGCGCACCGTTTTTCGCACATCCTTACAAAATATCTATTTAATAGGAGGATTCATATCATGGCTGATATCGCAAAATTTGTTGAAGAAATCAAAGGCCTGACCGTTATGGAGCTGGCCGACCTCGTTAAGGCGATCGAAGAGGAGTTCGGCGTTTCCGCTGCCGCTCCCGTTATGGTTGCTGGCCCCGCTGCCGGTGCTGCCGCTGCCGAGGAGAAGTCCGAGTTTGATGTTGTTCTGGCTGAGGCTGGCGCTTCCAAGATGGGCGTCATCAAGCTGGTCAAAGAGATCACCGGCCTGGGCCTGAAGGAAGCCAAGGAACTGGTAGACAACGCCCCCAAGACCGTTAAGGAAGGTCTCTCCAAGGCTGAGGCTGAGGAGATGAAGGCCAAGCTGGAAGAGGCTGGCGCTAAGGTTGAGCTGAAGTAATTTTAGCTTAAACTACAATTCCCCGCAAAACTAAAAAAGCCAAACCAAAATACCAAAAAGCCGCTCCCGGGCAACCGGGGGCGGCTTCTTATGTTATGGCTTTGATTTTTAATCTGATTTTTCTGTCAAAGCGGCCTTTACAGCTCACAGCAGAGGTACACCGAGCCGGGCATGGGGTTATCATTGTACCGCTCGATCTCGTAGAAGCCCTCCCGCTTATAAAGAGTGATGGCCTCCGGCAGGAAGGGGAAAGTATCCAGTACCATCTGGCGGTAGCCGGCCACCCGGGCCTCCTGCATCAGCTGGTGCACCAGCGCCCGGGCGATGCCCTGGCCGCGGTATTCCGGGCGGACATACAGCCGCTTCATCTCGCAGCGGGTGTCATCCAGCGCCTTGAGCGCGGCGCAGCCCACCGGCGTGCTGCCCGTACACACCAGGTACAGCCGGCCGTGGGGCGGGGCGTATTTGCGGGCGGGGTGGGCCAGCTCTTCCTCGTAGTGCTGCCGGGCCAGGTACCCCGCAAAGGTGGGGTCCCCCGCCAGCACCATATTGGTGTATTCGGTAAAGAGTTCACGGATCTCCTCCTCCCGGGCATAGCCGGGCAGGATGCTCCATTCCATATTCATCATGTGATATTGCCTTCTTTCTGTAATGCAGGATCAATTCAGCTCCACCGGGACGGTGCTGCCATCGGTAAGGGTGACGCTGACACGATTGGGCAGGCAGATGGCCTGCTCCCCTTCCCGGGACAGCCAGCCATTGTGGATGCAGACCTTATCGGGGCAATCGCTGCTGATAAAGGCGATGCGGTGGTTTTTTACCTCCAGCTGCACCTCCTTGCCGTACTCCGCCAGCGAGATCACCTCATCCGGCGCCTGCGGCAGATAGATGCCGCGCACCATTTGGCCGTCGATCCATATTTCCGCGGTGCAATCGGTGGTGCCGCCATGGGGCAGCACCAGCCACAGGGCGCAGCCTATTACGGCCGCGGCAACCACTGCCCATAGGATGATCTTGGTTCTTTTTTCGTTTTGCTGCATGTTTTGCTCCTTTTATCGTATCCGGCGGATGACTGCCGACTGGCCCTCCAGCCGGCGCTCCCCCGCCTGCCCGATGATGAATACCGTTTCGCCGTACTTGGCGGCATCGGGCAGGGGCAGCGGCCCCTCCCCGGGATTGACACAGATGATAAATTCACCGGTTTCATCCCGGCGGCGCCAGGCGGCCATGCCAGCCGCGCACACCAGCGGCTCCAGTTCGCCGGCGGAAAGGGCACTGTTCCCGTTCCGGAGGGCGGCCATCTGCCGGATGCACTCCCGCAGGCCGGTGTCCTCCCGGCCCCAGGGGTAGGTGCCCCGGTTAAAGGGATCGGCGTAGCCAACTAGCCCGGCTTCATCGCCGTAGTAGAGACAGGGCATACCGGGCAGGGTCATGGTCATGAGCGTACCCAGCATAAAGAGCTGCCGCCCCCGGTAATACTGCGCCACCGTAAGGGTATTGTGGGCGCGCTGCCAATCGCGATCCCGGTGCTGCATGGGGGTGCCGCCCAGCGCGGTAATGGCGCGGGGGACATCGTGGCTGGAGAGGAGGTTCATCATCACATCCCAGCAGGGGCGGGGGTAGTGCTCCAGCAGCTCCCACAGCCGCAGCCGGAAGGCGGCGCCATCCCCCCGCAGCAGGAAATCCAGTATTGCCTGCCGCAGCGGATAGTTCATCACGCTGTCCAGCTCATGGCCCATCAGGTATTGGCGGTGCTCACCGTAGGCTTCCTTGCAGCTGGCGTCCTCCCACACCTCCCCGATGATGAGGGCATCGGGCTTTTCGGCGCGGGCCGCCTGGCGGATCATGCGTACCAGCTCATCGGGGTATTCATCCACCACATCCAGCCGCCAGCCATCGGCGCCCAGCCGCAGCCAGTGCCGCACAATGCCGTTTTCTCCGCAGAGGAATTCCCGCCATCTCTCGTCCCGGCTATTGAGCTTGGGCAGGGTGGTAAAGCCCCACCAGCTTTCGTACTGGTCGGCGTCGGCGTCCTTCCAGCAGTACCAGCTGCGGTAGGGGCTGCGCGGATCGCGGTAGGCGCCGCCGGGGCCGTAGCGGCCCTCCTTATTGAAGTACAGGCTATCGCTGCCGGTGTGATTGAACACGCCGTCCAGGATGATTTTGATGCCGTGCTCATGGGCCCTTTGGCACAGGGTGATGAAATCCTGCTGGGTGCCCAGCAGCGGGTCGATGCGCAGGTAGTCGGCGGTATTGTAGCGGTGGTTGCTGTGCGCCTCAAAGATGGGATTGAGATACAGGACCCCGACCCCCAAGGCGGCCAGCTCCGGCAGCTTTTCGGTGATGCCGGGGAGATCGCCGCCGAAATAATCATTGCAGCGGAACACGCCGTCGGCATCGGGGACGCTTTGCGGCTCCTCCTGCCAGTCGCGGTGTATCCGCCGGTCGGCGGGGACGCCGGTCTTCTCCCTGCCGCTGTTATAGTAGCGGTCCGGGAAGATCTGATACATCACCTGCCCGGCGAATTTTCGCGGAATATCGTAGGCCTTATCGTAGACGGTAAGCTGCCACAGCTGCCCCTCGCCGTAATCGGCGCTGCCATCGGGCGCGCGGTGCAGCAGGGTGCCATCTGAAAGGCGGAAGCCATAATAATAAAGCCCCGGCTCCTGCGGGGTGTACCGCAGGGTAAAGGCATCGCCCTGCCGGCACAGAGGGGTATGCAGCAGGGGCTGCGGCTGCCCGGCCCGGTACAGCAGCAGGGAGGGCGTGCGGGGATCGCCCTGGGGCAGGGTAAAGCGCAGGGTCATTTCCTCCCCCGCCGCCACCGCGCCGAAGGGCGTTTTATGTTCCGCCAGCAGGCTGTTAAACATGGGTGTTGTCCTTTCGTGTGGAGATAAATCTGCGCCCCCTCCCTGGGGAGGGGGTTGGGGGGGGCGGGTCGCGGGGGATGGGGCGCGGGACTGCGACCCGCCGAAAGATGAGCCGCTGACCCATGGTTATGGTTAGCGGGGCTATCGGTTTGCAGGAAAATGGAGGGCGTTCCCCTCCCCCGAAGCGGGGGAGGTTGGGAGGGGGCAAATGTGTCACAGACACCTTTTAAGCCCATCTGCGTGCAGTATGGATTTGGATGTTTCGTAACCGAAAAATCCAAATCCGTATCCAGCGCAGCAGGGCGACCGGGTTTTCAGGGCGCAGCCCTGAATGACTTTTGGTTACTTTTCTTCACAGAAAAGTAACGCCCCGCCGGCAGGCGTACAGATTAGAACCTTTTGTAAAACTTGCCCCGCCGATAGGCGAGTAGAAATTGTGATTGAAACCCGCTTCGCGGGGGATGGGGCGCGGGACTGCGACTGGCCGAGGACGCGCCCCCGCCGCAGGCGTGCTTAATCGAGGTGCCAGATCTCCCGTGCGTAGTCGTGGATGGCGCGGTCGGCGCAGAAGATGCCCGCGCCGGCGATATTGGCCAAGCTCATGCGCTGCCAGCGCAGCGGGTCATTGTAGTAGAGCTCCGCCGCGCGGTCATCCGCCGCCGAGTAGCTCTCAAAATCCGCGGCCGCCATATACTGATCCACAGTGCGCAGGTGGTTGGCCAGCATCCAGAAGCTCTCGGGGCTATCCTGCCGCTCCATAAATTCCAGCAGCCGCTGCAGCTCGCCGCTGCGGGCAATGGCATCAGCGGGACGGTAGCTGCGCTGCTTCATCTCCTCCACCTCCGGGGTGCTCATGCCAAAGATGAGGATATTCTCCGGGCCTACCTGCTCGGCGATCTCCACATTGGCGCCATCCATGGTGCCCAGGGTGATGGCACCGTTCTGCATCAGCTTCATATTGCCGGTGCCGGAGGCCTCGGTCCCGGCCAGGGAGATCTGCTCGCTGACCTCGCTGGCGGGCATCAGCCGCTCGCTCATGGAAACATTGTATTCCTCCAGGTAGACGATCTTCAGCCGGCCGCGTACATCGGGATCGGCATCGATCATGGCACCCAAGTCATTGATAAAGCGGATGATCTTTTTGGCCAGGTCATAGCCGGGGGCCGCCTTGGCGCCAAAGAGATAGGTGCGGGGCTTAAACTCAGCATCGGGGTTCGCCTTGATATCCAGGTAGTGCTTGAGGATCTGCAGGGCATTGAGGTGCTGGCGCTTATATTCATGCAGACGCTTGACCTGCACATAGAACAGCGAATCGGGATTGACGGTGATGCCGCGCTCGGTTTGCAGGTAGCGGGCAAAATCCGCCTTGTTCTGCCGCTTCAGCTCGCCCAGCTCCCGCAGGCTTGCCTCATCATCCAGGTAGGCGCGCAGGCCGGTCAGCAGATCGAAATTGTGCAGATATTCCTCCCCGATGCGGTCGCGGATATAGCGGTCCAGGCGGGGATTGGACTGCATGAGCCAGCGGCGGCTGGCAATGCCGTTGGTGACATTGCCGAACTTCTCCGGCATCAGGCGGTAGAACTCGTGGAACACATCATCCTTGATGATCTGGCTGTGCAGCTTGGAAACGCCATTGACATAGTGGCCGCCCACCACGCACAGGTTGGCCATATGCACCTTGCCGTCCCGCAGGATCTGCATCTTTTCCACCTCTGCGTTATCACAGCGGAATTCCTCCCGCATGCGGATATTCCAGCGGCGGTCGATCTCCTGCACGATCTGATAGATGCGGGGCAGCAGCTCGCGGAACAGGGTGATATCCCACTTTTCCAGTGCCTCCGCCATAACGGTATGGTTGGTGTAGGCAAAGGTCTGCTCGGTGATCTCCCAGCTTCTTTCCCAGCTGTAGCCGCAGTCGTCCATCAGAATGCGCATCAGCTCCGGGATGGCCAGGGTGGGGTGGGTATCGTTCAGCTGGATGGCATTGAGCTCGGCAAAGCTATCCATGGTGCCGTAGCGCTCCATATGGGTGCGGGTGATCTCCGCCAGGGAGGCGCACACCAGGAAATACTGCTGGCGCAGGCGCAGCTGCTTGCCCTCCTGGTGGTTATCATTGGGGTACAGGATCTTGCTGATGGTCTCGGCGCGGGCGGTCTTGCGGAAGGCGCCCAGGTAATCGCCGTTATTGAAGCACTCCATATCGATGCCGGGGCTCTTGGCCTTCCACAGGCGCAGCACGCTCACGGCCTCGGTATCATAGCCGGAAACATACATATTGTAGGGCACGGCCAGCACCGTTTCGTAATCGATATACTGCTGCATCAGGTGGCCCTGGTCCCAGTGCTCCTCCAGCCGCCCGCCGAATTTGACCTCCACGGCGTGCTCCTCATTGGGGCGCAGCCATACCTCGCCGCCGGGCAGCCAGTAATCGGGCAGCTCGGTCTGGGCGCCGTTCACCAGCTTCTGCTTAAAGATGCCGTACTCGTACAGGATGGAGTAGCCGGTGCCGTAGTAACCATCGGTGGCCATGCCATCCAGGTAGCAGGCAGCCAGGCGGCCCAGGCCGCCATTGCCGAGACCTGGGTCAGGCTCGCAGGCAAAGAGCCGCTCCGGTGTGGTGCCAAAGGCGGTCAGCGCCTCGGTAAAGGGCTCCACCAGCCCCAGGTTATACAGGCTGTTTTTCAGGCTCTTGCCCATCAGGAATTCCATAGAAAGATAGTGGATGCGCTTTTTGCGTTCAGCGGTGGTCTTGGCGCGGTGGGCACGGCGTTTTTCCACCATCAGGTCGCGCAGCACCAGGGCCGCGGCCTTATACAGCTGGTCATCGCTGGCCAGCTGGGGCTTTACCTCCATCAGGTACTCCAGTTTATTTTCCATCGCCAGACGGATCTGTTCAGCAGTCATATCGGTATCTCTCCTTTGGTGTGAGAATAGAGTTTTCATCAAGCTTATTATACCTATTTTTTCGGTTTTTTCAACCGCTCCATTGTAAAGTTTGTTATTTTTCCATCAATACAGTTTTTCTCTTTGCAGGCTCGGCTTTTTGCGCTATAATGGAGGCATAGAAATACCTTAGGAGGAGAGTTATGAGCCGCTACAAGATCAATATTATGGAGCACCAGTATTATATCAATACCGACCGTGATCCCGCCTGGGTAAAAATGCTGCAGGAGCGCCTCAACGGGCAGATCGATGAGATCCGGGAGGGGTGCCCCAATCTTTCCGCCTTTGATACCTTTGCCCTGCTGACCATGAACCTGATGGATCAGCTGGCCAAAAGCGAGGAGGCCGCCGCCAACCTGCGCCAGCAGCTGACCAACTACCTGCGGGAAAGCAGCGCCGTGCGTGCCCCCGGCGACGACTACCGCCGGGCCGGACAGATGGACTTCCGGGACTATGACGAGAATGACGAGGAATTTTGAGCGAAATGGAAAAACACGCTGAAATACTGGCGCCTGCGGGCGGCGAGGCGCAGCTGCGCGCCGCCGTCCTGTGCGGCGCCGATGCCGTTTATTTGGGGCTGCGCGGCTTTAATGCACGCGCGGGCGCCGAAAACTTTGACGAAAACACCCTGCCGCAGACCGTTGGCTGGTGCCATGCCCGCGGGGTAAGGGTCTATGTAACGCTGAACACCCTGGTGACCGACCGGGAGCTGCCCCAGTGGCTCCATTCCCTGGATGCGGTAGCCGCAGCCGGGGTGGATGGCGTGCTGGTGCAGGATCTGGGCCTGGCTAAAATCATCCGGCAGCGGTACCCCACCCTGCCGCTGCACGCCAGCACCCAAATGACCATCCACAACCTGGCGGGCGCCCGCCTGCTGGAGGAAATGGGCTTTGCCCAGGTGGTGCTGGCCCGGGAGCTTTCCAAGGAGGAGATCGCCGCCATCTGCGCCGGGACAAGCATGCGGTGCGAGGTCTTTGTGCACGGGGCGCTGTGCATGAGCGTTTCCGGGCAATGTTACCTCAGCAGCGTGCTGGGGGAGCGCAGCGGCAACCGCGGGCGCTGCGCCCAGCCCTGCCGGCTGGACTTTAAGAGCCACGGCCGGGGCTATGCCCTTTCGCTGAAGGACCTGACCCTGACCGACCGCCTGCGGGAGCTGGAGGCGCTGGGGGTGGCCAGCTTTAAGATAGAGGGCCGTCTGAAGCGCCCCGAATATGTGGCGGCCGCCGTGACCGCCTGCCGCCAGTCCCTGGCCGGAGAAGTGCCCGACCTGGAAACGCTGCGGTCGGTATTCAGCCGCAGCGGCTTTACCGACGGCTACTACACCGCCCGACGGGACCTTACCATGTTCGGCACCCGCACCAGGGAGGATGCCGCCGCGGCCGCCGAGGTGCTGGGGAAGCTCTCCGCCCTGACCCGCAATGAAGTGGGCCGCCTGCCGGTGGATATGGTGCTGACGATGGCCCCCGGAGAGCCGGCGACCCTGGCCGTGACCGACGGCACCCACAGGGTGGAGGTCGCCGGCGAGGTACCGCAGACAGCCCTGACCCGCCCTACCGATGAGGAGCTGGCCCACCGGGCCCTGGAAAAGTGCGGCGGTACGCCATTCTATCTGCAAAACCTGACCTGTCATATCGGGGAGGGGCTGATGCTGCCCCTTTCCGCCCTCAATCGCCTGCGCGCGGCCGCGCTGACTGCCCTGGCCGAAGCCCGCAGCGTGGTGGTGCCCTACCCACAGGCCCCTGCCGCAGCCGGGGAGCCGGCCGGTAG
>ERZ857969.4723-NODE-4723-length-11591-cov-4.202583_pt1 | contig 11591 bp, 10 predicted proteins | sample MGYA00519864_ERZ857969 | MGnify/ENA primary metagenome ERZ857969 (study PRJEB31778, sample SAMEA3449382) | human gut metagenome | biome: human gut; feature: human-associated habitat; material: faeces | place: United Kingdom | collected 2010/2012 ... | reverse complement strand
CGGCGGCGCAAAGGTTACTATGAAACTTCCTTGCTGATTTTCCGATAGTGTAATGGACGTCTTTTATGTCCGTCCATTTTTCAAATCTTTATGGAATCTTCAAAAATTCCTCTTATCATGTATCTAAAGAAAAAACATCTGCCCAGCGGCAGAAAAGAAAAAAACCGCTGCTGGGCAGACCCATTTTCACGCTTAATTTATATTCACTGGTGGCGGTTTTGAGAAATCAAGGCCGCTGCTTTCTTTCTGTCATTCCCAGCAGTTAAAGGCATGGCGGCCCACGGGAGGACGCCGCCATGCTGTTTTACTATCATTATAATCTAATCCACTTCTACCGCTTAAAAAAGCCTTGCCCCGCCACGGGAATATTCCGGCTATGAGTATGAACTATACCATGTAAGAAAACAACAAAACGCTTCAAATCGTCGCCCGGTAGGTTTACGACCTGCCGGGCGATTTTTGTCGATTTTCGCGGATTGTCATTTCCGGCAAAAAATCAGATGGAAAAGGAGGCGGTCAGCAGACCAGGGCCAGCATAGGCCCCTGACAACGGACAGGATCTGGAAGACGGACGCTGCAGCTTTACAAACAATCTGAGTGAAAATGCGATCCGCCCGTTTGCGGTAAGAAGAAAAAACTGGCTGTTCAGCGATTCTGTCAATGGAGCCAATGCCAGCGCCGTTGTTTATACGATGGTCGAGATGGCCAGGGCGCATGATCTGAATATTTACGGATACCTTAAATATCTGCTTGAACAGCGTCCATCTGAAGAAATGACAGATGAACAGCTCTCAGAACTGGCTCCCTGGAGTAAAAAACTCCAATCTATCAAAGATCACAAGTAACTTGTAGTAAATTACTCCAACGCTCAAAAGGTTGGAGTGATTTTATACCTGACCGCAGGATTATTTGGCGGTTACAATGAAACAATCAAATTCGAGGAACTCGGCATTTCAACTCACAGCCTCACAAGGAGGCTGACCACATCTGGCTGGTTGGCCGCTTTCTGTTCCTTATTTCAACTCACAGCCTCACAAGGAGGCTGACGACTGATGGCGTATGCTATGAACTGGTGGATAGAGATTTCAACTCACAGCCTCACAAGGAGGCTGACGGCTTATATTGATGTATACTACCGGCAGAAAATTATTTCAACTCACAGCCTCACAAGGAGGCTGACAATTCGACCTCCTTTTTTATGTAGTGTTTGGAAACATTTCAACTCACAGCCTCACAAGGAGGCTGACGAAGTAACTTTCTGAATAGAATCTTTGAGCTGTTCATTTCAACTCACAGCCTCACAAGGAGGCTGACCTAAAGCAGTCGGTGATAAGATTGCCGCAGTTATATTTCAACTCACAGCCTCACAAGGAGGCTGACAGAGAATCGGCTGATCTCCTTTGTAGTACCGGTACATTTCAACTCACAGCCTCACAAGGAGGCTGACACCCAGTCTGTAACGTAACGTTCGCCTGTGCAACATTTCAACTCACAGCCTCACAAGGAGGCTGACCCGCGCTTTGACACGACAGGCGGTAGATAAGGAATTTCAACTCACAGCCTCACAAGGAGGCTGACTTAAGGACACGTACCCGTGAAAGGAGGAATCAATATTTCAACTCACAGCCTCACAAGGAGGCTGACGGAATCTGCCATAAGGTTCCGCCGCCGCACAAACATTTCAACTCACAGCCTCACAAGGAGGCTGACTAAGACCCGGGTGGTGTGCTTTTCCAAGAAAGGAAAATTTCAACTCACAGCCTCACAAGGAGGCTGACTAATACCGTAGTTGGAATCCGGTCAAAAAAGGCATTTCAACTCACAGCCTCACAAGGAGGCTGACCCGCTTTAGACTTGCGGATAAGTGCCTCGATGTATTTCAACTCACAGCCTCACAAGGAGGCTGACTTGCATGTGAACCTGTGAGGGCTGAAATGTAACAATTTCAACTCACAGCCTCACAAGGAGGCTGACACCCAGTCTTTAACGCTGTGTTCGCCTGTGCAACATTTCAACTCACAGCCTCACAAGGAGGCTGACCCGTGCTGTTCGGTTTCTTGCTCCATGTCCAGAAATATTTCAACTCACAGCCTCACAAGGAGGCTGACCTCTTGCGAAGTCAGATTCGTTCGGGTCAACATAGATTTCAACTCACAGCCTCACAAGGAGGCTGACGCCCTCGACCAGTATGCGCTTGCAAACGGCTATGGCATTTCAACTCACAGCCTCACAAGGAGGCTGACAGTACTGGTGCGAGAGTAACCGAAGCGTGTATAGTATTTCAACTCACAGCCTCACAAGGAGGCTGACGTCAAGGGGGCTGGGTATCGCTTAAATAACGCAATTTCAACTCACAGCCTCACAAGGAGGCTGACCAATTAAAGCAATCCAGGAACTGTCAGCTACAGTATTTCAACTCACAGCCTCACAAGGAGGCTGACACTGCATTTGCATTTAAACGAACTGCATCATTCATTTCAACTCACAGCCTCACAAGGAGGCTGACATCAGCCGCTCGGACTTGTTGCAGATGATATTGATTTCAACTCACAGCCTCACAAGGAGGCTGACCACCTGGATATGGAAAGCATCTCCTGGCTGGAAAATTTCAACTCACAGCCTCACAAGGAGGCTGACAGCAATTTCAGACAAAAACATATTTATCCAAAACTGATTTTTCTACTTATTATACATATTAGTCTTATTTTTTATTCAAATCATCATATTTTAAATTATTTTTCTTGTAAACTATATGTATTTCCTGGTGCGAATGTTCTGGAGTATTTCTGTGAACTTACCTTTCGCACTATAATATTAAGGTATCTGTAACATCAAAGCCAGGTTTTGCACCAATATGTTCTACTTTATTTTTGTACTTTTCACCCAGATAATAGAATCTTAAGCTATCCACTTCTTTATCTATGATATTCTCCAGGATATTCTTCACCTGTCTGCATTTTGTTGCGTCCATCTGGCACTCAAATACAGAATTTTGTACTCGCTGTCCATAATTAGTACACTCTTTTGCAACTTTACGCAGACGTTTTCTTCCTGCCGCCGTTTGTGTATTCACATCATATGTTATCAAAACCAGCATTATCTCACCTACTTCCAGAAAAATGGCGGATATTCATCCAAATCTCCTCTTAGGTATCTCGCCAACAGCATACTCTGAACATACGGAGCCATTCCCCATTCTATCTTCTCATCCAGAAATGGATGTTTAATAGTCTCCTGTTTTTTAGACTGCCAGGCTGATAAAAAAGCTTTTCGTCCTTCATCCGTCATAATAACCGCTTCATTTTCTTTTTTTATGAAATATTTTTCCTTCATAATTCTTTTATTGATCAGTGTCAAAACAAACCGATCTACCATAACACTTCTGAATTCTTCCATCAAATCCAGTGCCAACGACATACGTCCAGGTCTGTCTGTATGAAAAAATCCAACATATGGATCAAGACCCACTGCTTCCAGAGCAGCCCCACACATTCCTGCCAACAAAGAATATCCAAACGACAACATCGCATTAACGTTATCCAAAGGCGGCCTCTTATTTCTTCCATGAAAATAAAATTCTTCTTTCTGTTGCAGGATTAGTTCATCAAACACAGAAAAATAAACAGAAGCAGCTTCTCCTTCTAACCCTAATAATTCATCCGCACTTTCGCATCCTCTTATTTTCCCCATGCTCTGTACAAGAAACAAAGATTTCTTTTTTATAGTTTCTACATCAAGACGCAACGTATAATCTCTTATAGCTCTTTCTAAAACCCATCTGGAATTATACACTTTTCCAAGAATAAAATTTCTTGCTATATGTATACTTTCTTCTTTGTTATCGCTGATTCGGTACTGCTGTTTTCTCAATGTCACATTTCCCTTTACCTCACCGGTAACTCTGGCCAGAAACCTTCCATTTCCAGACATAAAAGAAAGATCTATATTTCTCTGTGCACACGCTCCCATAAGTGCTGGACTGGCCCCCGTGTAGCCAAATGTAATGATTGCCTGCAGATTATGTAAAGGAACTCTTCCAATTTCGGTCTGTTCTTCCAGGACAACTACATTTTCTCCATCCAGGGACAAATACTTATTTCCAGTTGTTACATACAACGTATTCAAAAGCCTTTTCATTCTTTTTCCTCTTCCGCAATTATCCTGTCAATATACCCGGAAACAGACTTCTTTTTATTCAGAACAGGAATACAAATATCTTTCAAAGAACAGGCATTACACTTTTTGCTTGTCTTTACTTTCGGTGTATATCGCTGTTCATAATATTTATGCATTTCTGTAAATATCTTACGAACCTTTTCCCTCACTTCATCTGTGAATTCTACTTTCATGCGATGCCTTGTCTCTCCGTAAAAGATATATCCATAGGATATAGTACAACATAACATTTCTTCCAGACACATTGCCTGTGCCGCCACCTGAAGAATATCCGAATCATCTGTTTTCGGCCGTCCTCTTTTGTATTCTATTGGAACTGCCTTATAAACCCCTTCCTTCCCGGCCAGATGAATTCCATCTTTTACTTTATGAAATTCTACTACATCACATTCGCCGCTCACTCCCATTTCCCGGGAGTGAATCGGCATTGCACGTACGGTCAAAAGATCCCCTCTTTTTTCTTTCATACTTGCATCATGTGCGTTTTCATGAAGAATTTTTCCTTCGACTGTTCTGACATTTTCCTGCCACTGTAACTCTATGTAAGCCAATGCCCACTGTCTTCGGCAAAATTCAAAATGCTGGATTCCAGATAACTGAAGAAAATCTTCTTCCTTATACAAAATCAAATTCCTCCGGCTCTTTGCATCCATCTACATGCCACGAAATTTCGTAATCTGTAAATTCTCTCGGATGCTCCTTCTTAGGTTTAATCTCAAAACCTCTCTGAATTTTCCCACTGGAAACAGCAGGAGTTTTTTCATCATGCTGCCACCAGTACATTTTGCAGACTTCCATACTTCCCTCTGGCCTTGCAGAAGAAGCATCATTTTCAAATAATGTTTTTAATGCTTCTTTCAGTAATTCTGCGTCTTCCTGACTAAATCCTGTTTTTTCAGCAAGTTGAACGTTTACACTTCCCATTACTTTATATACCGCAAATCCCACTCGGTGTTTCGTGCCCATGGTGTCCGAAGCCTTACTCTCTTTTCCAGATTCACTGTTTACACTTTTAGTAATCTGCATGCTGATGATATCGATTGGCGAAAGACTGATCGCCTGATGAATGGAAACAGGTCCTCTTACGCCAAATGATACAGGAATTCCTTTAAATGCAAAGACCTGACCAAAAGCTCTGACATCCAACCACTCTCTGCAAGCAATCGCCGCACATGCGTCTCGATTCGCATTTTTCTTATTTCCCATCTGGGCTTTCAGTTCCTCACATCCATCTGCACGGTCTTTCAGACTGGTATAAGGGTCATCTGTACGATCATCTGACTGTACAAAAATCTTCTGTCCAAGATCCTGAAGTCTATTTCTTATCTTTCTTTTGATACACACGTCCGATATTTCACCATGTCCATCCATGTTGATTCTTGGACGGTTTCCATTTAATGGATCTCCATTTGGATTCGCATTATCAGCACTTACAAATAAAGCAAAATCAATTTTTCCTTTTAATTCACTCATCGTTTATTCCTCCTCTTCCTTCTCTTTGGAATCTTCCTTTTTCAGTTTCAGATCATAAGCCTGGCTGTGAAAACCAAGAAGATATAAACCATCCAATTTTTTATTATCCTTGAAACTATCTATTTCAAATAATTCATAAATATCATTTAACAGATTTTCATAAAAACGCCTCTCCGCAATCCCCAATTTATTCATATATGGCTGGATATTTTCTTCAATCACCTTCCATGTTTCAAAAGGTCTCTGGGAAAAAGTACTCATGTATCTTTTTGCATTTGTAACCCTTGCTTTATCTCCATCATCATAAGTACGATATTCAATCCGATCTGCCACTGCCAGTAAACGTCCGTATAAATAATTTCTGTCTTTTTGATTTTTATCTAATGCCACATTCCATTCCTCCATTTTTCTATCTTTTTTCACCAGCGAACATGCTAACGTTAAAACCCTTTCCCAATTTTTGCGATCTTTATATGTTAATGGATTGGACGCCTTAAGCACAGCTCTGTTCACATAATCATGCGGGATTTCGGTTCCATTCCAGATACATGGAATTAATCTTCTCGCAACTTCCGCATACATTTTCTTTCCGTTTGCGTCCGCAATCGCAAGTCCGCCTTTACTTTCTATGCCAAACAGAATCTCTGCTACATCTTTAACGCCAACCATTCCGGAAAACTCTATTCTTTCTTTACCTTTCCATTTCTCATGAATCCAGTTGCAGCTCTCATGCCATTTCTTTATATTCTCCAGATATCGCGCAGAATCCAGCGTCATCTCCTCAACCATGGACAATCTTCCCGGTGTGGCCGCATCAAAACCAAGTAAGATCATTGCGGATGTATTATCTACCTTTTTTCCATATCCTCGAAGTGCTTTGTAAAATTTTTCAGCAGTAATCGCATTTCCATCTGATATGACTTCCTCTTCAGCCTCTTCATCATCCCAGTCATATTCCGATGTGATCATTTCTGTATCTACATTCCACCTTGGCATACTCAGTCGATTAGATTCCCATGTAACAATTGCTAACGTATCAAAAAATGTTCCCTGTTTTCGAATGATCCACTTCAATGCATTATGAATCTTCTGAGATGTTTCATTTCCTACGGCAAAAGCCTCTTCCTTACTTACAAAACGTCCCCGATAAGTAAAATTCTGACTGTCATTTGACGAGATCAGTTTTGCCCCATCACCTTCATTACGGATTTTTTTTGAATGAAGATAGGAAATGGATTCCATATTTCCGGTAAGATAGCACAATCCCTTCTCTTTTTCCCGGGAGCGTACATAATCTATATAGCAATCCTGAAGTGTTCTGTCTTTCCAGCATTCATCTGTTTTTACTTCAAAAAGATCCAAATCTGACGAACGAATAATAAAACGTACAAATGCTTTCGTCTGTACAATTCCCTGAATATTTTCTTTATCATCAATCCGATTCTGTTCATCCAATTTTATAATCCTTTTCTCAACCAGATCAAAGATCAGCGTATTTTTTTTCAGGTATAAATAAATTGCCCTGACCTTCTCATGACAGTATTCTGACTCTACCCATTCTTTCAACTGGGAAATATATAATTCATGACAGATTCCATCATCTTTATAATATTTTGTATAGTCTCCAGCAAGATACCTGAGATTATCACACAAAGGATGTGGTTCCTTTCCTGCTGTACGGCTTCCTGATTTTTCTGTAACCGGTATAATTGTCAATTTATCATTAAGATCTACCAGTTCTGCATTTATAAAATTACCATCCTGATCAATGGTCACTGTTATCTGTGCAGTCACAGTGGTATGAAACGGTGGCAAAAGAACATATGGCATATCTCTCCGATACTCAATGACACCTATTTTGTCACTGTTTATCTCATACAGATCGATGAGTTCGTTTACCCAGCTCACTCTCCCACCTCCTCACTGGTAAATTCCTGCAAACCTGTGAAATTATCTTTTCCAAAAATTTTACGTTTCATTTCTCTGATGTGTCTTTTCTGGGTACATTCTTCTGGTCTTATAAATTCTATAATTCCTCCTTTCTTCATAACCGGTTTCCAGAAACGTACTGTCATTTTTTCTTTATCTTCTTCTAAAACAGCTTCGTCCGCATAAGTTATACCATGATACATAAAGCCATAATCTACTTCTCCGGTCATCGTATCATAGAAGCTCTCTCCCTCACCAAATATACAAGGCTCTTCAAAAGCCTGACACTCTCTTGTTCCAAGAAAAATATCTCTGCGTCCGCCTCGCTTCACCATCCGTTTGGCAATATTATGATGTTTATATTCATTTCTGTCTTCTTCCAGTTCTGGATGATTACAATTCATTTCAAAGTGTGCTCTCACCTGATAACGCACATCTTTCAAATACGTATAGTACGCAAGCTCATTACCTCCATTATATGCAATTGGGCGGATACCTTTTGTTTCTGTCTGAATCGGATTCATTACTCTTACCGCATCTATGATCCACATGATCGTGGGCTTCCAGTAAATACTTTCCACAATTCCACGTAAGGCCTCATATGTTGGAATATGATAACTTGTTTTTTCTCCACCAACACGCATAACAGGATCAGAAAAAAGCGCATATGGACCATATACTTCAAATTCTATCGTATTTCTATATCTTTTCATCTCTCTCACCACCTTCACATGTTGCAAAAATCCATCTTTGGTTCATCCACAACACCTACCTTTTTATCATAATATCCATCACTCAATATCCGAATTCCTTCGCTGTTTTCATATATAGCATTTCCCAGTTTTCCCTTTCTGGTTTCTGAAATACCGACCGTATATCTCTGCAATTTTCTCAGTATTTTTTTCTTCTCTACTTCCAGCCTTGCTTGTGATAATTTTTCTAGCAACTGTTCTGCTTCCATTTCATAAGGAACTACAACACTCACCTTATAATTATCAGAAATCACCTCAAACTCCTGCCCTGCTGTCTGGAAAGCCTGTGGAAGTTTTATATGCATTTTTTCTTCATGTTTTCGTTGGTATTGATTCTGACCTATCTGATTTTTTCCCAGCAAGTCTACCAATGTTACAGGTACATTGCATACTTCAACTGGAAATTTTGTTTCTGACTTTCTTAACTGTGCATGATACACCAAATAATAAAATTTTATGGCAGCTTCTGAATCCAATGCATAATTAAACTTTTTCTTATCTTGTTTAAAATCATGAAGAACTTTTTGCAAAGCAGCCTGTGCATCTTTTATTTCTCTTAAATGTTCCAGCTTTTCCGCCTTCCGGGACATCTGCACAATATAAACCGCACCCATTCTTCCCAGCTCTTTATGACGGTTACATCTTCCTGCTGCCTGAATAACATTATCAAGACCAGCTTTTGACCGGATGACACACCCGAAAGAAAAATTCACTCCCGCTTCTACTACCTGTGTACTCACACAAATAATCTTTTTTGATCTTTCTTTTAATGCGTTTCTTATTTCTTTCAGAGTATCCAGTTTATGTTGTGGGCACATATTATTACTCAGATGAAAAATCTCATATTCTTCCGTACAGCTGTCTTCCAGTTTTTGAAATACTTCGAATGCACATTTCGTAGTATTCACAATTACTAAAGTGCTTCGATATTCCTCTGTTTTTTCCAATGCAAAATCACTTAAATCTTCTGTTTCCATCCCTCCTGAGCATCTTTCTGTTTCATCGATAATCTCAACTCGTTTAAAAGCTTTTGCATATTTTTCAGATTCTCCTGACATCTCCAAACACTTACAGATATTATTTTCTTCAAGAGAAGCCAATGTCGGCTGTGTAGCGGAACATAACACCACTGTTGTCCTGCAAAACTGCGAAAGAAAATTCACAGCCAAATTAAAAAGTTCTGTGCATTTAACCGGAATCGCCTGCACTTCATCAAATATGATAATACTGTTACATAAATTATGTATTCTGCGAATACAGCTCTTCTGATCAGAAAATAACGTATTCAAAATCTGTACTGCCGTTGTTACAATAATTGGCGAATCCCAGGTCTCTGTAAGATTTCGATATTTTTCCTCTTCTCCTTCTTCACAGATCACATTACAGTGATGTTCCAACACAGCAGAAGGTAGTCCAGTTGCTTTTCGAATTTCCTCTGCATTCTGTTCCAAAATAGATGTGAATGGAGCTATATAAATAATACGATTTTTTTGTTCTTTTCTCGCATGATAAAGTGCAAACCGAAGACTACTGAGAGTTTTCCCGGCACCAGTTGGTACTGTCAGACGATATAGTTTCTGATCTGTTTCAGCCGCCTTCCGACAGGAATCAGATATCTCCTGTCGGAAACTGTTCAGCTGATTTCCGTTATCTGGATTGTTTTGAATTTCATTTTTCAAATACTCTTCAAAATTATGTATACACTTCTGCCATATTTCCTGAGTTTCTTCCTGCGAAATTCTTTTTGATAAAGGAATATCCTGAAAAAAACATGCCGTGTCCGTCCAGTCACCATCAATCAATAATGACAAGGCAGTCCGCAGATACATTCCCCGATAAAAATATCTGCTTCCATACTTTTTTCCTGAAGAATCATGATTTTTAACAAATTCATTTATCTTATTAAAGATTTCCTGATATGACTGAATTGCCTCCTCTCCGGATTTCTGCAACATTTTTATATCATAAATCTGGAAAAATTTTTCTTTGATATACTCATACTCAATCTCTTTTTTCACACGTCGTTCCTGCAGGCTCTGGCCATTTTCCAGATTAATGCAATCTTCCATTCCATGATGAAAATAAATCAATGTACTGATAAATTCCGAAACTGGCCTCTCTTTTATCAATTCAAGTGCAATTCTTCCACCAGCAGTAGAGTGATCCAGTCCATGTTTATGTACTTGATCACCTAGCTTCAGAATGTTCTTAAAATCATCCTGGTTTTCTGTGCCAAGCTTTCCTGCATCATGAAGATTTCCAGCTAATTCTACAAGGTTTTTCAATTCTGGAAGTTCACAGACATTACTTGAAAAAAAAGCAACATTTCCTGCGTGTTCCTGCATAGACTGGATTCTTTGTGTTTCATAGTCTACATGGGCCAGTGTACACTCTTCCGTTTCCGGAATACTTATCTCTTTATCTTTCATTCAGTACTCCTTGTATTATATACCTATTTTTACAGTATTTAATTTTTATTTTTTATGTATTTTTACTACATTTTATCAAGATTATAGTCTTAACGCAAGGCAGATATCGAAAAAACGTTCGTTTTTGTATCTGCCTTGCTGGCAAACCGGTAATCTTTATTCACGCGGCAGCATCAGTAAATTATCTTTCAATGTATTATTAGCAACAGAACGAACATATTTCTCCCCCTGTGAACTTACTGCTGGAATAAGATATGGATATGGTGAAATATTTACGGTAATGGTTTTAGGAAATTTTTGCAGATAGTCGTAAACTTCTGATTTCTTCCAGTATGTACTTGTCTGATCTATATAGATAGAATCAATGTCCTGTACATTTCCAGAATTACTACAGTTACGCTTCATTTTGATTTTAATTGCTTTCATGATAAAAGCCTCCTTATGATATTTTTATTGAATCCGCAGATTCATTGTTGTAATGAAAATATCATAGAAAGGGTTTACAAAAATCGAGAAATAATTTAGAATAGATGTGCTGGATGCTATTCAAATTATTTGGATTGCATTTCCTATGATGAGCTACTTAGTATTACCAGTACTAGGTAGCTCTTTTTCATTACAGCTTTATAATATTCCTTTTATCTTTCCGTGTCAATAGTTTTTAACAAATTAATAATAATATAAATATATAACTAAATGAATAACAATATAAACTCAAAAAGCAATTGAACTATTTTCAATTGCTTTTTCCTTAACAAATATATAATAATATTTTTCAACTCACAGACTTCCATCTGACACTAAATAAAGGCTGCAAAAATTATCCATTTCT
>ERZ857969.4720-NODE-4720-length-11596-cov-2.440256_pt1 | contig 11596 bp, 10 predicted proteins | sample MGYA00519864_ERZ857969 | MGnify/ENA primary metagenome ERZ857969 (study PRJEB31778, sample SAMEA3449382) | human gut metagenome | biome: human gut; feature: human-associated habitat; material: faeces | place: United Kingdom | collected 2010/2012 ... | reverse complement strand
CAGACATAGATATGTTATGTACTCCCTCATTTGCCTTTTTCTTTAAACATTCTCTTTGAAGCACTCCAAATTTATGTTCTTCATCAACTATTGTAATTCCTAAATTCTTAAACTCTACTTTCTCTGAAATTACTGAGTGAGTTCCAATAATCACATCTGCTGTACCATCTGAAATCTCTTTTAAAACTTTATTTTTTTCTGACTGCTTCATGCCACCACCCATAAATACCACATGGATTCCAAGTGGTTCTAACATTTCTTTTATCTCTTCGTAATGCTGTTTTGCCAAAATGCCGGTTGGTGCCATAAGAACAGCTTGATATCCATTATTTACAATAGAAACCATAAGTAAAATAGCACAGATAGTTTTACCTGATCCAACATCTCCTTGTACCAATGCATTTACTCTTTTCCCTTTTCTTGCACTAATTACAAATTGATTTAAGATGTCTTTTTGGTCTTTTGTAAGTTCATATGGTAAGCTTTCAATAATCTTGTTACACAGATCTAATTTCTGAATGATGTTAGAAGTTTTTCTTGCATCCTCAGATAAAGACACCATAACCTGACAAAATGGATACATTGTCTCCATAATGATTCTGTTCATTGCATTTTTTACTTCATCCACATTACTTGGTTTGTGAATCCCCTTAATCATTGAATTTTCATCAACTACATGGAATGCTTTCTTAAAATCTTCTGTAAATATTTCATTTCCTTTGTATTCGTCAATACAATGATTTAAAAGATTTTGAAAATAATCAGTACTCATGCCTGCAATTTTTTTATAAATTGGATAAATTCTAAAAGCATCCTTTGTATATAGCACACACATATCAGGATTTACCATCTGAATTCCCATTTCATTTACTGTTACAAGTCCTGCAACAGCTACTTCCTTGTTCTTGAATTCAATTAATTTATCATACTGATATTTATCAAACCATATAGCTGAAAGCTTATTTTTTCTGTCTAATGATTCAAACTCACATCTTACATAAGGTACTTTTGCACCCATTTTTCTAATGCAATTTGTCATTAACAGATGAAATGCATATCTTTTCCCATTTACACACTCTCTCAAATCACTTTCCTTGGAATAATCATAATATCCTCTTGGAACAATTCGTACAAACTTTTCAACAGTGTTATACCCTTTGCTTTCAAGAAGATTTAACCGACTCTGTGTAATTGGCTTATCTAAATTCAAATCTCTAAAATCCATAATTTATTTCACCTTTTTTTATTTCTAATATACAAAAATTTAATATCTGCTTAGATTTTGCAAAGATTTCTCAAAGAAAATATGAGAAAAAATATTTCCAAGATTTGTAATTAACTAAAAAATGCTTAGAATAGGGCATATTCCCTAAATCCAAGCATTGTTTATTTCGATTTATTTGCTGTAATTATGAAAATAATTTTTTGAATTCTTCTTCTGACAAGCTTCTCAACTTATACTCATATTTAGGTTCACAAAGTCTAAGCTTACCATTTGGATCATTTTTATTTACTGCCTCTGCATAGAAAAATGTATCTCCTCTCTCAAAAGCTTCCTTTGACCATTTGTATAAATCTTCTCTTCTGTACATAACACATTCACCATTATCATTTGCAAGAAATGCATTTGTACATACTCTCCTAAAGGCATTCTTTAAATCTTCCATGTTCTCAATTTTCTTTTTTCCCACTTTCAACATGATAGCTTTCAACTCTTCTGTACTCATTTTATCCACCGTCCCTTTTTCTATGTTTCTATCTCGACAGCTTTCTCTATTCAGAAACCCAACTTTCTCCTGTCTTGTAATCAATCTCAATTCCATTTTGAACATTGTAAATAAATACATTAAAACTTATTCCCTTGTCTTCAACTGATAACGCCTGCATATGTACACCTCTTGCTACTAATTCATCATCCCTAAAATATGGTTCTACTTTATATAGCACATGATTTCCAGTTTCCTTTATATAATCAAGAACCAATGTTTCATAATGAAGCATACCATTATCAGAATCAGCATTTAACATTCTTGTCCCTGTGATAAGGTTTCTTTCATCACTATTTAATCCACTCAATGCCCACATAAGTAAGTGGGATCGGTTATATAAGTATCTGTCTGGGATGATGTCTGGATATTTTACTGTATGCCATCCACTAGGTTTAACATGCCCAATTTCTCCCCTCTCACCTGTTGGTAAGGTTTCTTCTCCTGCACACATATATGCAACTCCACATCTACCTAAAGAGTCAAGTTCTGATAGTCTTATAAATGTTCCATTTGATGCATCTTCTATATTTAAGTTTGGTACATTATTATTGATTTGAATAGATAAATTTCCATTATATTTTGGAATTTCCGAATCAGAAACAGTTGGTGTATCTGTTTCTGTGTGTTCTGTTTCTACAATGTCATAATCGTAAACATCACTTAAATCTTCTGTTGTATCAATGTAACTTGTCTCTTCTGTTGATAATAAGTTTTCTCCCCAAACATCATCAATATCATAATAATTACAGCCAGACAGTAAAGAAATGCTGACTGCAATTATCATCAGAATGATTGTATGAAAAACATGTCTCTTAAATTTCCCCACTGTATGATATTTAATTTCTCTTTTTATAAACTTATTCATTAGCAACACTCCTTTTTTATTTTAGTATAGTATATTTATAATTTGATATCATTTTGCAAAGAAAAAAAGGGGAATGAAGTTTCCCCTTTTTTCTATTTATGCAGCAATTCTATATGCTGTTCCATTTGAAACACCAATACAGAATTTTTTATACAAGTATTTATTCCCTGTTGGAATAAATCTTTCAACAGAAATACATGTATTTACTGATTTCATCTTGTTAATAAGACATTGAACATCTCTCTTTTCATTCTTCTTTATTTCTTCTAAAGAAAAATAGTTTTTTATCTCCATAATAGATGTTTGTTTTCTTTTTGTATCAGATACAATATAAATTGCCTGCATATCATTTATCCTCCAATTTATTTTAACACAGTTATAAACATGAAAATAAGAGAAGGAGAAAATAAACACTGTTAACTTGTCTAAATCCACCCAAATATATTTTCTAATTCATCTGATTCTTTTTTATATTTTTTCATAGCTTCTTTTTTATCTGAAAATATTGTTTTCCCAAAATCTTTATTGGTGAATATTAATTCTTCATTGGATGTTCTTTTGTATTTGCATACAAAATACTTATCCTTTATTGATGTAACCGTAATCTCACTTATACTAACCCCACTAAAATCTGATAATACATAATATAACTTATCTCCTAGTTTCATATATTTCCTCCAAAAAAGAACATCCTACCTAATATTTCTATTAGGTAGGACATTGTGATTTAAGCATTTTCAAGCTGTCTCTTCTTCTTATTCGTCAGAAGAATATCATGCTCTTTTGTAATCTCAACAAAGTTATCAAGTTCTTCATCTGAAACATCCAAATAACAATGCTTCTTGTTATCATAATGCAAAAGCATAAATGCCCGATATAAAGTATGAGGAACTTCCAAGTAATAGCCATCACTTGCTGGAATATCACTGATTCTTACAGCATCATCTGTAAATAAAGTCTTATCTATCTTATTCAAAAATGCATTATACCAATACAATTCTTCATTTATCTTTACTTTCTTTACAGATGGAAGTCCATAACTATTCAATCTTGCATTTAATGCATTTACAAATGCAGATGGAGAGGCTTCTTGGATGCTGCTTCTTCTATCCTTTGCTTTTTCCTGTTCCTTGTTTGTCATTTCTGTTACACCTATTTTTTTGGTAATGTTAGAACTATCCATCATGATAAACTCATTTCCCATCTCAAGCAAAGCATAGACAATCTTTCTTCTATTGTAATCTTTGTTTACATTGTCAACTCTGTACAGCTCTGAAAGCTTTCTCTTGTAGAATTTCCATTCATCACTTCTACTCCATGTAAGCTTGTGTCCCTTTGTACCCTTTTTAACTGTTCCATCTTCATTATAATTGTCTGGATTTTCTGCTCTTGACAACTCATCAAGCTTTCTGTTGTAATCTGCCTGTAACTTAGACTTTTCAATATATCCAGGGGATAAATCAAACACCTTTGCTTCTGTCTTTGAAACAGCACAAAGTCTGTTTCTCCAAATGTTAATACCAACAACTCCATCCTTTACCTTGTGCAGAGGTTCACCATTTTCATCTACCTTGATGTACGGTTCTCTTTTAAGTGTAAGCTGGATATAATAATGGTACTTTGTCTTCTCAAACTTTCTCACAAGTGTAACTCTTGCAATCTTTCCCTTTAACATTTCTGTTTCATACTTTGTCTTAGGATTTCCAATCTTAATTCTCATCTCATGAGACTTATTGTACTTTGCTCTAATCTTATATGGCTTGATTTTGTTTTCCTTCTGATATGCTTCTCTTTTTGCCTGCTTTTCTGCATTCTTTTCTCCCTCTGCATACTGACAAGAATATAAAAGATAATGCTCTCCATTCTCTTCAACAACTCTCAAACCAGATTTATTGTTTGAACAAATTGTGTTTGTTTCATTGAATTTTCTATAATAGACTCTTTTACCATTTCCATAAATAAGCTTTTCAAATGCCTTTCCCATAGGTTCGGAAATTGTAATATTTGCTACTGCAGATGGAACAAGATTTGAAAAGTAATATCTGACAGGCTTAATTGTATCTGAAATCCCATAAGGAGTTGTAAACTTTGTCTGCTCATGTCTTGCATCATAAATTACCTTTTTCTCTGCCTCTGCCTTTGTATAGATAAATGCATCTTCAAATTCTTCATCAGAGAACTTTCTTGCCTTTGTCTTACCTTCCAATTTCTTATTCAGCTTGTCAATAAACTTCTTTTCAGCCTTTTTATCTCCACTTATTGCCTCAAATTCATCATAGTAATTTTCAATAAATGATTTTTTCAGTTCAAGAATTTTCTGCTCAAAAGCTTCTATTTCTTCTTCTAATTTCTGACTCTTATCTGCAATAATCTTTTCCTTGTTAGGATCATCATCAGGCAGATTTTCAGTTTCCTTCTTCAAGATTTTATTCAAATAGGAGCGCTGTTCTTTTACAGCATCCTCGGTACTCTTCTGAATATTATACAAGTCAACAAGTCGTGTAGTATCTGCTCTCCATGCCTTTGTCTTAATTAACTCCTTGTATCTGTTGTTGGTTTTTCTTAAAACTATATTATAGATTTTCGTAACAGCATCCATTACAGAGTTAATTCTGTCTGCCTGCCACTTTTCCATCTTGAGTGGTAATTCCAATACTGATACAGGTTCCTTTTCATTTGCCATTTTATTTTCTCTCCTTTTTTATTTTTTGTTATTATAACATAAAAATATTTGATTTATTTTTTGCAAATAAAAACTCCTATTTTGAAATAGGAGTTTTTAATTTTAGCAGAAATGAATTACAAGTTCATTTCTTATAACAAAGTCTTTTAATATGTTTTCATCACACATATATTGAACTTTTTCTTCTGCTTCATTTTCATCTTTTGCTATTCCTTGATCAACAATGTACTCTGCAACCATTGACTCACAATCTTGGAACTCTCTAACAGCATTTGTTGTAAGTCCAAGCTTTTCATAAAGACTAACAAGCTTATCTTCGTCCTCTTCATAGTAATTTCCATCCAAGTCTTCCCACATTACAATTCCTTCATATAATGTGGTAGACTGACTTTCTGTAAAACATTCATTTTCTACACAAAAGTCAAGAAAATCAATGAAACTGTAATTTGTGATTAAGTCACAAGCATCCCAAAACTTTTCTTTTGGTAGTGGCTTTACCAAGTTCATAACTCTATCAAAGCATGTATATTTACATTCCATATATTGTCCTCCATTATATAATCATATATTTTGAATATGATTTGTTATATATATGAAAATAAACCTTCTAACATCTGTATAAATCTCTATTTCTTCTAAATCTTACAATTCTACAAGACACAAAGCAACCATGAATCTCGCAATTCTTTTTGTATATAACGATTGTTTACATTCTTTACCCCTTTGGAATCTTGTAGTTTCATAAGATTCCAAAACATTCTGTATGGAATAACAATTCTATGCTAAACCTTTGGAATCTTGTAATTCTATAAGGTTCCAAAATGATATATCATTGTAAAGTATGTGTACCTTCCTTTGGAATCTTGTAATCCTATAAGACTCCAAAACTACTGCTGCTGGAAAAGTTCTATACACTAGCCTTTGGAATCTTGTAATCCTATAAGGCTCCAAAACCCTTTATAATAGTCACTTACTGAAATATCCCTTTGGAATCTTGTAATCCTATAAGGCTCCAAAACCTCAAATATTAAATTACAAGTTTACTCCTATGCTGCATTTTCTCACAGAACACGAATGTTCCATGCCTATATCTGCCTCTCTAGGAGTATCTGCTTTTGCAGTTTTTAGATGCCAAATCATCTTATTATCTTTATTGTCCATTTACAGATAAACTATCCAATAATGTCTGAATATCATATCCATATGTATCATAAATTGTTATATATGCATATGTGTTTCCACCAATATCTTGAATCAAACCAACAGAAGATAACTTATTTCCATTATCATCTGTACCTGAATAATAAGTAATGTAGCTTACTCTGCCTTTTACTTCAATTTTCTCACACTCTTTTGATTCACTAAGAACATAACCTTGATTATCCTTAAATGGATTATTGATTCCTGATAATACATTTTTTATATTTGTTGTCTTTCCAATTGCAATATAGGAATCAACAACATAAAGTGATAATATCTTCCCATCTTCACTTCTTTGTGCTGTAAATGCACCATCTGTAATTGATGATGTCCATGTATCATCAAACTCATAGCTTACATTAATTCCACCAATAGAAATCTTATTCTGATTATCAACAATGGCATTATTCTCTGTCGTTAAAGGCTGTTCTTCTTCATACTTAGGGTAATCTAATGATATTCCCTCTGTTGTAATTTCAACATCTTCAGTTGTTGGTACTTCTGTAATTGGATGTACATCTACATTTTGCTTGATATCTTCTATGTTTTCTTCTCCATCAGACTTTGTAGCATCATTTGGAGTCTGTGTTCCTTGACTTGTAGATATAATTGTACTATTTCCATTCTTATCAGATTTCTTGTTGGATTTTAAATAATCCATTACACCAAACACACTAGCTACAATTACTGCAACTATTACAAAAAAAATAGTTTTCTTTTTTGTGTCTTTGTTGTTTTTACCTTTTACTTTTTTCTTCTCTTCTTTTTCATCATTTTTGGTATCTGCAACAAAAGATGTTTTAGATATCATACACCCAGTCGGAAGAGAGATGTTTGATTTTTCCTTATTTTCATCCATAATTTATTTCTTCCTTTTTATTTAAATTGCATATCTTAATAACTAAAAGTTACAAATTGCTTAGTATCTACCTTTGGAATCCTATAATTCTTTAAGGCTTCAAAACATTATATTCAAGACCAAAATTAAAAAATCTCCTTTGGAATCTTGCAACTCTATAAGACTCCAAAACTTGGCAACGCAGGGGGTTCTTAAGTCCGTCACCTTTGGAAGCTTGTAATTCTACAAGGCTTCAAAGCAAAAAATTAAATGGTGAACAAAACAATAACCTTTGGAATCTCACAATTCTATAAGGCTCCAAAACCTTAATTATTCAATTACAAGTTGATTCTCCCATACTGCATTTTCTCATGGAACACGAATACTCCATACCTATATCTGCCTCTCTAGGAGTAACTGCTTTCACAGTTTTAAGATGCCAAATCATCTTAATAAATATGGAATATTTATTATTCCTTTTCTTTCATTTTTTCTTTTCTGTAATCCATCCACTTTTTTGCTACATCTTTTGGAAGATTACAGTCAAATTTGTATCCATATTTCTCCATAAACTGCTCTTCAAGATTAGTCAAATTGATACTGTTAAAAAGTTGTTTTGCACTTGTCTTCATGCAACATCCCCACTCCTGGTTTCGGATATCCCAAAAAATATCTCCATCTTCTCCTCTGTTTAACACCAATTTAATTCTCTGCTCTGATGGTTTTCTTTGATTGATAAACAAGTGGGCTCTTTCAAGGTGTGCCACATCTTTTTCTTTCTGACTATCTGTGTATTCTTCATACATACCGATAAAATCTTTGAAAATCACCATAGTAGCCTTGACATCTTCAATAGATGAATGGAATTGGAACATCTTTTCAGGGTGTAGATATTCTGTTACTGAACTAAGTGTATGTTTTTCCAATGTGTCTTTAAATAACCAATCTCTTGCCATTTCCATAACATCAATATATGGAAGTTCTTCATAGAAATTACCAGTCCTTGATGCCATCTGATTCAACATCTTGATATCAAATCGCACATTATATCCAATCAGACAGTCCGCATCATTTAAAAACTCAAAGATTTTTGGACACCAATAGGTTTCATCTGCTGCTAAAGCCAAAATGATGTCTGTAATACCTGTAATTTCAACAATTTTTTTTGATAAAGGTTCATTTGGATTGATATAAACATCCAAGTCATCAATCTTCACAAATTCATAAGATGGCATAACCTTATACTTAATTGCTGAAAACTGAATGATTTTAGCATCATCTCCAAGACCTGTTGTTTCTACATCAAAAGCAACAACAGTGGAATTTACCTTAATATATTTCAAAATTTCATTCTTTCTTTTCTCTTTATTTCTCCATCTAGTAATCTGTTTTACTCTTGCCATAACAGTATCCTCCTTCACTAATACAAGGATAGCAAATTTTGAATATAGCTTGTTTTTGCAAAGAAAAAAGGAATTGAATTCCTTTTCCCTATTATGCTAATAGTTTGATACATACTACACCCACTATAAAAATCACAAGTAATGCAACTTTTACAAATAAGGGTTTGTCATTCTTAATTTCCTTTTTGGTTGTAATTGGAATTAGAATCCAAATAATATCTAATATACTCAGTGCTATCAATAACTGTTTAAATAAACTAACTAACACATTTAAAAATCCACTCATAATTACTATCTCCTCTAATATAATTTATTTGCCTTGATGTATTCTCTCATTGCTTTATACAGTTTTGGGTATTTAAGCATTAATCCAATGCTTTCATCTTCACCACTTTGCTTTATTCCAATGATATCTCCTGTCCCACGTAATTTAAGGTCTTCTTCTGCAATCTCAAAACCATTTGATGTCTTACACATAACATCCAACCTTGGATTATCCTTATCTTCTGAGTACAAAATGCAATAACTCTGCAGACTGTTTCTACCTACTCGACCTCTTAACTGATGAAGTCCTGCCAACCCAAATCTTTCAGCATTCATAATACAAATAACTGTTGCATTTGGTACATTGATTCCAACCTCAATAATTGTAGTTGCTATCAATATCTGATACTCATTGTTTTTGAACTTCTGTTTGATTTCCTCTTTCTCTTCATCTTTCATTTTTCCTGTAATGCATCCTATTTTTGTGTCTGTATTACAGAAATATCCTTCTGCCATTTTTAATACTTCCTCTACACTATATGGCTTTTTTTTATCATCACCACTGTTTGAATTCTCAATCAGTGGACAAACCATATAACACTGATGCCCATGTTCAATCTCTTCTTTCATAAAATTAAACATGGAATTTGTCTCATGAACTGTAGCTGTTTTGATTGGCATTCTTCCCTTTGGCATACTTTCAATTGTATAAACATCTACTGTGTCACCATAAATAGTTTGTGCAAGAGATCTAGGAATTGGAGTTGCAGACATTAGCAATAAATCTGTATTTGTCCCTTTAGAAGCTAAAAGCATTCTTTGGTTTACTCCAAACTTATGTTGTTCATCAATAACCGCTAAACCTAAAGAAGCATAATTAACATCTTTTGAAAAGACAGCATGTGTACCGACAATAACGTCTACTTTGTGATTAACAATACGTTCTTTGACTTCTTTTTTTTCTGAAATAGACATTCCTCCAACTAATAAGTCAACTTTTAATATTCCATTAAATAACTTTGTAAGAGTATCAAAATGTTGCCTAGCAAGTGCATCAGTAGGGGCCATAAGAACTGCTTGATCATGACGTAAAAATGCGCCATAAATAGCAATATTAGCCACTAAAGTCTTACCAGTGCCTACATCTCCTTGTAGTAATCGATACATTAGCGATTTATCCTTCATGTCTAAGATAATTTCTCTTACCGCTATAACTTGATCATGGGTTAATTTATAATCTAATGCTTTGATAAATTCATTAATTTTCTGTGTATCAATATCTAATTTAGTATTTTTTTGTAATGATTTATTTTCTTTTCTAATTATTTGCGTCTGTAATGTAAACAATAAACATTCTTCATATTTTAATGCTCTTAATCCTTGATGCACATCTTGAGCATTTTTAGGTATATGTACTAATTTAAAAGCTTCTTTTCTTGATACAAGATGATATTTTTCCATTAAATAATTAGGAATAATATTAGGTATATTATAATTATCATTTAATAAATATTTTTGCACCATTTTAGCGAATTGATAATTTTCAATTGCACTAGGTAAAGAATATATTGCTTTATAATTTTCGTTTTCAGGTATTTCACCTTTAACAATATTCATGACATTAATAGTCATATTACTTTTATCAAAAGTGCCAACAATTGTATAGTAATTAGCTAAATTAAGCATTTTATAAATATATGGTCGATTAAATATAACAACGCGAAAAAAATTATTATTTTTAGTAATAACAGAAAAGCGTATAATTGTTAATTTTCCTTTTTTGATAATTGTCGGATTAGAAACAAGACGAGCAAAAATAACTACTCTTTCTTTATTCTCCAAATTTGTTTCGTGAGTAAGATGAAAATCATTATAAGAACGTGGCAAATGTTCTATTAATGTTTCTACTGATACTATGCCCATTTTATCTAAAGCTAAATTAACACGTTCTGAGCTAGAAAAATTCATAAATTTTTCCTCCACTAATAATATAGTAGCGTTACTATAAAAATCCGGTAATTAAGTTGATTTTAATCAATATAACCAAAAAAAGGGAAAAATCCCTTTTTTCTATTCAACACCAATAATAAATGAGTAAACTGGTTGTCCGCCTTTTCGAACATCAATATCTAAATCTTCGTGTTCAGAAGTAATTTTTTCTACAAATGCGTTAGCATCTTCGTCACTAACATCTTCTCCATAGATAATAGTAACAATTGAAGACATTTCATCAAGCATTGAATCTAATAGTTTATGTGCAGCCTCAAATTTGTCTTTGACACAACAAATTATCTCTTTGTTCTTCATACCCATAAATTCATCTTTTTTGATTTCGACACCATCAATAACAGTATCCTTAATTGCGAATGTAACTTGACCTGTAGTGACATTACTTAATGCTTCACACATTTGCTCGTAATTTTCATCAGCATCAGCTTCTGGATTAAACATCATACATGCTACTAAACCTTGTGGAATTGATTTTGATGGAATTACTCGTACATTAGCGTGTTCACATACATCACATGCTTGAGACGCTGCTAAAATGATGTTTGAGTTATTTGGTAAGATAAA
>ERZ857969.4701-NODE-4701-length-11626-cov-5.231268_pt1 | contig 11626 bp, 10 predicted proteins | sample MGYA00519864_ERZ857969 | MGnify/ENA primary metagenome ERZ857969 (study PRJEB31778, sample SAMEA3449382) | human gut metagenome | biome: human gut; feature: human-associated habitat; material: faeces | place: United Kingdom | collected 2010/2012 ... | reverse complement strand
ACATTAAATCCAATATTATGTCTAGTTTTTTCGTATTCTCGTCCAGGATTACCTAGTCCAACAATTAACTTCATTATTTACCCTCCTGATGATACTCTTTATAAATAACATTTTTAGCAACTCCTCTATCCTTAGCAACCTTCTTAATCGAAGTCATTACATCAAATCCAGCACTAATATAATTATTTACAGCATCATGGACACTAATAGTATCATCTATTTTTTTCTCTTTCATACCATCTACAACAATAACAAACTCTCCTTTTTCAGGGACAAGATCAATTACATCACTAATTTTTCCACGATAAATAGTTTCAAACTTTTTAGTAATTTCTCTAGAAATGCTAATATCTCTATCACCAAATATATCTAACATCATATTCAAAGTTTTTATAATTCTATGAGGAGCTTCATAAAAAATCATAGTTTCATCTTCATCAGATAAAGCTTCTAACTCTTTTTTTCTAATACTATCCTTGCTATCAAGAAATCCATAAAATAAAAATGGTTGTGGCGCAATACCGGAAGTAATGAGTGCTGGAACAAATGCAGTAGCTCCAGGAAGTGCAACAACATTATAACCATTATCACTAATATATTTTACCGTTTTATATCCAGGATCACTAATTATTGGAGTTCCTCTATCAGTAACCAAAGCAACACTCTCGCCATTTTTGAGATAGTCAAGTACCTTCTCTTTAGCAGTATCTTCATTATATTCATGAAGAGCAATCAACTTTTTACTAATACCATAATGAGTAAGTAAATTAAGTGTTACTCTAGTATCCTCTGAAAAAACAACACTAACTTCATTTAATACTTTAATACTCCTATAAGTAATATCTTCTAAATTACCGATAGGCGTAGATATTAAATACAAATTAGGTTTATTATCATAACTATTTTGTATCACAAAATCACTCTCCAAACATATCTTCTACTTCTTTTGAATATACATTCTTTTTATCGTAAACATATAAAGGTTTCATTACTTTAACACCACTCTTACCATTTAATGTACATTCAATTAAAACTAAATCACTATCTTTTTCTTTATTTGGATAAACAAATCTAATTTTTTTAGGTTCAAAATTATATTTTTTCATAAGAAGTAAAATTTCCATAAATCTTTCACTTCTATGAATCATAGCTAATTTTCCATTATTTTTAAGTAAATATCTGCTTATTTTAAAAACATCTTCTAGAGACAATGTTTTTTCATGCCTAGCCATAGATTTAATCTTGTTATTATTTTCAAACAAAGCATTATTTGTTTTAAAATAAGGTGGATTACAGGTAATAATATCAAAAGTATCAGGTTCAAAAACATTTGCAAGATTATTAATATCATCATTAATTAAACTAATTTGATCCTTCATATTATTTTCATTAATAGATATTCTACCCAAGTTATACATCGCTTTTTGAATTTCGACACCATAAATTTTTGCTTTTGTTCTATAAGTTAAAAGCATTGGAATTGGTGCATTACCAGTAGCCAAGTCAAGGATTTTCTTATCTCGTAAATTTATTGTCACAAATTTAGAAAGTAAAAGACTATCTAGAGACATTTTAAAATACTCTGTATCTTGAAATATATAAGCATTTTTATAATTTAATAAATTATTTTTTACTATCATTTATATCAACTTCCATCATTTCTTTATCTACAACAGCCTTACCTTCTTTATTCTTTACATTAGTTTTTTTACCAACTTCTGAAATATTCTTTTTAATTTTAGTATACTCTTCATTTTCATAATTCAAACAACATAAAAGTCTTCCACAAACACCATTAATTTTAGAAGGATTTAAAGCCAATCCTTGATTTTTTGCCATATTAATAGAAACTGTACTAAAAGAAGTCAAAAATGTACTACAACAAAGTTGTCTACCACAAGGACCTAATCCTCCAATTTCTTTTGCTTTATCTCTTACACCAATTTGTCGAAGTTCTATTCTTGTTTTTAATTTAGCACCAAGTGTTTTAGCCAATTGTCTAAAATCAACTCTTTCATCTGATAAAAATCTAAAAACCAACTGATTTCTATCAAAACTATATACAGCATCTATTATTGACATATTCAATTTATTTTTTTGAACCATTTTTTTACAATCAACTAAAGCTTTTTCAGCCAATTCTTGATTTTTTAAATACTGTAAATAATCTTTTTTTGTAGCAATTCTTATAACCTTTCCAGTTACGCTGTTTTCATTTTTCTTAAAAAAATCTACTATAGTAGCATATTGTAAACCTTTATCAAATTCAACAATAACAGCTAGTCCTTTTTCTAATTCCAGATTATTAGTATCAACAAAAATAATTTTCCCAACATCATTAATTCTAACACCAACGGTATCAATCATAAATCTCACCACACATATCTATAACCATCTTATCAATACTAAGTCCAATATTTGAATTTCTCTTCAAATTACTTTTAATATTATCTAAGACCTCTATTTTATTTACTAACCTCATAATATCATTTTTATCAGCAACCATTTTTAAAATATCTTTATTATCACAAAAAAAGTCAATATTTATATTAGAAATATATTTAATAACAGTATAATAGAAATTAATCATAAGATCAACAGCAATAATATTTAAATCCCTATCCTTAAATTTATTATGCCAATACTTTTTAATATAAATTAAAGTATCTAAATTATTATTTTCAATATACATTATAAATTCAAGAACATCTTCTATTATCCTTTTTTGTGTTTCAAGTTCAATATTTTTATACTTTTGAGAACAATCCAAGAAAGAAAAAATACTTGAAAAATCATCTTTTCTATTTTTATTTAATTTTACAATTTGACATCTAGATAAAATTGTTGGCAAAACCAAATTAATATTATCAACAACCAAAATTGCAACAATATCATCCACTGGCTCTTCTAAAAATTTCAAAATAGAATTAGCCGTTTGAGTATTCATTTTATCAGCAGATTTTATAATATAAACCTTTTTATCTCCTTCAATTGCCTTTTTACTAAATTCGCTTTGTAAATCTAAAATTTGTTCTTTTTTTAGCCATAAACCATCTGGTTCAATGATTTTAAGATCAATATAATTACTATCATCAATTCTTTTACAAATATTATTAATCTTTTTTTTATCTGAAATATTTCTACAAAATATCATCTTAACAAACGAATAAATAATATCATAAACCTCATCATTTCCATTAGCATCAAATAAATAGGCGTGAGATAATTTATCACTATCAATAGCATTATTAAGCATAGTATAAACCAAAGGTTGTCCAATTTTATATCTATCAAGCACTTCATATCACCTCACTAAAATAGAAACGGAAATAAGGATATTGCAATCAAAGCAGGAAATCCAAATAATATAACTAATAACACCGTAAAAATATTAATTGGAATTACAGCATTTATAGGAAATACAATAATATTATAAGCATATATAAAAAGAAATCCTATAATAATTTTTTTTACTAAAGAACATAATTTTTTTAACATTTTTTCACCCTATTAATTTATATGAAAAACAACAAATTATATGTCTTTTCTTCCTTCAAGTGCAAACTCCAAAGTCATCGGATCAATATATTCAATATCAGTCCCCATAGGAATGCCGGTTGCAATCTTAGTAACTCTAATTTTTTTATTTCCCAATATTTTCTTTATATACTGCATAGTAGTTTCCCCTTCAATAGAAGGTTTTAAAGCAAGTATTAACTCATCAATATTATATTTATCAATGCGTTCAATCAAACTATTCATATTAATATCTTCAGGCCCTATACCCTCAAGTGGTGAAATAAGACCACCTAAAACATGATATTTTCCATTATAAACATTTATTTTTTCAAATAGCGATATATCCTTTGCCTTCTCTACAACAAAAATAATTTTATCATTTCTAGAAGAATCAGAACAAATTTCACAAACATCATTTTCACTAATATTACCACATATTCTACAATTTATAATTTTATCTCTCAAATCAATAATTGCATCAGCAAATGATGTCAATCGTTCCTTATCGAAGTTCATAAGTGAAAACGTAAGTCTTTCGGCAGTTTTCTCACCAATACCAGGTAAATCCTTAAAACAATCTACTAAATTTTTTACACTATTAGGATACATATTACATCAATCCATTAAACATTTTTCCATATTTTCCAAACTTTTCTTCTTTATCAGATTCAACTTTATCAACTGCATTATTTATAGCAATTAAAATCATATCTTCTAATATTTCTTTATCATCAGAAGAAAAGTTTTCCATATTAACATTTACAGAAATTACTTTTCCTTTACCATTCATTTTAACACTAACTAGTTGAGATTCACCTTCATAAATCTTATCTTCCAATTCCTTTTGAGATTTTTCAATATCCTTTTGCATTTTTTTTGCTTGCATCATTATACTTTGCATATTCATTTTTATCATTCTCCTTTACTTATATTCAATCATATTATCTCCAACCAAATTTATCAATTCATCAACAGGAGACATATCATTCTTCTTTAATTTTGTTTTTTTTTCCTCTATTACATTATATTTTACACCATTTTTTAAATTATTAATATACTCATTTTTTTTAATATTCCAATCATTTTTAGTCATACAAACTGAAAAAACATTATGTCCTAAAATTTTAGTTAAAAGTTTATCCATAATTGTATAATTATTATTAATTCGTTGGACAATAGAATCTAAGTCATTTACAATTATTAAATATTTATTAGAACCAACAACAATTATGGAATCTTTTAAAAGTCCTGAAATAGTTGAATATTCTTCTTCAAAAATATAACCATCAATTAACTTCCATTTATTTCTAATACTGTTAAGTTCATCCTTTGAAGCTAATGCTAAAGCATTATTAATACGTATTTCACACTCTTTATCAGATAGATTATTACTTTGGGAAATATTATTAACATCTTTTTTTACAGAAGATTCTACTATATTTTTTTCTTCAGAAATAATGTTCTCTTGATTTTTATTTTCTACAAAATGATAGTTGTTATCTGAAAACTTTAATAAAGATGTCATTAATATTATAGAACTATGAGTAGAATTTTTCATTTTATTTTGTGTTTCATTTAACATTTCTATAAAAATATATAATTCATTGTCAGAAAAAATTTCATCAATTTTTTTTATAGCCACATTTTTATCAACAACCTCAGAAAGCTTACCAGTATTTTTATATAAAATAATATCTTTAACAAAAATAATCAACTCAGAAACAAATCTATTAATTTCTTTACCATCAATATCAAAATGATCAATAAATTCTATTATTTTTATTTTATCATTATCTTTTATATTTTTTAACAAATCAAACAAATTTGAGTAAGAGACTGTTCCATTAACAGCATAAATATCTTCTAAAGTTATTTTAGAATTAGTAAAAGCTACTAATTGATCTAACATATTAATTGCATCACGCATACCACCATCTGAAATTCTTGCTATCTCAAACAAAGCATCATCACTAATTGAAATATTTTCATTTTTAGAAATTTCTTTTAATCTATCAACAATCTTATCATCGCTAATCTTAGAAAACCTAAACTTTTGACATCTAGATGCAATGGTTAAAGGTATTTTATGAGGTTCAGTAGTTGCAAGGATAAAAATAACATGGCTTGGAGGCTCTTCTAATGTTTTTAACAAAGCATTAAATGCTTGATTAGTAAGCATATGAACTTCATCAATAATGTACACTTTATATTTAGATGATGTTGGAACAAGATTAATTTTATCACGAAGTTCTCTAATCTCATCAACACCATTATTAGAAGCTGCATCTATTTCAACAATATCGCTACTATTTAAAAAATTAAGACAACTATAACACTTACCACAAGCGTCGCCATCAATTGGATTTTCACAATTAACAAGTCTTGCAATTATTTTAGCAATAGTTGTTTTTCCAGTTCCTCTTGGACCAGAAAACAAATATGCATGAGAAACTTTATTTCTCATAATTGCGTTTTTCAAAACAGTAACAATTTCCTCTTGACCATATATGTCATTAAATTTAATTGGTCTATATTTTCTATATAATGCTAAATAACTCACAATTGCCTCCTCACAAACTATATTATATCATAAAATAGCAAAATAAAAATCAATTTTTTCGCTTATTTTTAAAAAAATCAGATAAAATTTTAGAACTTTCACTATCTTTTAAATTATATATATCAACATATTTTGAAATTTTGTCAAAATCATACATTTGTTCGCTATTATTTTTAGTGCCAAAATACACTTTTTTTATTCTGCTTTCTATGATCGCACCCATACACATCATACAAGGTTCTAAAGTAACATATAATTCACACTCATCCAGCCTCCAACTACCAAGTTTATGACAAGCTTCTTCAATAGCTATAATTTCTGCATGCATAATTGCATCTTTGCTAGCTTCTCTTTTATTATGAGAAGAAGATATAATAATATCATTTTTAACAATAACACATCCAACCGGTATTTCTTCATTTTCAAATCCTTTCTTAGCCTCTTGCAAAGCAATTTTTATAAAATTTTTTTTCATATTATCACTCCAATTTTAAATCTAATATTATTCTAATATATAATTATTAAATTACAAAATATTTCGTATGTTCCACGTGGAACATATAAATATATAATCAATTCAAAACACATTTTTCTATATCTCAAAAATATATTTTCGAGCATATTTTCCAAAATTACTTTTTCGATACCTCAAAATACAGTTTTAATGCCTTCAAAACATAATTTTGATACCATCTTCGTACTATGTTTCACGTGAAACATAGTTAAAATTAAAATCATAAAAAAGTATGTTCCACGTGGAACATACAATCATATTTATATTCAATTTCTACACGTTAAGATAAAAAACATATATTTTTAATTGTGTTATACATATCTAGTATTGATAAATTATATATTTAGTTATCTAATTCAAAATCTAACAATTTTTAATAGTTTTATTAAATTACATCTGTAATATAAAGTCTTTAATTATAATGTTTCACGTGAAACATTATAATTAATGTAATATTGTAATAAAAAGTATAAAATAGTTTTATCACATAAAAGTATTTACTATTAAAATTATATACACATTAAAATATTAAAAAACATTTTATGTTCCACATGAAACATAAAATGTTTACTAACATTTCGTCAAGCAATGTATTGCATAAAGTTCAAACACGATTTTTTTAATAAATATCTATGTTTCACGTGAAACATAGATATTGTAATTATTTGTACATTATCTAGTTTCGTACATATTTTAAAAACAATACTTATGAATATAATAATACTACTAACCATATGCAAAATACTTAATATGTTTCACGTGGAACATTAAAATTAATGTATTATTATATTTCGAGAAAAGTAAATATTAAATCTATATATACTCATTAAAGCAACTTAAAATAAAATAATCTAAATAGATAATGTGAATTTAAACGTAATATAATATATGTTTCACGTGGAACATAACAGAATTATTAAACTATATTTAAAATGATGTGAAAACAAATAATATGTTAAACAAACACATATATCTAACATACTATATTTTAATGTTCCACGTGAAACATAAAAAAAGATACACACATCAAACTAATGTTAAAGCTGCTGACTTCCGTCCCTGACTTGGTTCCATCGTTTAATGTTGTATCGATTATCATTATACAATATATTTGTGATAATTGCAAGTATTATATTCTTTATCAAAATTAACATACATTTGTTCGTATAAATAGGCGTCTTATTTTTTCATCCATCAACAACTAACTTAACATTTTTTATTATTTCCTGGGAAATATTGAATATATTTGTTTATAATTATTTCCCGGGAAATAAAATGAAGACCAAAAGGCTTCATTTTTTACATTAAAGACTACAGGCTTTAATGTACACTGAGAGATATAATTTATAGCTCGAAGTGAAAAAAGAAAGCTATTCACTTTCTTTTTCACTATTTTCACCAGTTATAGCATCATCACTAACTTCTTCTCTATCAACAATAGAAGTAGAACTAACAATACTATCTTCTTTTAAATTAATAAGTTTAACACCTTGAGTAACTCTACTCATAGTAGAAATCTTATCAACAGCCAATCTAATAATAATACCAGAATCAGTAATAATCATTAAGTCTTTACTATCATCAACAGTCTTAAATGATACAATAGAACCATTCTTTTCAGTAATATTAACAGTCTTAACGCCTTTTCCACCACGATTAGTAATTCTATATTCATCAACAGAAGTCTTCTTACCATACCCCTTCTCAGTAATAACAAGTACATACTCATTAGGTTCAACAATTTCCATACCAACAAGTATACCACCATCAAGATTAATACCTCTAACACCAGAGGCACTTCTACCCATAATTCTAACAGCACTTTCATTAAATCTAACCATTCTACCATTAGAAGAAGCCATTAATATTTCATCATTACCAGTAGTCTTCTTAACAGATACAAGTTCATCATCATCCTTTAATGTAATAAACTTCTTACCATTAGTTCTAATACTATCAAATTCAGATATATCAGTCCTTTTAATTAAACCACTTTTAGTAGCAAATACCAAACATTTGTATTCATCATCATTAGATATCTTCAATAAAGAAGTAACCTTTTCTTCTTTATCTAAAGATAATAAATTAATAATAGGTAATCCCTTAGATTGTCTACTATATTCAGGAATTTCATAACCCTTAATTCTATACACTTTACCCCTATTAGTAAACATAAGAATATAATCATGACTGGTAGCATTAATCAAATGCTCAACAAAGTCCTCTTCATTAGTAGCCATACCTTTAACACCCATACCACCTCTATTTTGAATTTTATAAGTATCTGCAGGTAATCTCTTAATATAACCCTTATTAGTTAAAGTAATAACAACATTTTCAACAGGAATTAAAGATTCATCTTCAATATAATCAATAGCAGTCATATCAATATGTGTTCTTCTCTCATCAGCATATTTATCTTTAATTTCAAGCATTTCAGTCTTAATAACCTCAAGAATCTTCTCTTCACTAGCTAATATTTCTTCTAATTCCTTAACTAATTTTTCAAGTTCCGCAATCTCTTCTTCAATCTTAGATTTTTCAAGTCCAGTAAGTCTCTTCAATCTCATATCAAGAATAGCCTGAGATTGAACCTCAGATAAAGCAAAATTAGACATAAGTCCAGCCTTAGCCTCATCGTCATCAGCAGACTCTCTAATAATTTTAATAACTCTATCAATATTATCAAGAGCAATCTTTAAACCATCTAATATATGTAATCTATCTTTATATCTCTTTAAATCAAATTGACATCTACGATAAATAACATGTTTCTGATGATCAATATACTTCTCAATAATCTCTTTTAAACCAAGTGTTCTAGGACTTCCATCCACAAGCATTAAGAAATTAATACCATAAGAAGTTTGAAGTTGTGTGTGCTTATATAAATTATTCAAAACAACATTAGCATTAGCTTCCTTCTTAACATCAATAACAATCTTAATACCCTCTAAAGCCGATTCATCACTTAAATTAGAAATACCATCAATAACCTTATCTCTAACAAGTTCACCAATTCTTTGAATCAAAGCCTTCTTATTAACTTGATATGGAAGTTCTGTAATAACAATTCTGTGCTTATTATGAGTCTCTTCTACAGTAGCCATACCTCTAATAGTAATAGCCCCTCTACCACTCTCATACGCCCTTTTAATACCACCATTACCAAGAATAACACCAGCAGTAGGAAAATCAGGTCCCTTAATATACTGCATAAGTTCAGTAACAGTAATCTCTGGATTATCAATATAAGCAACACATCCATCAATAACTTCACCTAAATTATGTGGTGGAATATTAGTAGCCATACCAACAGCAATACCCATATTACCATTAACTAATATATTAGGAAATCTACTAGGTAAAACAACAGGCTCCTTTCTCTGACCATCATAATTTTCCGAAAAATCAACAGTATCTTTATTCAAATCTCTAAGTAATTCCATTGATATTTTAGCAAGTCTAGCCTCAGTATAACGACTAGCAGCTGCTCCATCACCATCAATAGAACCAAAATTACCATGTCCATCAACAAGTGTATGTCGATAAGTAAAATCTTGAGCCATTCTAACCATAGATTCATAAATAGCAGAATCACCATGTGGATGATAATGACCCATAACAGCACCAACAGCATTTGCAGATTTCTGATATTTCTTATCAGGAGTCATACCTTCTTCATATAAAGTATATAAAATTCTTCTATGAACAGGCTTAAGACCATCTCTAACATCAGGAAGAGCTCTAGCAACAATAACACTCATTGAATAATCAAGGAAAGACTTCCTCATTTCACCAACAATATTAACAGCTACTTTTCTATCTCTTTCATGATTATTATCTTCTCCCATATCTTCTATATTCAAATTTTTATCTATATTCTTATCTTCCATCATAAACCTCCTATATATCCAAATTCTCTACAAATAAAGCATTATCTTCAATAAACTTTCTTCTAGGTTCAACTTCTTCACCCATAAGTAATTGGAATGTTTCATCAGCAAGAATAGCATCATCTAAAGTAACTTGTTTTAATATTCTCTTATCAATACCCATTGTTGTTTCTCTAAGTTCTTCAGGATTCATCTCTCCTAAACCTTTCATTCTACCAATTTCATACTTCGTATTTAGAGGTAAAGTAGCTAAATATTCATCTCTTTCCGCCTCATCAAGTACATACTTAATATTTTTACCATGTTTAATTGAATATAAAGGTGGTTGTGCAGCATATATATGTCCATTTTCTACTAATGGCTTAAAATATCTATAAAATAAAGTAAGTAATAATGTTCTAATATGTGCTCCATCAACATCAGCATCAGTCATAATAATTATCTTATAATATCTTAACTTAGATATATCAAATTCTTCACCAATACCAGTACCTAAAGCCGTAATCATAGTTCTAATCTCTTCATTAGCAAGAATTCTATCTAATCTAGCCTTCTCTACATTAAGTATTTTACCTCTAATAGGAAGAATAGCCTGCGTAATAGGATCTCTTCCCATCTTAGCACTACCAGCAGCAGAATCCCCCTCTACAATAAACATTTCTGATATAGTAGCATCTTTAGAAGAACAATCAGTAAGTTTACCCCAATAATTAGTAATTTCAAGTCCACCTTTTCTTCTAGTTAACTCTCTAGCTCTTCTAGCAGCTACTCTAGCTCTCGCAGCAGTCATCGACTTCTCTATTATAATTTTAGCATCATTAGGATGTTCCATTAAAAATCTCTCAAATGCCTTAGCAAATATACTAGCAGCTACTTTTCTAACCTCACTATTACCAAGTTTAGTCTTAGTTTGTCCTTCAAATTGAGGTTCAGGTACTTTAGCAGATATAATCATTGTTATACCCTCTCTAACATCGTCACCACTAAGAGGCTCATCATTATCTTTAAGTATTTTATTTGCCTTAGCATAATTATTAATAATTCTAGTTAATGCAAGTTTAACACCATCTTCATGAGTACCACCTTCAGGAGTAATAATATTATTAACAAAAGAGTAAACAGTAGCATTATATCCAT
>ERZ857969.4692-NODE-4692-length-11661-cov-2.740479_pt1 | contig 11661 bp, 10 predicted proteins | sample MGYA00519864_ERZ857969 | MGnify/ENA primary metagenome ERZ857969 (study PRJEB31778, sample SAMEA3449382) | human gut metagenome | biome: human gut; feature: human-associated habitat; material: faeces | place: United Kingdom | collected 2010/2012 ... | reverse complement strand
GGGTTCCGCCTGGTGGTTCTGCGATACCGACGACGGAATGTACCAGCAGATGAAGACTCTGGCTCGCCTGGGCCTGCTGGGCAACTTCATCGGTATGCTGACCGACAGCCGCAGCTTCCTGAGCTATACCCGTCACGAGCTGTTCCGCCGCCTGATGTGCAACCTGATCGGCAGCTGGGTCGAGAACGGCCAGTACCCCAACGATGACAAGGCCCTGAAGCAGATCGTCGAGGGCATCAGCTACTACAACGCCAAGCGCTACTTCAACCTGTAATTTACGGGAGTTTCCTTCCTTCCTTTCTTGAAAGAAATGAACCGAAAGAACTTTAAACAATAAAACAGCAAAATGCCCCTGCCTGGGGATGGTTCAAAACCAACCTGGGCAGGGGCGCTTTTTATTTCTTTTTGCCTAATAATTCTTTGCGGATATACGCAAAACATGCATCCTCGCCCTCATCGCGCAGCGGATCGTACTGCGCCGTCAGTACCAGCGTGTCCGGCAGTCCCTGCAGATTTTCTGCCAGTACCGGTGCAAAGTACGGATTTTTGCGGTCTTCTTCGGTCCGCTGATACAGAATTACATAATCTTCCATTTTGACACTGGTCAGAAGGTATCCGGTTCCATTGGTTTTCACGGATTTGTACGGTGATTTCTCTGTGTAACAGGAATTCACCGCCGGATAAATCAAAATCTGTTTCCCCGGCAGCAGTTCTTTTTTGTCCCTCGCCATCAGGCAGACCGCAGCCGCAAGATTTCCTCCTGCGCTGTCGCCCATGATCGTGACATTTTCCGGCGTTACCTCCGGCAGAATCTCCCCGCGCAGCATTGCCTGGGCGGCGGCGTAGCAGTCTTCTAAGCCTGTCGGGAAACGATGCTCTGGTGCAAGACGGTATTCTACCGATACAACAATCTGCCCCGTCGACTGCGCCATGCGTGCGCAGACACGGTCGTATGTCTCCACGCTCTCGGTTGTCCAGCCGCCGCCATGGAAGAACAGAATCGCTTCTTTTGCACCATGCTCCTCCATTTTTTCATCCGGGAAGAACAGCCGAATCGGAACCTTGTAGTCCCCATTATATATTTCCATATCCAATTTTCGCAGAAAAATACGGATCGGATCCAGCTTCTTGATATCGGCAAGCCGACGGGCGGATTCTACTTCAATTCCGCCGTAGGACAATACATTTAAAATGGCTTTGACTGCTTTTTTCATTCGCTCTCTCCTCTGTTGCTATTTTTCTGCTTCTGTTTTTCGTCTAGTTGCAATGTACTGCTTCAAAAATTCATACATCTGCTCATCCGTTGGCGGACAGCCTTTCAGATTGCATGCGAACCCGGAAGTACAACTTCCTACACCAAGCGCCCCGCTCTTTCCCCGGTATCCCTGCCCGATGCAGATTTTTTCGCGGAGTTCCGGCAGCAGTCCTTCCTCTTTCAGCCGGTCGAGCGCCGGGATCAGATAACCGTAGCAGGCACTGCAGGACTCAACTTCCTCTACGGCATCCTGCAGTTCCACGATCTTCCGTTTTTCCGGAATCACTCTTTTTTCACCAATTTCGCCAATTTGGCGGATTGAAAGCCGTGTGAGATCAGCGCTGCCCACGCCCAACTCTTCTGCCATTTTGACATACGGGACATCTTCTGGCTTATAATGCAGTTCCGCGCAGACATATGCATCGATCAACACCGGATCTAACCCAGCGAAAAGGCGATTCATAATAAACGGATTACCGCCATCCTCAAAGTCAAGGTCTCCGCAGATATTATCCACCAAAATAAAATCCTGATGAATCCCCAGCCCCAGATGCGCAATTGGCCGATGAAGTCCCATGGCATGAAAATGACGTTTTTCTTTATTCGGCAAGAGACCTTTCATGTTTTTCAGTGCGCAGGTAATTTTAGTCTGGCAATGGCCTTTCATGACCGGGACATTGATCATAAAATCCACCTTTTTCGCACATTCGCAAATCTGAAGTTCCATATCACCACACTGCACCGGCATGCTTTTTTCCTTCTGCGCATCGATAAGCGGAACGCCGTACTGTTCCGAAAGCATACGGTATCCACAGACCTCAAACGATTCCTCCGTCTTATCTCCGACCCAAGAGCCTTCCATGATTTGAAGGTTAGTAAATCCGTTTTCCTGAAGATATTCGATGATCCCCGCAACCACCTCCGGATGTGTCGTCCCTCCAAACTCCGCCGGGACAGGCGCTACCAGATTTGGCTTAATACCGATGAGACTGACCTTCGAAGGAATGAGCGTAGCTAAGGCACATTTGTTCAAAAGCTGTTTTGTCATTTCTTTATATTCCATTCCCTGTATCTGGATAATTTCGTTTTTATTCATTTAGTATTGCGGCCCCTTTATTCTGATTTGATTTTTTCTGACATTCGATATTCTTTAGTATATAATAGTTACTGCTTTCTTTCAACTCATCCAAAAACAAAATCATTTCCTGTGAACTGTAACCATTCCCGTCAGCTCCAGCTTCATAGAAAATTAAGCACTGTATGCTTGTAAGATTTCCAATCGCATTGTATAATAAACGGAAGACGGTACACAGAAAAAGTACCTCATCAGAAAGGAACTGACATGAGTTTTGAAGATGATTTAAAGGATGTCGGCGACAGTATTGGAAAGCTTGTGGATAATGCTGTGAATTCTCAGGATTTTCAGGAATTAAACCGGAAGATTTCAGACACCATCAACCAGTTTGTCTACCCCAACCGGAAGGGACCATTCCGTGCAAATGGCACACAGGAGCCGTCCCGCGGCTATTCCGCAGATACTTCCTACAGCAGCCAGCATTCTTCCCATAATAATACAGCGCAGCAGACCGGACCGCATCACTATTCCTACGGGCCGGGAGGCACGATGCCGGGTAAGAGCGCGAACCCGGTTCCCAAACCTTCCCATACCTGGCAGACCCCCCAGAATACGGAATGGAACAGCCGCATACAGGAACGTCGTGTACTGCGCGAACGCTTTATGCCCTCCACCGATCTTGCACTTGTCGGCGGATTTCAGACGGCTGCCGGCTGGGGTGTCACCGGACTGTTCGGCTGCTGCACAGCGCTTAGTCTCTATTCCTTATTTGCAGGTCCGAATGACAGCGCGCTGATTCCTTCTTTTATTTTTGCCGCATTTACCATCGGCGGCGGCATTCTTCTGAAAAAAGGAAGTAAAAACCGGCGTCTGGTCCGCCATTTCCGCCAGATCTGTACGCTGATCGGCACAAAGGAATATATTTCTACGAAAGAACTCTGCGACAGTATGCACTGTGAGAAAGGTGAGCTTCTGACCGATATTACGACCATGATTGATAAATCCATGCTGCGCCAGGGCCACCTCGACGAGAATGGTACCTGTCTGATGGTGACAAATGACTGCTACGACCAGTACCGCGCAATGCTCGCCAGCCAGAAGGAACAGCAGATTGCCGAACAGAAAGCACGTGAACAGCTGGAGGCCTCCGGTGTAACGCCGGAATACCAGCAGATGCTGGAAGAATGTGAATCTTATATTCAGAAGATCCATCAGTGCAACCTGGATCTGCCGGGTGAAGTCATCACAGCCAAGCTGAGCCGTCTCGAAACGGTTGTTACCCGGATTCTCGAGGAGGCAAAAAAGCGCCCAAAAGAAGCCGCCGCCCTGCGGAAATTTATGGATTACTATATGCCGACAACCTGGAAGCTGCTCGACGCTTACCGTTCCTTTGAGAACGAACCAATTCAAAGCGACAATATTCTCCGAACCAAGAAGGAAATCGAGGACACACTGGATACCATCAATGCCGCATTCGAAAAGCTGCTTGATGATCTGTTCCAGACAACGGCATGGGATATTTCTTCTGATATCTCTGTTCTGCAGACGATGCTGGCGCAGGAGGGACTGACAAATCAGGCAGGTCCGTCAAAGCAGGATATTGAGCCGCTTCACATGTAACTATTCAAAGCTATACAATTGAAATCAAATCACCGGTTACGTTTCCGTACCGAAGAAAAGGAGAATAGAAAACATGAATGATTTTATAAAGGACACCACTGAAATTCCAAGCTTAAGTTTCGGCGCTCCGGAGCCGGAACCGGAACTTCCGGTACAGCAGCCGGAAGAAAAGAAAGAGGTCATGGATGATTCTGTTCTGTCCGACGAACAGAAAGCCATGGTGGATGCCTTTGTTTCCCAGATTGATCTTGCCAATACAAACGGCATTCTGCAGTACGGTGCCGGTGCACAGAAGAAAATGGCAGACTTTTCCGAGAAAACGCTGGAGAACGTCAGAAGCAAAGATCTCGGGGAAATCGGCGATCTGCTCACCTCTGTTGTGACAGAGCTGAAAACGTTTGACGCAGAAGAAGAAAAGGGACCATTCTCTTTCTTTAAGAAAAGCACGAACAAAATCAATGCAATGAAAGCGAAGTATGACAAGGCAGAGGTGAATGTCAATAAAATCTGTGACGTGCTCGACGGCCACCAGCGGCAGCTTCTGAAAGACATTGCCATTCTGGATCAGATGTATGCACAGAACCTGAATTATTTTAAAGAGCTGACCATGTACATTCTCGCAGGAAAGAAAAAGCTGGAGCTGGTACGTTCCACAAAACTCCGTGATCTGCAGAATAAAGCGCAGATGACCGGAAAGGCCGAAGATGCACAGGCTGCCAAGGATCTCGAAGATCTCTGCAACCGATTTGAGAAGAAACTGTATGATCTGGAACTGACCCGTATGGTTTCGATCCAGACAGCGCCGCAGATCCGCATGATTCAGAACAGCGATTCTGTAATGGCCGAAAAGATCCAATCCACACTCGTCAACACCATTCCGCTCTGGAAAAACCAGATGATCATTGCACTCGGCGTTCATCACTCGACTGAGGCTGCCAAAGCACAGCGCCAGGTTTCGGATATGACAAATGAGCTTCTGAAAAAGAATGCGGAGAATCTGAAGATGGCAACAATCGAGACTGCAAAAGAATCTGAGCGCGGTATCGTCGATATGGAAACCTTAAAACAGACGAACCAGAGCCTGATCTCTACCCTCGATGAAGTGATGAAGATTCAGGAGGACGGCCGCCAGAAACGTGCCGCCGCTGAAGTTGAGCTGGTACAGCTCGAAAATGATATTAAGAAAAAAATGCTGGAGCTTTCTGCAGGCGGACAGCACTGATACTTTTTGTATCCTATATGAAAAAAAACGGAGAAGCCGCTTTTTCTGTGGTTTCTCCGTTTTTTACGTCCTGTCTTACCCTTATCTCGGGCGTTCTGCCTTTTCATTCTTTCTTCGGTATTCCGTGAAATAAAATTCAATATCAAAGCAGGTCTGCTCATCGCCCTCTTCTACCATCTCCCAATCCGGTGATTCGTCAAGATCCTCAAAGAAGGTATCCGCCTGATACGTCATGTCAATTCGTGTGACGTATGCCGTATCACAGTATGGGAGAAGCTGACGGTAAATTTCTCCGCCGCCCGCAACATAAATATCGTCGTCCTCATACGGCTTTAACGCTTCCATCAGCTCCCTGATGCTGTGCACAACCGTTGCGCCGCGGACAGTCCATTCCGGATCACGGCTTAAAATAATATTCGTTCTGCCTTTTAACGGCTGGCCTGCCGGGAGTGTAGCAAGTGTCTTTCTTCCCATCACGACAACGTGTCCCATCGTAGTTTCACGGAAGAATCGCAGATCAGACGGAATACTTACCAGCAGCCGTCCCTGATATCCCAGACCCCATTTGCGGTCCGCACTTAAAATTGCTTTCATTTTGTTTCCTCTTTCTGTGTTATTTTCTCATCCATACTGCCGGAACGGAACCCTTCCAGATCCATCGTCAGGTAAGAAAAGCCGAGCTTTTTCAGATATGCAATCATTTCTTCTCTCTTCTCAAGCACTTCCCCCATACGCTCCGGTGAGATTTCAAGACGCACCACATCGCCATGTACACGCAGACGGAGATTCTCTTCCGCACCGAACAGCGTATGAAGCCATGCTTCGCCGTCCGCAATCCGATCCAGAACGTCATAGTTAATTTCTGCCCCGTAGGGAAGGCGTGTCGCCATACATGGAGTGGATGGACGGTGTGCTACGGAAACGCCGTACTTTGCAGCAAGTGCTTTTACCTCTGTTTTTGTCACATGACACGCTGCAAGCGGGCTGATGACACCATATTCTCTCAGCGCTTTTCGCCCCGGCCGGTAGACATGAAGGTCATCCTCATTTGTTCCGTCGAGTACCTGGGTGACACCGTGATCGCGGGCAAATTCCAGAAGTTTCCCAAATAGATAGTGCTTACAGAGATAGCAGCGGTTTTCCGGATTGTAACGGATTGCCTCCTGCTCCAGCTCATCAACAAAAAGGACCTCATGAACAGCGCCAACCTCCTTTGCTACTCTTGTCGCTGTCTCCAGGTCGCAGGGCGGATGCAGCCGTGTCTGAAAGGTTACTGCATAAACCTTTGTTCCATATTTTGCAGATGCATCCATGACAAGCTTCAGCAGCAGACTGCTGTCCACACCGCCGGAGAATGCCAGACAGAGATCCTGTTTTGCAATCTCGTCAAGTTGGGTAAGCAATGCTTTTTCCTTATTCTGCATATCTGTTTTCTGTTCTGTCCGGTTCTTTTTCTTTTCCTGTAATTCCATCGTATCTGTCTTCCTTTCCTGTAAAATGGCCGATGTCTTCTTATCAGAAAATCCATCGGCGGCACTGCTGCCCCGATGGATTTTCTCATACAGGTATTCCTGTTCTATTTTTTATCGATATGTCGGATCGCTTCCGAAAGCACCGCCTGTCCAGGTATAACGGGTCGGGTTTGTCAGCGGATAATCCAGATTGTCGCCAATGCGGACCGTTGTTCCGCTGCTGACGTTATCATAAATCCATTTTGCATCGATTGCAGTCAGTCTGACACAACCATGTGACATCGGTGATCCCAGGGAATTGAAGTCTACGGCAGAGATCATATTCAGATCCGGTGTGCTACTTGCTACGCCATGGAAGTAAACAGCGCCATAAATCTGTGATACATATGGTGCCCAGCACACATAATCTTCACCTCTCATTTGCTTCTTTTTCAACTGCCAGCCGATTTTATATGTTCCTGCTGCGGTGTAACTGATTGGATTTCCTACGGAGCAGATCATTGATTTGATCGGGGTATCGTAAGAACCGGTTGCACTGTTATAGCCGTAAATGGTGACACGTCCGCGGGTTCTGTCTACTGTGATGTATTTGGATGACGGATTGAAGATGCTTGTCACATCCTCCATCAGAGAACCGTCTGCTTTGCGGTAACGGCGGTATTTTCCGATGTACTCCCATCCTTCCGTGATTCTGCGTCCGGAAGCATCGAATTTGTACTGTTTTCCATTGATCGTAGCGGTGCAGTTCTGATATCTTCCGCCCCAGCTGCGGAAATAATACTGAGAACCGTTCAGTGTCAGCCACTGATCATGGTACATGCCGCCCCAGCTCTTGAAGAGATACATGGTTCCGTTCACATTCAGCGCGTTGTCTTCCATATGACCGTCTTCATGGAGATAATATTTATTTCCATCGTAATTGAACCAGCCTGTCCGTACGCCGACCCAGCTGCGGAAGCTGTACCATTTTCCATCAATCTGTGCCCAGCCGGATTTATTTTTCTGATTACCGGTTTCCATCTCGAAACTTCCATCTTTCAAATTTCCGTTTGCATCAAAGGAAGCTGGTTTCATATAGTAGATTGCTGTATCTACCTTCTGCCATCCTGAAAGAAGTTCTCCTGTTTCCGCATCCACTAAATACCAGTTAGAACCAACCGTCAACCAGCTTACTGTACGATCTCCCTGCTGATACGCATTGTGATTTCCAAGCGATACCGTGCCGTCTTCATTCAGATAGTAGGTATGTGCTTCACCGTTTCCATCGGTAACGACCTGGAAACCTGGCTCTTTGATGCGGGCTCCTTCCTCACCAAACAGATATGTTTTATCTCCTACCTTCTGGGTCTTGCTCCAGATGGCATAGCCGTTTTCATCCGCATAGTAATCGTCTACGCTTCCATCATTAAATTCGAGTGTAACAAGTTCATTTCTTTTCAGTTCCGGTGCAAATACTTTTCCTTCACAGATACCCTGCTGCATCGAACCAAGTCCGTCTTTTGCAGGATCTTCCCCTTCTGTATTCAAGTAGTAGGTTCCGGTTTTTCCATCTTTATCCGTAAGTTCTACTTCACCGGTCAGCATGTAGCCGTTTTCATCAAACACATAACCGACACCGTCGATTTCTATTGGTCCGGTAGCAGCTACCACCTTATTATTCTCATCCAAAACTCCGTACTGAAACTGTTTCTTTCCATCTCTTTCAACGCTGTTCCAGCCTTCCTTCAGATTACTTACTTCCGGAGCCGGAGTTGCGCTCGGCGTCGGTGTCTCGGAAGGGGTCTCAGTTGGTGTTACGGTTGGTGTTGCGGTCGGTGCTTCGGTTGGAGCCGGAGTCTCACTCGGTGTAACCTCTGGGGTCTCAGTTGGCGCCGGAGTCGGAGTCGTTTCTTCGTCTTCGGCCTGAGCTACAGTATCACTTTCCGAATTTACCGGTAATGGACTGGTTTCTGTAGAAGCTGCATATGCACCGGCTGGTGTAACACTTACCATGACGCCAAGTACGGCTGCGGCCAGAAACTTTCTTTTCATTCTTATTCATCCTCCCATTTTTTTACTCTTATACAATTTATAGCTTACTACATTTTTCCATCTATTTCAAGTTATCCGCCGGTAAAATACCTTACAAATTTCTTATGGTTTTTTCCGGTTTTTCGGGCAGAAAAAACCTCCCGGCTCCGGTTTTCTTGCCGGATACAGGAGGTTTTTCATTTGTTTCTTTTTTATTCGTTTACGGTAGTAGATCCGTAGATTTCTGTCTGAAGTCTGGAAATGGTTGCCGAGAAATCCGGAACAAGCATCTCACCCTTGCTGGAGTACAGATCATCGTATGGTACACGGCTCTGTACAATCTCATAGGAGAGGATCGTCGGCAGCTCTCCGATCAGCGTCATCAGTGTAGACTGGTCGATGTTATGGGTGACACTCGGAAGAATGGTATCTGCCAGCGCGCTCAGTTCTGTTACGCTGGAAGATTTCATCTCCTGCATCATTTTGCTTAATACCTCTCTCTGGCGCTCGGTTCTCTGATAATCCGAGTTTCCGACGTAACGAATTCGTGCATATGCAACCGCCTGATAACCGTCCACGTGCTGATCGCCGCTTGACGTATACTGATGTGCGGATGCATCTGCATTGCGAAGCTTGCACATTTCGTTGATATAGTTGTTTGCCACACGTACCTCATCATCACTCGGGGAAAGCTCGATTCCGCCGACGGCATCAATGATATCGATCATGGAATCAAAGTCAACGCTTGCGTAATTATCAATCGGCAGCTTGTAGTTGTCTTCAATGGTACGGACAACCAGCGGGCCGCCGCCGTATGCGCAGGCTGCGTTCAGCTTCTTTACACCGACATCCGGAATATTTGCATACAGGTCACGCATAAAGGATGTCATGTGAATCTGCTTTGTATCTTTGTTGACGGATAACAGAATCATGGAATCGGAGTTTCCATACCACGTTTTGTCACGACGGTCAACACCGATCAGCAGAATGTTGTACACGTTATTGTTGTTTGGAAGTTCAATGTCCTGTGTCTCATTTAAAATCTCAGACTGCAGGGCATCCGTCTCCTCATCAGTCAACCCGGTACTTTCTGTCTCAACCTCTGTGGATTTATTGATCGTGATTTTATCGTCGCTTACATAGTTACTCTTGCTGTAATAGTGATTGATTACAGCATAGACACCGACGAGCACAACCAGTACAACTACGAGAAGGATGGTGAGCACATTAACCCAGCCGAATTTCTTCTTTTTCTTTCCTGAGGAATGGCGTCTTTCCGGGATTTCATCCTCGTCATCATATTCTTTTCTCATAACGACCTCTTTCATTTTCTTATTTTCCGGTATTTTCCAGCCGGATATCGTTTATAATATAGTCAAAAAACGGACTGCTGTCAAGTGTGCAGTCCGTTTTGATTGATTTCCGTTTGCAGTTCTTTTTCCTACCGCTGCATTTTCTCCCACTGGTTCAGTGCAGCCTCAATGACTTTGTCCATATCGTAATACTTGTATTCTCCAAGTCTTCCGCCAAAGATAACCTTCTCTTCTTTTTCCGCAAGTGCGGCATATTTCTGATAAAGTTCCTGGTTTCTGGCATCATTCACCGGGTAGTACGGCTCCATCCCCTCTTTCCAGTCGGTGGAATACTCTCTGGAAATGACGGTCTTTTTCTGGGTTCCGAATTCGAAATGCTTGTGTTCGATCACACGCGTATACGGTGTCTCCCGATCGGTGTAGTTTACTACAGCTACGCCCTGATAATTGTCGGTATCCAGCACTTCTGTTTCAAAGCGCACCGTACGGTATTCCAGCTTGCCAAGTGCATAATCGTAAAACGCATCAATCGCTCCGGTGTAAATCACCGTCTCACCCATCGCCAGGTACTTTTCTTTATCTTCCAGAAAATCAACACCTGTCTGTACATCCGCTTTTTCAAAAAGCCGCTCTGTCAGAACGTTATAGCCGCCAATCGGAATTCCCTGATAAAGGTCATTGAAATAGTTGTTGTCATACGTAAAGCGCACCGGAAGCCGTTTGATGATAAAGCTCGGCAGCTCACTGCAGTCTCTTCCCCACTGCTTTTCTGTATAACCCTTAACCAGCTTTTCATAAATATCTTTTCCAACCAGTTTGATCGCCTGCTCTTCCAGATTTTTCGGCTCTCCCGGAACAGCTTTTCTCTGCTCTTCGATGATTGTTTTCGCCTCTTCCGGTGTGCGGATTCCCCACATTTTACTGAAGGTATTCATATTGAACGGCATATTATAAATTTCGCCTTTGTAGTTGGCAATCGGCGAGTTTGTATAACGGTTGAATTCTGCCAGCGAATTGACAAACTGCCACACCTCTTTATTCGAAGTATGGAAAATATGCGCTCCATACTTGTGTACATGAATTCCCTCGATTTCTTCACAGTAAATATTTCCGCCTGTATGATCTCTTCGTTCCAGTACAAGACAGTTTTTCCCTGCCTGACCGGCAAGATAAGCGATCACTCCGGAATACAGACCGGCGCCAACCAGAACATAATCATATTTCTTCATTGTTCTTTCTCCTTACAGTTCTTCCCCAAGTCCCGTCCGGATGGAATTGACAAGGAACTGCAGAGCTTCCTCCTCGTCCTCTCCCTCGCAGAACAGCTCAATTTCGTCTCCGCATTTGACGCATGCGCCAAGGACGCTTAAGACGCTCTTTGCATTTGCTGTATTTCCATCTCCGTAGTGGAATGTAATAGATGATTTAAACTGCATTGCCTGTTTGCACAGGGTTCCGGCCGGGCGAAGATGAAGGCCGGTTGGATTTTTCACGGTCACTTTTCCGCTTACCATTGGTTTCCCTCCTAATTTGTTCCTGTCGTTTTATTTGCTACTGCTTTTTCTTTGATATGAATCGTTGTCTTGACACTGTCTACGAGCTCATAGCCATCCGGCAGTGTGATTTTTACCGGTACCTCGTAATCCCCGACACCCATTCCATTCAGATCTACGGATGCGTTGATCTGGGAAGTA
>ERZ857969.4688-NODE-4688-length-11681-cov-3.834509_pt1 | contig 11681 bp, 9 predicted proteins | sample MGYA00519864_ERZ857969 | MGnify/ENA primary metagenome ERZ857969 (study PRJEB31778, sample SAMEA3449382) | human gut metagenome | biome: human gut; feature: human-associated habitat; material: faeces | place: United Kingdom | collected 2010/2012 ... | reverse complement strand
CTTGTACAGCGGTTCGAATCCGCTTCAGACCTCACCAAAGCCGCGTTGTAGATAACTACAACGCGGCTTTGGTTTGAATTTGTACAGCATTTGTACGGCAGCGGGCAAATTTGAAGCTTGATTCGGTAAAATAGACAAGCTGTTTGCTCTATTATAATTCTGCTGCTGTTATTTTTTTGCGGTATATTCCTTGAATACTTCTTCTAAATATTCTTTGGGCATAAATCCTGTCTCGATTCTTTTATGTACGAACAGATTTTGTTCGTAAGTTACTTCGGTAAGAGAGCATGATAGTTCATTTATGTCATACTCATCGGGCCCGAGTTGTGTTATTGGAACGGGGTTAGAATCGCCGTCCGCTTGTTTTTTCCATACATATGCAGCTCGTGACATTACAATCAAAGAATTTCCATCGCTCGAATAAGCGTATTTTACAACTGAATATGCGCGATCTCCAGTTTGATTGCGCCAAAAAACGGCATCATCAGTCAGGTTGGCCGCATACGCCGCCAAAGGATTCCCGGCGAAATGTTGTGGCGTACATGGATATTCGCAAGGTTTGTCGTCAAAAAACGCCCTGACTTGGGCGGCTCCGGGAGTCAAAGATAATACGAGATTAGGGGTTCTGTCTTTTTCGTTCTCGGCCTCTTGACGCACGTTGGATAGGTCATTTTCCTGGAAGCCCGGTTGCTTATATCCCCAAACGCCTAATTGACCTTCTTCTGTAAGTAAATCTGCTTGAGTATCGAGTGTAGAAATTTGGGGTTGCTGGGAATATGAGGTAGATTTCTCGGATGGATTGAAAACCCATGCCCCCAGAGACCCTCCGGAGGGCTCTTTATCGCTTTCGGCCCACTCCAACAAACGTTTTTTACTTACTTGCGCCTCTGCATCGGTTACAGTTCTCATCCATCTGAGGTCGGGCGGCAATTCATTTTCCTGCAATATGGAAGGATTCGCCAAGAATGCTTCGATGCTGCCGCAACGCAATTTGATTCTCTTCCGCGTGATGGGATTGTCGAGTATGTTTTCCAGGCGCGTAACCCAACGAAGATTCTCTACTCGGTTATTCCGACGATTCGTGTCAATATGGTCAACCACATGCTCTTTGGTTGGCTTGGGGCCGAGGAATGCTGTGGCGACAATGGCATGGATCCGAACAGATGCGATTTCCATATAGCCATGTACGATATTGGGCTTCCTGAATGTCCAGAAGTTGTCGTATTTGCGCGGACGCCTTCCATCACGCGGATAGCGGAAGACAGCTCCGTTATCGCGGACAGCGTATCGTTCATCCTTGTAGATGCACTCTACCTCGCGGGTGAAATCATCAATATCGGCCATAGTATATTGTCAATACGGAACAACTGTATTTACAATATCAGCGTATGCAGTCGTATTGTCTATTTTTGTATCTGGATCTATAGATTTGGTAAGAATCTTATCCATAACAGATGTCGGCATGTTGCCGTCACCTTTAGCTATTAGATTGTTGGCAAACAGCAGTCTGTAATACATTATTCTTAACTTCCTTGGTGTAAGTTCTAAATTTTTATGCCTTTGAATAAAAGAGATCATATAGTGGCATATTTCAGCATCCGTCAGTATAGAAATCTCTCCAGTTCCATAAGTGATACTGAATGATTCGTTTTGTTTTTCTTCGCTGTACGGAGGAGTATTATCGTCATTTTTAGTTGCTGTATTTTTAATGCCAGCTATCGTTTGAAGATATTCTTGATACTGCGATATATCCAATGGTGCTAATCCGACTCCAAAAATAAATAGTTTGTCAATATGTTCTCTTGCCTCTTCTATATAGTCTTTTTTATTCGATCCTTTTGCTTTTTGATAGCAGTATCCACTTATCAGTTTATCAGGATCGATGCTGCAAATGACAATCAGTCGCTTCTGTATCTCTGTATTTTCGAGTATAATTCGCAATGAATTTATCACCTCCAGCATTTTGTCCGTAGAGCATCTGTCTATGTCATCTACATATAACAATAATTGCTTTTTTTTAGGACACCATATCATTGTTCTCAATAATACCTCAAGGTCATTTTCCAGGTCATTCTGAATACCCAGATAGCTTTTGTAACTCTTCCTTTGGCTATGCTTTATTATGTACTTATATGCAGGGATAGGCTTTTTGATAAAATTGTAAATAGTTGCAATTATGACCGATCCCCAGACGGTAGGTAGCTTGGCTCTTTGAAGTATATTGTTTATATCTATCTCCTCGAAAAATGATTTACATATTAAAACACTTAATATCCAGGCCAGTAATATGACAAATAGAAAAATCAGTATGTGTTTAATGAGAGATGGTAGGTGTTGTATGATAAACAACAGAACCTTTTTACCACAACACATTTGGTCATATAGTTTCTCATACAGATAGGCCCAAATGGCAGGAGTGTCCTGGTATTTCCATGCATTAAATACAACAGTCTTGTATTTGATGTTATCTTTTCTGCCGGACAGCTTCTCTTTTATCTTGTTGAAAAAATAGGTTTTTCCGCGTCCCCAGGGTCCGAATATTCCCAACATGCAGAAATTTTCATTTCCGTGGCTGGCAATCTTATCCATCTGCTTGATAAAGCAATCGGCTAAGGCATCAACTCCGAAACAGGCCTCAGTTTTAGGGCCTTCAATGTCTTTATAATTTTCGGCAGTTTTATATAAGGTCTGAACGTCGTCATTGTGGTGAGTTGTAGTCTTCCCATCATCAGGTGGTGTTGGCTCTCCTGTCGGAGGCTCATTTGTAGGAATACCTAAATATTCCTCAACATATTCAACCCCCTCTGGGGTAATGTCTGTAATAAGGCCGACGTTTGAACCCGTAGCGAATGCTACTTTTATATAATTACTATTGACAAGGCTGCGAAGAGCAGTCTCTAATTCACTACGAGAGTTGTAAACAATTTTGTTTGCTTCGCATAGCGCTTTGGCCATTATTGAAACAGATCCCCCGCTTTTATGAAGATTGTATATTGCTAATAGAATCTGATCTTTCAGTTCTTTTAATGTTGCCATATCCACAAAGGTTCTATTCTTCCAGTTTGAGTTTCGGGAGCGAGTGTACGATTATCATCGTATCGTATTTCATCATCTTCTCCGAGGAAGATTATTCCATGGGTTTAATCTTGGACTCAATAAAGTCAATCTCTGCGGCCGTTAAACCATATTTCGCATAGAGCTGAGTATCTATTTCATGGATACTTTTGCTCCAATCAATATCACTGTCTGCCGCAAGATTCTGCACTGGAACAAACGAATAACAACCTCGAGATATATTTTGTGTATTCTTAATCAAGGACATCATAAATCGAAAGAATCGTGTTTGAATATACGCAGATAGATGCTTGGCGGCTTGCTTTGATGGAACAACTTGAATTATCAAATATGTTTCTGTACATACTGAGCCAGGCTCAGATATAATAGGTCGGCTTACTATGGAATGAGGATATTCATCTCCACCTGGACTTGCTTTTGATACTAAAACTTTCCATTTAGATATCAAATCTGTATTTCTTTCAACTTGGGAAGGTCGTATGTAAACATCCTCTCCGAATCTGTACAACTTGATGTTATGTAATTTATCCGCATATTTTGCATAATCACTAAAATTTGATGGTAATCTAAAAGGATTTCTTGCACTTACAATATCTCCATAGGTATGTTCATTTTTAGCCCTAACCTTTGTTAAAATATTTATGGCCGCATTGTATCGGATGAATATTTGACAACCAGGTTCCAGCAGTGGTCTCATTGTACTACTTTGAACTGTACCATTCTTCATGTTGTAGATCGTACAATCTCCCTTATAATTTTTATCTCTTAAGAAATAGCACACACCACCTCTAATATTCAAATGGGCAAAACAATCCGAGGTTTCAGGATAATCATAAATGAATTTAATATGAGAATCTGATAACATCATATTACGAAAGTCGTCAAGTCCTTTACCTCCGGAATACCATCTCGCAGGAATAATCATAGAAGTATAAGTAGGTGACATAACATTCGCACACTCGATAAATTTGTGATATAATGATACTGCACTTGATTCTCTTCCTCCTCCATCGCTTTCCTGGTATGGAGGATTACCTATAATCACGTCAAATTTCATATCTGTTAATTGCTTTATTATCTCATTATTATTTTCGCCAATCAAGTCATACGACGTAAAATCGGCATAGATGTTTTCTGTCGGCATTCCGAGCAGCGTGTAAACCTTGCGCGTAAATTCGTAAGCCAAGGTCGAGGTCGCAATTGCATATAATCTCGACTTAACCTTCTCGCCGAATCTTCGATACAATGCAACGGAAAATTCTCCCTCTTTGGAGGCTATATCGAGGAATCTGGCATCCGCCTTCTCGTTCAACACATCGAAAGGCAGGATAGCTACCATCTCGTCGGCGACCTTCGCAGGAGTAACTATTTCCGAATCCGACAAACGTCCGAATCGGCGCATGGCAATCTCGACCCTCTCCATGGGGTGAAGAGCTACATCGCGAATCAGATCGTTGGTATTTTCAATCTTATAGTCGAGATCATGCAAAATAAACGGATTGCTCTTCTTCTGGATTACCTCCAGAACCTTTCTGTCCAGCCCGAGATGGTTGGCGATTCGCCGGTTGTCCGTTGTCTCCGGGATAGCAGCAATCACTTCCTCCAACGACTTGACGGTAGAATCCGTCAGGAAGGCAAAGAAGAGAATGCGCGCATAATAGGCGGCAAGCCGTTTGTCGAGTTTGTCGTCTTCCTCTGCCGGGTTCGGACGATCGGGTTGTTGATTGGGGCGATCGGCCGGTTCTGCATCTCTGTTCTCAGCCCCTTCCGGCGTATCGGGTGTGTCCGGCGTATCAAGGTCATCTCCATCACCCTCTGTCGGTTTGATCTGGAGACCATTTTTGGCATCGATGGGTGCAATTTCTTGCAGAACATGGCGCATCTCAGCATCCTCCAATAGAATGCTGTCGGTCGGAATCTCCGAAGCCTCGTCCAATACGCTTCGGTTTCGGGAATATTCGCGAACCGCATCTGTAATATTGGTCGGAGTCGCTTCCTGCAACTTATGTTTGTTCAGTACGATGATAGGAGAGATCACCAACTCTTTTGCGATACGTTCTCTCAAGCCTGCATTACCCTGAACTTCCGTATTGACATTGTAGAACTGCGATTTCAGCTCCTGCAACCGGAACATACGATTCGGATCGAAATCCACCAACAATGTCTGCGGCTTCATGTTGTATTTGATGGTTCGGCCGCTTTCGTCCTTGAAGGTGGTAACGTATTGATTCTGCAAACGGAATATTGCCTGATCGTATTCCTGTGGAGATGCTGTTCCCTTGAGATAAAGCATCGTGTCCCATTGCGGCACGGTTGTTCCGGTCAACATCCGGTTAGCCGTCAACGTCAGGGTTTTGCGACCCTTCTCCTCGCAAGCCTTGATCTTCCCTTTGACTATATCCGTAGTCGCGTATTTACGCTCTTCGTCAAAGCCGGCTATGTTGATGATGTCGTAGTCACGTAGATTTTTGAATCGGTCCTTTTCGCGTTGAATCAATGCGGCCATAGCGTCGCAGGAGGTACGGAAAGGCAATACGACAACCATATGGCGGCACATCTTACCATCCTTGATTTTGGCGTAATCGAGAAAGCCGAGCAGATTCTCATCCTCTTTCGTACCGTCGATTACCTCCAGCAAATCCAGGATCTCGGGTTCGTGCAAGAATTGCTGATGGCTGCCGTCTGCTTTAGGCGTCATCGAGTGAGGCCGGAACAACTCGGAAAATGCGTAGGTAATACCATTTTTGCGCAATTCCTCCATCTTTTTCACGGAAGAGACATTTGGATTGAATGCAAAGCGAATCATCTGGGGAAATCCATAATAAGGATTGTCCCATTCGTTGCAGTCATCCTCTTTGAGATGTTCGTCATCCCACTGCTTCTGCGCGTCGATAATGTCCGTAAACTGAACAAAGGCAATGATGTCCTCCTTTTTGAACTCATCGCTCATCAAAATTCGGTATGGAGTACCGGAAAGATGTATGCGAATCTTCGCATTCAAGACTTTGACAGCCTCGTCTACCTGATCGAGCGTTTCAAAGCCATCGACATTTTGCAGTTCTTTTGCAATCTGTGATTTGCTGAGATTATATTGTTGTAAAACTTTTCCGTAGGAAGCGCCTCGGGCTCCGAAATGGGTTTCATCAACGATCAGCAGATCAATCTGATGTTCAAAAACCTCTTTATGCTTTGCCTTGATTTCTTCTCCTTGCAGATCTTGCAACGTCAAGAATAATGCGACCTTATCTCCGGCAGCGAGCGTGTCGGAAACAATGGTTTCATTACTATTTAACGACGTACTGTCCAGAAACTTGTAGCCAGCAAAGTAAACATGGCTCTCAACCGTCTTTTTCCATTCTTGTTTTACATCGGCTTTGGCTGAAACGATGACTACAATTTTCGCATCTATCTCTTTGGCGCAGCACATGGCCGTGAAAGACTTGCCGAATCGCATTACGGCGTACAGCAATAGATTGGTGCGTCCGGCAGCTATTGCATTTCTGAAATTGTCAATGACCTGCTGCTGGTTGGCACGGGGAGGATAGCTCTCCGTTCGTTCGTAGTTAAATGTTTGAGGTAGGCGATCCGGAGAATAAAACTGATATTTGCCGTTTTTCTCCCGTGCGCTTTGACAGATGTCCGATATAGCCTCTTCCAGATCCGCGGTTGTTGCCCCTTCAAAGAACTCCTTTGAATAGTAAGGCAGATGCCCAAACGTATCCGGCAGCAATCGTGTCCTGCCTTTTTCTTGTTCCAGAAAAGTATGGACTGCAAAATCACGAAAAATAGTTTCGTCGTCTATCTGCGCCGAATGTTCGTACTGCTGTACCAGATTGGGGAAAATCTTTCTCCATTCGTTCAGACGGACCCGCACCCCTCGGGCCGTGTCACCGACTTTCAGATAGTTGGGAACCGTTTCGGTTGAGAAGGCATAGATATGTGGTTCAACTCGTCCTACAATCAAGCCGTCGAGGAGTGTTGTGTCTATTTTTAGATTTGCGCCTGCCATACTATTCTTCTTTTTTTAACAATGAGACAAACGACAGCGTTTTATTACTGCTCCAATCTTTAATCTTGCAATAGGTGCCATTATGTTTGTGGATATTGCCTTTTTGACAGCCTTCGCATTCTTGAACCGTTTCACTTGAATCGAACAGATCCTGGACTGTTTGCCGCACGCTACGACAACTGCCCGGAATCACTCCTTTCAAGCCATCCATCTGCCAAATATTCCAGGAGATGATGGAAGCAATATATTGAAGCGATTTGAGTTGTGGCGTTTGGCCAAACTTTGCTTTGTAATAGTCGATGAAGGTGTACAAAAGAGATTCCCGGGCAAGAACAAGATTGTCTCCCTGCCATTCATAACCGTAAACACTCATATAGGCCGATTGGGCAGCTCTCAGCCATTCGCTTGATGTCTGTGTATTTTCCCCGACGACGCGAAGTTTTCTATCGAGTAGTCCTATCCTTCGTTCTATCGGTATCGGCTCACCAGTTACGGAATCATATCGGCTCACCAGATAGGGAGCCTCTCCACAGGTAATTTCAAGGCGATTTTCGTTGATGTAATCATGCCAGGTTTTATCCTCGGGGAATACTATTTTCCCTTCTGATGGAATCCACGAATGTGTACCGTCTGGATTATCTACCTCTGTATTAAATACATTTTCCCGCCCAAACCAGGCGTCGTCGATCAGGTTATTCTGTTTATTGCAAATCCACGACGGAGTGAAAACTTCCGCCATCTCACGACTGCGCCGTTGCTGCATTTCGCGACTTTTGACAGCTCGAGGTTTAATTACATCTCCGTTTTTACCAGTAATGGCATCTATTGTAATTGGGTCTTCATATTGATAACCAGCTCCCAAGTTGGCATAATTGTTTGTCGCCCAGAAAATATTGACCTGGGAATTTCCTGTACTTAAAGTTCGATCCACAAGCAACATGGAAAGCAGCTCAGGCGACTGTTCTAAAATTTCGTTTTCACTAATGTCGGTCTGAAGTAGCTTCATGCTTTTATTACATTTTTTTGACATGCTGTCGCAATGGATTCTACGTCGGTAGAGTGTTGTAAATTCAATACTATTGCTCTTGGCTAAAGTGCTATTCTTAAATAATTTTAGTGTCCGATGTTGTGACCGCTATGTAAGCCTGCAGGAGGCGTTCGAAACGGTATTCTTTGTCGTGCTCGGGAAAGGCGTCCTGGCGGAATTTATTCAGAATTTGGGCGAATGTACTCATCGTGCAAGATTATATATACTCTAACAAAAGTAATCATTTCACCTCAATAAAAACAGAATCGAGGGGATTTATTCGCCCCTCGATTCTGTGAATCGGATTGTTTGATGGCTGTGAAGTTACCGCTTGATGGTATGTCGTCGGATGACGGGACGTTCGGGGCGGACGGGGTAGCCCAGGCGGGTCATGAGCTCTACATACCGTTGGCGGAACCAGGCGTGTGCGGGTTGGCGGTCGATGAGCAGCTGGAAGCCTCCGGGACCGTTCGGGTCGCGTTGCAGGCGGATCTCGGTATTTGAGACGTCGAAGCGGCGCGAATACTCCGGAGCGCGGAGTTCGCCCGAGACGTAGAGAGGTTTCATGGCGATGATCTCGCGGGCGCCCGACTCAGAGATCCCCATGTCGCGGCAGTATTCGCCCCAGCGGATCAGCATCTGTGTGTCGGGCAGCTAGTGTTCGATACGGTCGAGCTTCGCCTGCAGCTGCTGTTCGGCCTGCTCATGCCGGGACTTCTCCTCGCGGTTGGCGCGGTTCAGCGACCCGATCTGTTCGTGCAGGGCGGCGTTCTCCGCGTTGAGGCGGTCGATCTCCTGCTGTTGCCGCTTGATACGCGAGGTGCCGATCATCGCCCCGATCCCCTCGACGATATTCGACCCGACCTCCGCCGCGGCGTTTTTCAACCTGGCACCCTTCAGTTCGCCCTTCACACTCTTCAACTCGGCTTCGGTGCGGTTCAGTTCGGCGCTCTTCTGCGCCTGGAGCGTGGTGGTCTGTTCGTATTCGGTGCGCACCTGCCGCTCCTGTTGTTTGAGCTGCTCGACGGCCTTCCGCTTCTGCTCTTCAAGGCGGAGCAGCGCGTCGATGTTCTCCTGCAGATCCTGCTGCTGGGCGATGGCCTGGCGGTAGAACTCCTGCGTGGTGACGTGGCGCGCCTCCGAACCGTCGATGCCGCGCTCCAGTCCGTATTTGGACATCGCCGCGGCATAGCTGTCCTGATACTGCTTGAGACGGACGCGCGACATGACGTTGTCGGCGCAGAGGCGGGGCCGTGCGGCGGATTTCGGGCGGTAGCGCCGCTTGCCCGGGGATTCGGATGCGGCGGTGCGGGCCTTGCGGCGCTCGCCCGTGACGATCGGCACCACGGCGGCGTGGATATGCGGGGTCGATTCGTCGCGGTGTACAACGGCCGAGACGACATTCTCCGCTCCGAAGGTCTCGCGCAGCCAGGCGAGGTTGTCGGCACACCACTCCGGAAGCCGCCCCTCCTCCTCGATGCGCTTCATCGCGTCGTGCGAACCGGTCAGCATGACGCGGATCACCCGCACCTGGTTCGTTCCGATCTTGCGCGTGAGGCCGGCGTGTTCGAGGCGGTAGTTGATTGCCTCCGTGCGGTCGGCCACCTCCTCGGGGAACTCGACGAGCTCCTCGTTGAGGCAGGTGCGCTCGGGCGAGGCGTTGGTGGGTATCTTCGTGCGGGCGATGTGGGCGGTCATGGCGGCCTCGTTGCCCGGGGCTTTGTCGAGATGCAGGACGGCATATCCCATGGTACGGTCGTTTTTCGGAGGGTTGTGTGGTTGAAGAGGGGACCGCCTCGGCGGTCGGCGTGCACAGCACGACAAGGGGTGTCCAGAGGGGCTTGACCCTTTGGCCTATTGGGGCTTTTTCAGCGTCGGCGGGCCGATGCGTCGGAAAAAGCCCTAATAGGCTATGGCTTTTTCCTCGGGGAAAAACCGCGGTCGCGAAGCGGCCGATGGGTGGGCGACGGTTCCGGCGTCATTCCGGGCGACGTTACAACTTGCGGCCTCGACGACGTGGTGTGCGGGAAACCTTCGTGGAGGGTCGGAGCGATTCGTTCAGATCCTTGTGGGCACGGTAACTCTCCGCACGGTCGATGACGGTTGCACCGGGCAGGGTGCTGCGCAGTCGTTCGAGGGTGAGGCGTCCCGCCTCGTCGTTGTCGAGGAAAGCGTGGATCGTCGCGTGGCGTGCGAGAAACGGAAGGGCGCGGGGAAGGTTGACCACGGAGTTGAGCACGGCGATATCGACGGTCGGCTCCGGCTCGTGCTGCAGCGTCAGGTAGGAGAGCAGGTCGAAGAAGCCCTCGAAGAGCAGCGCCGTGTCGCCGTGCCGGTCGAAGGTCGTGATGTTTTTTGGGGCGCTGCTCCCCTTGAACTGCGGATTGCGTAGCTCCCACCCTCCGGCATCGTTGCGGAAGCCGATGGCAAAGATGCGCCGCTCGCCGACGGCGTAGTGGACCTCGCGGCACAGCGCTCCGGCCACGGCGGGGTCGATGCCGCGTTCGCGCAGATAGCCGATCGGCGCCGGGTGTCGAATCTCCCCGACGCTGAGAATCCGCAGCGGGGAGTCTTCGTGCGGCAAGGCGGTCGGGAGGGGCTGGAAGGGGACTTCGTCTGCGGACCCTTTGCGGAGGCGTCGGATGGCTTCAGCCATGCCGCACCCTTCGAGGCGCATGACCAGCTGGAGAAGCGTGCCCCCCCCCTTCACCCAGTCCGAAGTCGTACCAGAGCCCCTTGTCGTAGCGGACGCTGAAGCTGGGGGTGCGCTCCTTGCGCAGCGGCGAGAGGAACATGCCGTGGGTGGCGGTTTCGTGGTGGGGCTGCAGCCCCCGGCGGAGGAGATACTCCCGGATGCCGATGCAATCTGAGGTCGTCTTCATGGCTATCGGCTTTTGATGGGGACGATCCGGTGCAGTGCTGCTTCGACATCGCTGTTGCGGAACAGCACGCGCCCGCCGATCTTGTGGGCGCGGATTCGCCCGCGGTTCACCCAGTCATTGAGCGTCACGAGCGAGATGCGCAGGCGGCGGGCCGTCTCGCGGCGGGTCAGATAGTTCGGCGTCTCGGCGGAGGGTTCGGGATGGAGCTGCCGCAACTCGTCGCGCAGCGATTCGCGAATCATCTCCGAGAGCTGGTCGGCGGTCATGCCGCTCAAAAAGATTTCCTTGGCCATAACGATTCGAATTTGGTTGATGACGCAAAGAAAGGCTTTCCGAACCCCTCCCGAAAATGGCGAATGGCGTTACAAATCAGCGCCAACCGATGCCAACCGGTGCCACATCGAAGACACGCTGTCGGCCGTTTCCGGGCTTTGGCATTCGTTTGCTTCGGTTGGCACTGCCGTGTAATCGGATTCTGCTCGGGACAAAAAACGAGGGCGGCGGGTGCCGTCCTCGTTGTAGATGTGATTTCGAGCCTATCGGAACCGTTCCAATACCTCCCGAACGGCATTGGCCGCAAAGAGAGTGTCGCCGCTGCTTGAGATCTGAACGCGGCACGGCTCCAGCCATCCGTTTGCTATCCATCGGTCGAGTGTCGGACGTGCGACGCCCAGCGCCTCGGCAAGCT
>ERZ857969.4685-NODE-4685-length-11692-cov-2.924121_pt1 | contig 11692 bp, 6 predicted proteins | sample MGYA00519864_ERZ857969 | MGnify/ENA primary metagenome ERZ857969 (study PRJEB31778, sample SAMEA3449382) | human gut metagenome | biome: human gut; feature: human-associated habitat; material: faeces | place: United Kingdom | collected 2010/2012 ... | reverse complement strand
CTCGGTGATGGTATAAGTGCCATATACAAATGCACCATAAGAATCATTTGCACTTGTCATGGTTCCTTCACTTCCCATACCAAACCAAAGTCCGGCATCCTTTGCCAGTGAATCCACAACGCTCTGTGGAATAACATCCTTATCACCATACTGGGAAAGAACTGCATCATTGGCATTGGTATTTGTTGTCTTTCCAGCTGCAGAATTGAAGTTTCCATTCGCATCAGTTAAGATGTAATGCGTCTCGCCTGTTGTATTATTTGTGATCCTGAACGGTATATAAGCAAGAGCTTCATCCGTGTCAGAATTTTTCTTTACGAATGACAGATCACCGCGTACAACACGGTCCATAAAGGTAACTGCATTTGTATCAGGCTCATACTGGATAAATGCTTCTCCCTGATACTCAACTACATTAAAGTAATGGATTTGACCGGTTGTCATTGTGTAGTAATTGTTTGCTGCCTTTTCGCGCACTGCATAGTGACCGACAGGAAACTGCATACCTACATCAATGTTTCCTTCTGCATCAGAAGTCACCGTAGTAATTGTTTGCCCTTTTGTATAAGTGTCGTTTCCGATGACAACGGAATCATCCAGACAGTAAATCTCAAAAGAGATTCCCTCAAAGCTGGTTCCGCCCATGGCTGCCTTCTTGTCTAATTCGAAGTCATGCTTTTCCATCTTCGGTGAGCCGTTAATCTGGCGCTCTGCGTATGTTAAGGTTACGGCAGTCTCATCATCCAGAGAAGTTGAAAGAGCATTGCCGCTCTTTAAATATACTTCCGAGTTCTCGTCAACAAACTGAAATAAATATACGTTATTAGTCCCTGAAATCGTTGCACCAGTTTTTGCATTGCTTACGACAGCTCCATCTTTTGTAAAGCCTGCCGGTGCTTTTGTTTCCTCAACAGTTATAGTTCCAAGAGGAATAATATATCTGCCACTAAAATATTTTCCAAAAACTGCACCTGCACTATTACTATTTGGAACAATATGCGTATCATCTAATGATGCAAAATATCCACTTGCACTTTTAATAGTTTGGATTACCCATACAGTTGGCTTTACATCCGGATCTGTTTCTGCTTCAATTTCTGCTACACTAGTATACTGCTTTGGATAATAAGTAACCGTATATTCAGCACCAGACAAGTCAGCTGCTGTAGTTCCGTCGCTATTGATCTTGTTGATAACAATACCCAACGGGTCGTTTAATGGAACATCTGTTGTCTCACACATGACAGGAGCATCGGATGTTGTTCCTGCTGTTACATTTACCGTATAAACAGTACTGTTTGTCTGATAGCCTGATCCCGGAGTCGCATCTGCTTCTCTCACATAATAAGTTCCTGCTTTCAGTTTTAATGGTTCAGAATAACCATTAGCATCCAAATTGAGGACAGCAATGTTATTGACGCATCCTGCGTCTGTGAAAACACCATAATTGATGTCATCAAAACTATAGCAACTATTTCCGTTTGTTATTTCCGGGTTTGCGGAAGATTTATGGATTCTCAAATAACCTTCCTGTTGTTTCTCATATCGAATATTCAATGTTGCAAATGCACACTGATAGTTATTCGGATTGTTTACGCCTCGAACTCCAAGCATAGAAGTTACTACTTTGAAAGTTGCATATGTGTATCCGTCACCACCATCGTGAACATCCGTACACTGAAGGGCAATATTAGGAAGATAGTTTCCGAATCCAATATCATGCGCAAAGGTTTCCTGATCTCCGGTACGCTCTGTAAATGAATTAACTGAATTTACAACTTCGGCAGGTGTATTTGCTTCCAAATGCCATGCGTGCATACAAGCAAGAAGTACCTGCGTGCCTTCCAAGTTCAATGTTTTTCCAGATGCACTTGTTGAAGTTCCGAGTGCTTCTGAAAGGTATCCAAATATTTTCTGCCCGCCAAGATTAACGGATGTACCATTGCTGGCTGCACGGCGCTGAATATTTTCAGTTGTCATCTGTACAAGATATCCTGGACTTGCAGAATTTGCATCACTCAGGCTGTATTTGAACCATGAATTTAACGTATTCAATGCCGCCTCATCATATGGACTATACAGACAAAACTCCTGTGCATCATGCGTTGGTACGGTTGTTGCTCCAACATGAACGGTTCCACTGCCATCCGCTGCATTGTTGACACCTGTGATTGTCAATTTGGTATTTGCATATACAAACTTATCTCCAACTGCCAAATCAGATGGTACACTACTTCTTGCCATTTCGAGATAACTTCCATGCAGCTGTGCTGTCAATGCAATTCCATTATCTAATGACTCAGATTGATACAGGCTTTCAGTTGTTACCTGTGCAGCCATAGAATACTTTGAAGTCGCGTTATAACCGATCAAAACATCCAGACTTCCCACTGCACAGTTATCTCCCATTACAAACTGGAGTGTCTTTCCATTGTTAATTACGTAAACTTCGTCCGGAAGACTTTCACCTCTGTTAATGGATGCAGATACAAGATAATTATCAAGTGTATCATCATAATCATCATTAAAAATCTTTACAGTTGCTGTGCCTGATGCAAGATTCAATACTGCCGGAAGAAAACGCTCTGTCATATCAGGATACAGAACATCAGCACTAATCTTCACCTCACCTGATGCTGTGAAGCCATATAATACCTGAATACGAAGTCCAAATGAAACTCCGTACAGAGTACCTGCATCTGATACATACTGCTCTGTATAGCAATACTGATAACGACTGCTCGGAATGCGGTAAACACCATTTCCAAGATACTGAATATCCGTAAAGGCTTCTGCCACTACGCTGTCATTATAAAAGTTAGTTGCCGGCTGATAGTCAGCAGACTCTATCCCATTCAGCATTGGAACGGTAGATACAACATAATAATTTCCGTCAGAACCATAATAAACAGGAACTGTCTCTTTAAACATTTCCGGATTCAGACTTAAAATATAATCATTGGAATACCAATCTGCATTAGAGTCAAGCAGTCCGTCAATGGTGGTAACACCTGCCTGAACCTTAGACGGATCGACATAGGTGTTATAAAACTGCATTGTCTGCTCGGTTCTCTGTAATGATACGCCGGTTAAGCTTTCTGCAAACACATCATAGCTTGCATAATCCCATGTACGGTCTGCGGTAAACTCTTCATAATCAATGACATCTGAGAAATCCTTCTCATCCATTTCTGCCATCATTTCCCTGATGGAAAGATATCTTTTGTACTGTTCGAATGTCATGGATTCCGTAAAGTCAGCCAGCTCATCCTCGGACAGCTTGTGGATATACTTTGCAACATCCAGATCGCTTGAACCGTCATAGTCAAAGCCAAAGTTCTCTAACAGCTGATCCTCTTGTGCTCCGTACTGTGCCATCCATACAAGCTGATAGTCATCCTCTCCAAGACTGCCGATAAAGGAATAGAAAGCATCGCTCTCATCGCCGCCGATTGCCTCAATGTAGGAAAGAATATCTTCCCTTGTTGCATTAGACAGGTCGATTGTCGGCTCTTCGCTTGAAGTTTCTTCAACCGTCTCTGTTTCAGTCACTTCTTCTGTTTCACTTTCAGATTCAGCTGTTGTTTCGTTTTCCTGTGTTTCATCCGGTCCGCGTGTTTCATTTGCAGATGTTTCTTCTGCGCTCTCTCCAGATGACTGTACTTCTTCTGCAACAGAACTTTCCGTCTCTAGCTGATCTGTTTCTGCTGTCGTTTCTTCGGTGATTGCCTGCGTTTCGGATGCTGATGTTGATGTCTGTGCTTCACTGCTCGCTGTTGTCTCCACTGTAGTCTGCACTTCTGTCTCAGCTGTGGTTTCTTCCGTTATGCTTTCAACCGCCATTGACGAAGTTTCCATTTCAGATGCTATGGAATTAACTGGCGTCAGCGTTGTAGATACACTCATAAGTACTGCCATCAGTGTAGAAGTCAGTCTCTTTCCTTTTTTATTTTTTAAATTCATCGTCATGCCTTTCTTGTGGGAAATCCTGTCAGAAAATCTGACAGGATCTGTTTGTTGCTTATTGCCTGCATTTAAAACAGGCGGTCCTCTTAGACGATCCATAACTGTTTTCCTTTCTGTTTCTTCCACGAAAAAAGGTCATGGCATTTCTGCCACAACCTTTCCACAGTATTCTGTGTTTTCTCGCATGTCCAAACTGAACACAATGTAAAAAGAGCATGAAAAAAGCACCAACAATAAATCCTGTTATTTTCAGAAGTTATGCAGATGCTTTTTCTTATGTATTGTTATTTATTTATTAATATCAAAAATCCTCTTGCATCGGATTTCTTACTTTTTGACTCTGGTATCTTGATATATTACTTTCATTTTGCTGCTCCGCAGCCAGAGCAGGTATAACCAGTAATTACTGTCTCATCCCATGCTGCCTGATCCACTACCTGTTCGTTGTGACCTGTTGCATCATGATGGACGATTGTCGTCTCTGCCTCGTGATGAACTGTTTGATATGTTGCCTCGTGATGAACTGTTTGGTAAACAGCATCATGATGAGTTGTTCCAACCTGCATCCATTCTCCATGCCAGCTTGACCAACAACCAGCTGCCATATGCTCGTTAATATCCTCATTAGGATCTAAAAACTTATGACCACACGCATTGCAAACTTCGACCCATGCATAAACCGGTTCATCATACGCATCTGAAATCATCACATTTTCATCATACGCATCCTGAACCAGTACCTGCTCATCCCATGCCGCTTTTGTGATCACTGTCTCGTCCCATGCTGCAAAGTCCTGCACCCACACAGTCTTATACGTTGCATCATGATGGACAACAGATGTCACTGGAACCCATGCATGTGTATGTGCTGTTGTCTGCGGCTGTGTTTCAGGTACTTTGGTTGGCGCTGTCGTACTCAGGCTTGTCGTTGGTGTGCTTGTTGTCGGAGCAACCGTACTCGGTATAGCCGGCTTAGTCTCCGGTGCTTTTGTATTTTCTTCAGAATCTGGCTTACTCTTTCCTTCGAGTGATTCTGCGGCACTTTCTGTTTCTCTGACTGCATCCTCTGTGTCCGAATCGGACACGGCTTCGTTAGTCTGTTTTGCTCCCAGATAAAATACCAACCAGTGATTTGTCTCGGACTGGTAACTGACTAACGGCAGACGATTATACTCATCCTCTGTACACATTACATCCAGAGTACTTTCCTGAAGCTGCCCATCCACTGTCTGATACAGTGTAATATCCGCATCCTCTGGAATCTGGAGATTAAAGTCATATGACTCATCAGTTGTCTTCTGATAAGAAGTAATATCATACAAGGCAATAGTATCATAGTTCTGATAGTCCGCTGTTTGTTCCAGAAGCTGGGCAATGATTGGTTCATCTACGCTGATCCCGGTTACAATGTACTCTTCTGAATCCAGGCTATCCTGAAGTGAAAACAGCACAACTTCAGGCTCAGACTCTACTTCAACTGTTTCTTCTGTTGACTGCTCTGATTCTGATGATAATTCCATCTCTTCTGCATCAACGTTTGGCGCAGTAAGAGTCTCTAGTTCAACTATAATATATCGATCTATAGCTTCGCTTTTTTCTTCTGCCGTAATCGTCCATGAAGCAGATGCCGTTAGTGATACAGCTAACATTACTAACAGCCATTCTGCTTTTTTATTGCTCCATTTCTTCATCCTGTTCCCTCACTTCCTGTATTTTTGTTTTTGCTTTTGTACAGGTTTTAGGGGCAAACTCCTTTGTTTTATAGCTGCTGTAGCCATCATAGCTATAGCTTTGGTCAACACCTTTCATAAATATTTTTTTGTTATTAATCTTATCTGTCAATGCAGCTTTTAGGAGCATTTTGATTTCCACATCTTTAATTGGACTTACCTTCATCGCTGTCAAATACTCTTCTTTATCAACTAAACTCCAGTCAATAACCTTTCCAAGCTCTTTTTTTAATATTTGATCCAGCCAGATACGAATGCTTCGTCCATTTCCTTTCTGAAAAGGATGTGCAATATTCATCTCCACATATTTTTCTACAATCTCATCAAATGTGGACTGTGGCATCTTCTCGATGCTTTCAAGTGCCGCATCCAAATACATAGCAGGTACAAATCGTAAATTCCCTTTTGCAAAATTCACTGTTCGTGTCTGACCGGCAAACTCATAAATATCACTAAAAAGATGTTTATGAATGGTCTGCAGTGCACCGTAGCTGCCAGGCTCTAGTGTATCCAATAGTTTGTTTTTGAACAGCTCTGCCGCCTTTTTCTTACTGAACCTCTCTTCCTCTTTTGCCAGCTCAGTGAAATACGTGATTTCCAACTCGTTTTTCTCGTTCTGCCGTTCATTTATTTCTTCATTATAATCCCCACTGTCTGGTTCATCAAGCGACACAATGCCAAGTTGATATCCAAGTGGTGCCAATAGTTTATTCATGGAGCGAATCGTCGGCATCAATTTTCCATTTTCACAGCGATTAATTGCGATTCTTGACAATCCAGTAATGCGCTCTAATTCTGATTGAGTCATTTTTTGACTTTTTCTCAAGTAGCTGTAATATGCCAGTAATCGCTTTGCCTGTGCTTCTGACTGCTGCTCTATTCCTGACTGCTGTTCTATTTGAATATTGTTCTCATTCATCGTTAATTCCTCCTAGTTTTATTGTATATTATAATATACATCATGTCAAGGCATTTTTTAAATTCTTACACATTTTTTTCTATAGCTCATAGGCGAAAGCTTCATCTGTTTTTTAAAAACATTACTAAAATAAAATACTTCATCGAAGCCTAGTCTTTCGCTAATCTGTGTGATAGTTAAGTCTGTCTGCTGCAGCAGTCTCGCTGCTCGTTCCATGCGCATTTGACAATGATATTTCTGAAGCGTCATTCCTGTTTCTTTCTTAAATACATCATTCAAATGCTTATATGACAATCCCATATATGTCTCAATGTCAACTGAAGAAAATTTCTCTTCACAATGTTTTTGCAGATACGCAATCATCTGATCTGTTCTTTGTCTGCTTAGTGCTACTTTTCTGTCTGATTCACTATCATGGTACAGATTCAATAAAAGGCTGCAAAGCATTGTGTTTTGCAATAGTCTTTCCAGTGGATTTCGCTTTTCAAATAAATCACAAATTTCCTGCATCTGAGCTATATTTGAATAAGATTCCAGTTTCATCTTCTTTGGCAATTGATAAAAAAAGCTATGATTTTCCTTGTTTAAACTGCGGGCATATGTAAAACTTTCAAAAGGATCAAATCTTGTCTGTGCCGTAATTTTCGGAAGATAAAAGTGAAAATAATACCAGCTTGTCATAGGTGGATTTCTCTTCGTTCCATAATGATGACAACCATGTTTAAGAAATAATAATTCTCCTGGCAAAATACAATATTCCTGATCATCCTCAACAACCTGCACTGATCCACTCACAACGTAAATAAGCACATCAAAATCTAATACACGATTAGGATGCACAAAACCATCTTCACTTTTAAAAAAAGCACATTCCCTAAGCAATGGCATTTCATCTGCTGCCAAAAGCAGCTGTTTTTTTTGTAACTCGCTTTCCATATATTATTCCTTTCATACTATGATGTTTGATACCGGATTGCTACGTGCTTTGCACTCCCGCAATCTTCAAATATATTCGCGAAACACAATTTTATATGCGATTATTTTATAAAAAATACCGAATAAATTTCATTTTATTTATTTCATTTCCGATTATACTATAAGTAAATAAAAACGTAAAGGCATTTGCCAGAAAGGATATTATAATTATAATGAAACAATTATCAGGACTTGATGTCACACTACAGGATCAATTATTACTTAACAAAGAGCAGCAAAATATGGACTATCTAATGGAGCTAGAAAGCGATGCTCTGCTGCAAAATTTTACGCAAGAGGCTGGCCGTTATCAAAATTTTGGAAGCAAAAAAATAAAGCATGGCGGCTGGGAAGATCCCTCCTGTCAGCTGCGTGGTCACTTTCTTGGTCACTGGCTGAGCGCAGCTGCCATTCACTATGATGAAACCGGCAATCAGGCTCTGCTTGGCAAAGCAAATGAAATTGTTCATGAACTTCGTCTTTGTCAGCTTGACAATGGCGGCGAATGGGCTGCCTCTATTCCAGAAAAATATTTTCACTGGATTGCTATCAAAAAGCAAGTTTGGGCTCCTCACTATAACGTACACAAAACCTTTATGGGACTTCTTGACATGTATCTATATGCAAAAAATGAGGAAGCCCTCACCATTGCAATTGATTTCTCCAAATGGTTCCTTCGCTACACAGACAATCGTACAAGAGAACAGCTCGATGACATTCTTGATTTTGAAACTGGTGGAATGCTTGAAATATGGGCTCAGCTTTATGATATTACAAAAGACAGCATGTATCTAACCTTAATTGAGCGTTATGACCGTCATCGCCTATTTGATCCTCTTTTAGCTGGAGAAGACGTACTAACAAATATGCATGCCAATACAACTATTCCAGAAATCATCGGCTGTGCCGCCGTTTATGAAGCAACTAAAATTACACGTTATCGTGATATTGTGCTTGCTTACTGGAAATGTGCTGTTACAGATCGTGGCTATTTCGTTACCGGCGGTCAGACAAATGGTGAAATCTGGACACCAAAACATCGCCAGGCCTCACGCCTTGGAGAACGAAATCAAGAGCACTGCAGTGTATACAATATGATTCGTCTTGCAAACATTCTTTTTACCTGGACTGGCGATGTTTCCTATCTGAATTATATTGAAAAAAATCTGTACAATGGCATCCTTGCGCAAGCCTATTGGAAGGAGGATCTTCCAAATGGTCAGATATCTTCTTATCCATCAGAAGGTCTTCTTACATATTTTCTTCCAATGCGCGCTGGATCACGCAAGGGATGGGCTTCCAAAACACAAGACTTCTTCTGCTGTCATGGCTCTGTCGTACAGGCAAATGCTGCCCATAACCAGTATCTGTACTATCAGGATGGTGCAAATTTATATGCTGCTCAATATTTCGACTCCACTGCACGCTTTTCAATTGGCAACACAAATGTTACTTTAATTCAAAAGCAAGATAGCTTAAGCGGAAGCTTCCACATTTCAAGTACAAGCTCTGCTGAACAAGCAATTCATGAAAACACACAGCGTTATCCAATTCAGCCAGACTGTATGGCAATTTGCATGCGCATTGAAATGGATTCCCCTTGCGCTGATTTTTCATTAAAACTTCGCATTCCAGATTGGGCATGTGCACGCACCGATTCCTACGCCGGAAATCCAGCCGTATTTCAGGATGTCTGCTTTGAACTTAACGGCAAACAGATGCCTGTTGATGCAAAAGACGGATTTCTTACCATTCAACGCAACTGGCAAAATGGTGATGAACTTCGCCTTATTCTTCCTCTTTGCATCACTGCAGTCGCTGCAGACGATGATCCAGATCTTGTTGCATTTCGTTTTGGACCAATCGCACTTGCCGGCCTTTGCAGTGAAGAGCGCTCGCTTCACACACACGGTCATGAGCTTCAAACACTTTTGCTTCATGATAATGAACGTGAATGGGGAAACTGGAAACGCACATTCCGCACACGCTATCAGGAAACAGGTATTCGTTTCATCCCTATCTACGACATTGGATATGAACCTTATCAAGTCTATTTTCCGGTAATTCGCGATTAATAGAACCAAAAAACCTGCTAGCAAAAAACTAGCAGGCTTTTTTATTTTATACGAGAAGTGAAAACTGATATAATATTCTGGAAATTTCTGCATTTACTGCATCAATTCCATCCTTCGTTGTATACCAGTTTTCTTTTGTAATATTTCCAATCACCGATGGACTGACAAATATTTTCGCTTCTGGAAAAGATTTTTGATAATACATAAGACTTCTTCTTGCATGTACATTGCGGCAGCACAAAATAGCCTTTTGTATCACTAGTTTATTTTGATCTGTGACAATTCTTGAGTTTTTGGCATTCTCCCATGTGAAGGTTGCCTGATCCTCTTTTAAAATTGCTGATTCATCCACGCCATTTTGAACAAGAACATCTTTTAAAAATTCCCATTCTGTCTTGTACTCCTTGTTATAGCGATCTGCCCGGTCCAAAACACCTGCAAAGTGTCCGACTAGTGTACTGTATTTTCCGCTTGGCAAAATATATGGTGCATAACCTTGTCTGTATAATGCTGCCGCACGCTCAGCATTTTGCGGATATGCATTTCCTGGAATCAATATTATATCAGCCTTTTGCAGCATATCTTCTGCAAAAATGTATTTTGTAATTTCTTCTCTAAAGGATAAAAAATCCATTATGCTTCCTCTTTCTTAATTACCTTATTTTTCTGTAACGACGTCTGCGTCCCTTTACACCAACAATAGCAATCAGAGAACTGATCAAAAGAAACATTGGATAGTACAGTCTTGGCATAACCTGAAAAGCAGAAATCTGACTGCCTAGCTCATTGACTGCTGAAATAGCAACAAGCATCTGTGCACCATATGGTATTACACCCTGAAAAATGCAGGAAAACGTATCCAAAATGGAAGCTGCCTTTCTTGGTGTAATTCCATATTCAACTGCCATTTCCTTTGCAATTGGATTAGCCATTACAATTGCAACTGTATTATTGGCCGTTGCAATATCCATAGCACCAACTAAAAGTCCCATTCCAAGCTGACCGCCTCTTCTTCCTCTAAATGCCTTTCTAATAATTCCTAAAAGTGCCTCGAATCCGCCATACTCTCTTATCAGCGCACACATTGCCGCCACCAGAATCGCAACCATACATGTTTCAAACATTCCAGAAACACCATTTCCCATACGTATGAGCATTTCCACAGGCTCCACATAGCCGCCAATCAGCATAATCAATGCACCCGATCCAATTCCAATAAGCAAAACTAAAAATACATTAATTCCAACCACACCGCCTATCAATACAAGCACATATGGTATAACCTGAATTAAATTATATGGCTGGCTCACATGTCCCTTGATTGTTGTCTGGAATGACAAGATTAAAATCACAATCAGCGTTGCTGCTGCCGCTGGCATTGCAATTCCAAAATTTTCTCTAAATTTATCCTTCATCTTACATCCCTGACCATTGCACGCAGCAATCGTTGTGTCTGAAATAAAGGACAAATTGTCGCCAAACATGGCTCCTCCCATAACAGATCCAACACAAAACGGCAAATCAAAACCTGATGCCTTAGAGACAGCAGCTGCAATTGGAACAAGAAGCGTAATTGTACCTACTGATGTTCCCATGGCAACTGATACAAAACAAGCTACTACAAATAAAACAGCTACTGAAAAGCGCGCCGGAATCAATGACAGCATACAATAGGCAACACTTTCTGCACTGCTTCTTCCTACAATTCCTACGAAAGATCCTGCTGATAAGAAAATCAAAAGCATCGTAATGATATTCTTATCGCCAACTCCCTGCGCCATTACTTCAAGCTTCTGATCAAAGTGTAGCTTCGGATTTTGCAGACAGGCCGTAAGAATTGCCGCCAAAAATGCTACCACAATTGGTACATTATAAAATCCCATTGGAATTTCCATCACATATTCAAATAAAATTCCTAGTCCAAGATATAAGACTAAAAACACTCCTATAGGGAGTAGCGCAATATAATTTAATTTCTTCATTTTTATTATTCCCCTATTTTTTATTTTAAAATTACTGATCCTTTT
>ERZ857969.4680-NODE-4680-length-11702-cov-4.522366_pt1 | contig 11702 bp, 8 predicted proteins | sample MGYA00519864_ERZ857969 | MGnify/ENA primary metagenome ERZ857969 (study PRJEB31778, sample SAMEA3449382) | human gut metagenome | biome: human gut; feature: human-associated habitat; material: faeces | place: United Kingdom | collected 2010/2012 ... | reverse complement strand
CTGAACACGGACACCGTGCAGCTGGCAGAGGCATGGCCCCCTACCCGCCGGGTGTGGGCGGCGGCCCCCTCCATTGCCGCCGAGCACATGCGCCGGGCAGGCCGGGCCAAGATCTGCCGCTTTACCGCGCCGCCTCCGGACCGCATCAGCTATCTCATCGCCCCCCGGGCGGTGCAGCTGCCGGAGGAGGCCGCCCTGTTTCTGGAGGATCTGCGGTGGGAGCTGCAGCAGCACCCGGACGTGGTCATCTATTTTTGACGCGGCGGGGAAATTCCGAAAAAACGGTAGTCAGGGAAGAAAATCCGTGGTATAATTCCTACATTATCTATTGGAATCGAGGTCCCCGCGTATGAACCGGCAGTTCCCCCGTCTGGAGATCAGCCGCAGCCGTCTGCGGCACAATATGGAGGAGGTCATCTCCCGCTGCACCGCCCAGGGCATCCAGGTGTGCGGCGTCATCAAGGGGTGCAGCGGCCTGCCGGAGGTGGGCCGTATGTTCCGGGACTGCGGGGCCACCCAGCTGGCCAGCAGCCGCCTGGAGCAGATCGTCCGCTGCCGCCGGGCCGGGGTGCCGGGGCCGTATATGCTGCTGCGGATCCCCATGGAAAGCGAGCTGGAGGACGTGGCCCGGTGGTGCGACTATTCTCTGGAGAGCGAGCGGGCCACGCTGGACGCCCTGGAGGAGGCCTGCGCCCGGCAGGGAGCTGTCCACAAGGCCGTGATCATGGCGGACCTGGGGGACCTGCGGGAGGGCTTCTGGGACCAGGACGAGATGCTGGACGTGTGCGTCCATGTGGAGCGGGACCTGCCCCATGTGGAGCTAGCAGGCGTGGGCGTGAACCTGGGGTGCTACGGCTCTATCCAGCCCACGCCGGAGAATCTGGGCCAGCTGGTACATATCGCCCGGCGGGTGGAGGATGCCATCGGCCGGAAGCTGGAGATCGTGTCCGGCGGGGCCACCAGCTCCTTCACTCTGGTCCACTGGGGCACCATGCCGGAGGGCATCAACCATCTGCGCATCGGCGAGGGCATCCTGGTATCCAAGGATTTACAGGTGGACTGGGGTATCCACGACATGGACTATCTGCGGATGGACTGCATGACCCTGCGGGCCCAGATCGTGGAGGTGAAGGACAAGCCCACCCATCCGGTGGGGCCCATCGTGGTGGACTGCTTCTGCAACCGGCCCACCTATGAGGACCGGGGCATCCGCCGCCGGGCCATTGCAGGCATTGGCCGGGCCGACGTGGGAGATGTGATGATGCTGCGGCCCCGGACGCCGGGCATGACGGTGGTGGGCGGCTCGTCGGACCACTGCATCCTGGACGTGGAGGACTGCCACCCCTGCCCGCAGGTGGGGGATATCGTGGATTTCGACGTGATCTACCTGACCATGCTGTATGCCAGCGCCCGGGAGGACGTGGCCGTGAAATTTGTGGACTAATTATTATAATAGGAGGATAGATTTTTGGATAACGAAGGATTGATGATTTTCATTTTCCAGGCCATCATTGCGCTGTTTGCGTTTTTCGTGGTGGCCCCCTGCGTGCTCAACGCCGTCAGCCTGTTCACAGTGCAGAAGCGCTTCGCCAAGACCATGATCGACCTGGGCGTGGTGAAGGAGGACGTGGTGAAAAAGCTCCACCCCAAGAAGGAGATCGCCGGGGTCATCATCTCCCTGGTGGTGGTGGCGGCCTTTGGCTACGGCGTGTGGCGGCAGGCCCCCATCAGCTATCTGTCCGGCGGTCTGCCCCTGGTGGTGGGCTTCCTGAAATACCGCCAGATCGTCCAGTTCAACAGCCTGACGGTGAAGCGGTTCCAGAACACCTATCAGGGCCAGATGGACGTGAAGAAGTACAACGACTACGTCAACAAGACCTTTTGATGGCCTTAACGGACAAAGGCGGGGCTGCGGCCCCGCCTTTGTCCGTTGACGCCGCATTGTTCACAATTTTCTGTTGATTTTCAGGAAAAGACATGCTATCATATCTCAAAATTTCCGGGGCCCGGCTCCGGGCGACGCAGGAGGATGCGCTATGAAAGAAGTAAAACCCCCGAGGAAACCGCTATTTTACTACTATGGCATCGCCCTGGTGGTGCTGCTGCTGATCAACTTTCTGTTGGTGCCCCTGGTGGCCCGCCACGCGGTGCAGGAGGTGGACTACGGCACCTTCATGACCATGACCGAAAACAAGGAGATCGGCAAGGTGGAGGTGGAGGACAACCAGATCATCTTCACCAACAAGGACGGCAGCAAGATCTATAAGACCGGCCCCATGAACGATCCGGACCTGACCCAGCGGCTGTACGACGCCGGGGCGGAGTTTACCCGGGACATTGTGGAGCAGACCTCGCCCCTGCTGAGCGTCGTGCTGACGTGGGTGCTGCCCATCGTCCTGTTCATCGCCGTCGGCCAGCTGATGGCCAAGAAGCTGACGGACCGGGCCGGAGGCCCCGGGTCCATGATGTTCGGCGCAGGGAAGTCCAATGCCAAGATCTATGTCCAGTCCTCCCAGGGCATCCGCTTTGCCGACGTGGCCGGCGAGGATGAGGCCAAGGAGAACCTGCAGGAGATCGTCAACTATCTCCACGACCCCGGTAAGTATCAGGAGATCGGCGCATCCATGCCCAAGGGCATCCTGCTGGTGGGCCCTCCGGGCACCGGCAAGACCATGCTGGCCAAGGCCGTGGCAGGCGAGTCCCAGGTGCCCTTCTTCTCCATCTCCGGCTCGGAATTTGTGGAGATGTTCGTGGGCATGGGCGCGTCCAAGGTCCGGGACCTGTTCAGCCAGGCCAAGGAAAAGGCCCCCTGCATCGTGTTCATCGACGAGATCGACGCCATCGGCCAGAAGCGCAACAGCGGCAATCTGGGGGGCAACGATGAGCGGGAGCAGACTCTGAACCAGCTGCTGACGGAAATGGACGGCTTTGAGGGCAACACTGGGGTCATCATCCTGGCAGCCACCAACCGCCCGGATTCCCTGGACCCGGCTCTCACCCGTCCCGGCCGCTTTGACCGCCGGGTGCCGGTGGAGCTGCCGGACCTGAAGGGCCGGGAGGAGATCCTGAAGGTCCACGCCAAAAAGGTAAAGATCGCCCCGGGTGTGGACTTTAACACCGTGGCTCGCATGGCCTCCGGTGCCTCCGGTGCCGAGCTGGCCAACATCGTCAACGAGGCCGCTCTGCGAGCCGTACGGGCCGGGCGCAAAAGCGTGACCCAGGCAGACCTAGAGGAGAGCATCGAGGTGGTCATTGCAGGCTACCAGAAAAAGAACTCCATCCTGACCGACCACGAAAAGTGCATCGTAGCCTACCATGAGATCGGCCATGCTCTGGTCGCCGCCAAGCAGACCCACTCCGCCCCCGTGCAGAAGATCACCATCATCCCCCGCACCTCGGGTGCTCTGGGTTACACCATGCAGGTGGACGAGGGCAACCACTACCTGATGAACAAGGAGGAGCTGGAAAACAAGATCGCCACCCTCACCGGCGGACGTGCCGCCGAGGAAGTGGTGTTCCACTCCATCACCACCGGCGCTTCCAATGATATCGAGCAGGCCACCAAGCTGGCCCGCGCCATGCTGACCCGCTACGGCATGAGCGATGAGTTTGACATGGTGGCACTGGAGACCGTCAACAACCAGTATCTGGGCGGCGACACTTCCCTTGCCTGCTCTGCCCAGACCCAGTGTGAGATCGACCAGAAGGTGGTGGAGCTGGTCAAGGCCCAGCACGCCAAGGCTGTGCAGATCCTGACCGACAACCGCGCAAAGCTGGATGAGCTGGCCCAGTATCTGTACCAGAAAGAGACCATCACCGGCGAGGAGTTCATGGAGATCCTGAACCGGGAGAAATAATTTTTACACCCCTGCAATAAACAAGCCGCCCGTTCCGTATTCATTACAGAACGGGCGGTTTTTCGTCCATAGTACAGGAGGTATATTTCTTATGAAGATTCTGAATACAATGCTGGGCCGTCAGGCCATTGCCGCAGCCCTGGTGCTGTCCCTTGCCATCCCCATGAGCGTCGGCGCATTTGCCGAGGAGCCTGCCGCTGCGGCTGCCGCCGATGACACCGTTGTTGCAGGCTACCTGCCCCCGCAGGACGAAAGCGTGATGCTTCAGGGCGAGATCGCGCTGCACAGCGGCGACGTTGCCGTGGGCGAGACCGACCCCGCCTACGGCGGCTACGGCGCACCGGAGGGTGACCCCATTCAGGGCGACATCATGCTGATCTCCGCTGACGAGGCAAAGACCACCGAAGCCCGGTACACCGTCAAGGGCCTGCTGGGCCGTCAGGTCCTTTACACCGCCCGGCAGGAGGGCCGTGTCCTGACGCTGGACGTGCCGGACTGCGCCGCCACCTTCCGCACCACCATTCAGGACATGAAGACCCTGATGAATCAGGGCGTGTCCACGCTGGTGCTCACCACGGAGAAGGGTTCCACCACCCTGAACCTTTCCCTGCTGTGTGAGGGCCAGACCGACACCCAGCGGGTGGTGCTGCGGCAGCTGGGCGACAGCGCTTTCCTGACGGTCGGCCTGCGCTGCCGCCGCGACCTCATCGTGGGCCGCTGAGTGGAGTGTGTTCCCCTTTCCTGAAGCTTAACAGAAACACAACAGGAGCGCTCTGCCGGTATGACCCGGTGGGGCGCTCCTGCTGTGTTTGGGAAATATCAGAGGATGTCAAATTTTACTGCGCGTTCTGCTTGAGGTCCTGTGCCTTCTTCCAAGCACGCAACACGCTGATCTTGGTAACCATGTTGTCCGGATAGAACTTCACCTGTTCAGGGGGCAGCTCTGTATCCTGATCGTTCAGGTCAGGCATGAGGTCGTGCTCCATGGCCCAGCGGGCAGCATGCTGCAGATCCATATCCTGTTCTTCCTGGCCAACATCGGGGTAGAGGATCTCAGATTCCGGCATAGGCTTGCCTGCATCCTCCCACAGCATCATCGCAAGAGCACTGCGGTTGCTGGGGAAGTAAGGCAGACCCCACATCTGGCCCACAAGATCGGTGCCCAGCGTGTAGCCGACCAGTGCGCCGCCAGCCACAACAGCCGTACCGACAATGATGGGGCCAACAACATCAGAACCATCCTCAATGTCAGCGCTGCGGTACTGTGCAGCCACATCCACATCACCATTCATGGTAAAGGCAATGGACTCTGCCTTGTAATCCTGATCCAGCGGCAGTTCAAAGTTGCCGGTAGACCAGAGATCAAACACCATACCCTCGGGAACCTTCGTCTGGTCCAGCGTCACGGTGACTTCCGCGCCATCCGGCACAAGGCAGGTCTGCTTGCCGCTGGCCTCATCGGTGCTGGTTTCCAGTGTATCGGTCACATCAATGTCGCCGTCTTTCACAGCAAAGGTGCCGCCGGTCACGGTCAGGGTATGATTGACGACAGGCTCATCCTTCTTCTTCCACTGTGCCGTAAACACCTCATCACCCGTCAGTTCATCAAGCACACTCCCAGCTTTATAGAGCTTACCCTTAAGGCTCAGCCATCCATCAAACTGGTAGCCTTCTCGTGTGGGCTCCGCTGCAAGCGTCACGCTCTCTTTTTCATGGTAGAAAGCATCGCTGTAATCGGCAGTTTTGTCGCCAATGCCTTCATTCAGGTTGTACTGGAGGCGGTACACACTGGCAACTTCCCTATGTTTTTCCAACAACCGGTGGCAGTAATCGCAGGTCGTCGTTACATCCCGCCACTCATTTCGTGCGTCGATCCTTGTCCACTCCGTATAGCTGGTGGTAAAGGCTTTGTCATGCTCACCATCGGTATAGCTGTGGGTCAGCATCTTGCCTTCTTTCCAGACCGGCTCATCGTTCAGATATACATCTGTTTTGCCCTTGTTGTTAGTATCTTCTTTACCGCCATAGCCAAACACCTGCGAGCAGGTCGTGATATCCCGGGCAGCAGTAATCGTCTTGGGATCATTGATATTGATATTGATGATGAACTTATGGCTGCCCATGTAGCTGTCGTTGATGTTCAGCGCAGTCTTAGAGATCCATGCGATAGGCGAGAAGTTGGAATTCACGGTGCAGTTTTCAAAATTAACCGTCACATCATAGCCAGGATCCGTGTGACGATAAACATTTATGGTTTTACCTTTGGAATTGAATGTGCAATCTTTGAAAGTGCACGTGTTTCCTGTATAGGTCCACAAAGAATAATTTGTTTTGCTGATTCCAGACTCTGCTGTGCCGGGGGCATTGAAGGTAACATTGTCAAATGTAGTCGATATATAGCCCCAGTAATCCGCACGCCCATTGAAAACACAATCTTTCAACGTGATATTATGGACACGAACGTAGCCCTGTAGATCTTTGGCATTGATGGTTCCGTCCGGATATACACTGCCGATAAGCGTCATATCCTGGAAAGTGATGCTATCGCTGCCGTCAAAACTGTAATTGCAGTTGCCATCACTCCCATATTCCGTCTGCGGAGCCTGAATTTGCCACGTTGTTTTGTCAGGCCCCTTACCCACAAAGGTCAGGCTCTTGTCCGTTACTTTCTGTGTATTCTGTTTACCACCCAGCGAGTATACGCCTTCGCCAAGTTTGATGGTAGTGGGAGCATCGCTCGATGCCGCATCCACAGCATCCTCCAAGGACGTATAGCCCTTATTGCCGATCCATGCTACCGGTTTTCCTCCGGTGCCGGTCGTGCCATCCGCAAAAGCCAGCATGGGAAGCATCTGAAGCATCATTGCCACTGCCAGCAGGGCCGCCAAAAACCGGTTTTGACTTTTCTGTTTCAACTTTCTTCATTCCTTTCATCACTATTTGCATTTTTGCAACGGATTCCCCGCAAGGAACCCTCCAGATTCCTACCGCACTGTCACCTCCCCTGTAGGTTCCATTTTCCGCATTGCAGGTCTCAGCCAGGTTGCTGAGTGCTTTGTTCTCAAAGGAATTTTCTGTCATTTCATTATACCCCCCCCCCTAAATTAAAATCAAGTATTTTGAAAACTTTTGTTGATATTCACAAATCAGGTATCCTCTTTCGGTCATTTTCACGAAACTGCCTTTGACAAAGAAAAAAGCGGCCTGCCAGTGACTGACAAGCCGCAAAATCTTGCCATATTCCAAATGAAAAGCTGCTGACAGCATGGGGCCCAGCTTTTTTGCCGCAAACAACAGAAGCCCCCCGCCGGTTCTCCCGGCAGGGGGCTTCTGTTGTGGCAGCTTATGGTAAACGGAGAGTGGATATCAATTGAGAATGGGATTCAGGATCTCGACCAGTGCATGATACTGGGTGGCGTAAGCTTCTGCGCCGTCCTTGGGGCGGCCCGGCTCGGCCATCTCGGACTTCATCTTCTCGACGATCGGGTTATTCTCAAATTGGAGCTTCTGGCTCTTACCGCCTTTGGCTCCTGGTGCAAAGAAATCAAACATTGCCAGGTGGGGCTCCAGCGTCAGGAAGCCGTGGTAGCCCTCCTTGCAGAAAGCACGGCGAAGCAGCTCAGGGATCTTGCCAAGGCCGGTGCCTGCGGGCACATTCAGCAGGTAGCCGGGCAGAGCATCCTTGATGTGGATATAAGCGATCTGGTCATGGAGCAATTCCCAGCACTCCGCGGTGTCCTGCTCACACTGAACAAAGTTGGCAAAATCAAACGCCGCCTTGAAGTGGGGGCAGGCCAGCCGGTCGAACAGCAATTTGCAGCGGGCACCGGTGTCTCCGTAGATGCCCTTCTCATTTTCATGGAGCAGGACAATGTCATGCTTTTCCGCGATCCGGATAAACTGACGCAGCTTATCCAGCACCACATCGGTATAGCTGTCTGCATCGGCATCCTTGGGGATGAGGAAGCTGAACATCCGGATGAAGGAGCAGTCCAGCAGCTTGGCCGTTTCGCAGAGTGTTTCCAGCTGCTCCAGCTGCTTGGCAAAGCCCTCTTCATCGTCCACCTCCACCTTGCCAATGGCCGTACCCAGGCTGGAAACGCCCACACCTGCGGCCCGCAGCTTTGGCAGAAGAACGGTGCGCACTTCCTCGGGGGTGTAATCGGCAACGCCCTTGTGCTCGGCGCTGCGGATGCAGATATACTTCATCCCCAGATCCGTCACAGTTTTGAGCTGCTGGTCAAAGTCCTGGCTGATCTCATCCGCAAAACCGGAAATTTTTTCATAAACGCTCATAAGACACACCTCATTCAACGATCTTTGTTTTCCGAACATAACAGCACTGTTTCTGGCTTGTAGTATACCACTTCCCCGGAAGCTGTGTAATAATAAATCGAAGGAAAATATCAAAATTCAAAGAACGTTCATAAATTCAACGTAACCGCCAAACAAGGAGGCGAATTCTCGTGCAATTCAACGAAAAAGAAAAAGTTCTCCAACTTTTTTCGGAGAGTGGGCGAGAAAACGCGGAGAGCAGGAGGGGCTGACCCCCCGCCAGTACCGCCTGCAGCAGCGGCAGCTGGGGAAATAACAGCAGAAGCCCCCCGCCGGGAGAACCGGCGGGGGGCTTCGCTGTATGCGAATGGGGAGTTACTTCTTTGCCAGGTACTTACGGATATCAATGGCCACAGCCACGATAATGACAAGGCCCTGGACGATATAGGTGTAAGAGGAGTTGACGTTCATAAACTGCAGAGCGACCTTCATCAGCTCAAAGACCAGAACGCCGACCAGAATGCCGGGCACGGTGCCGACACCGCCGGTGGTGGAAACGCCGCCGATGGTAGAAGCTGCAATGGCATCCAGCTCATAGCCCATTGCAGTGTTGACGGATGCGCCGCCGGACTTTGCAGCCAGCAGGCAGCCTGCCAGACCGAACATGCAGGAGGCCAGGATGTAGATGCGGATCTTGGTGGCGTAAACGTTGACACCGGCCACCTCAGCAGCAGCCTCGTTGCCGCCGATGGCGTACATGTACTTGCCGTGACGGGTCTTGTTGTACAGGAACCAGAAGCAGCAGGCCACGAAGAGGGCGATGATGATCAGCACAGGAACACCGAAGAGGGTGTTGGAGGCCAGAGAGGTGAAGTCCTTGTTCAGAGAGCCGATGGGGGTACCGCCGGTGTAGACGAGGCAGATACCGTAGACCACCTGCTGCATACCCAGCGTAGCGATGAAGGGCTGGACCTTCAGGTAACTGACCACGAGGCCGTTGCACAGGCCCACGATGGCGCAGATGGCGATGACGAGGATGAAGACCACGGGGGTGGGCAGAGTGGGCATATTGGGGTAGAACTTGCCGGCAGCGCCCTCGGTCTGGGCGAAGATGCAGGCCAGGCAGGCAGCGAAACCAGCCAGACGGCCTGCGGACAGGTCGTTACCGGTGGTGATCAGACAGCCGGAAATGCCCAGAGCGATGATGTAGCGGATAGAGACGTTCTTGAACAGGTTGATGATATTGGCCAGTGCGAAGAAGTTGGGATGGATGATGCCGACGATGAGGGACACGGCCAGCATCAGGACGATGATGGCGTTGTTGCCCAGCCACTTCTTTACAGACTTGCCCGTTACTTTCTTGGTAGCTTCCACGATAGACAGCCTCCTTGTTTACTGATTGGCCGCCGCCGCTTCGGGCGCGGTCTCGAACTGGGTCGCCAGAGCCATGATGTTCTCCTGCGTAGCATCCTTGCCGTCGATGAAGCCGGTGATGCGGCCATCGCACATGACCATGACGCGGTTGGACATACCGATGATCTCGCTCATTTCGGAGGAGATCATGATGATGCTCTTGCCCTGCTTGGCCAGGTCGGCGATGATGCAGTAGATCTCATATTTTGCGCCGACGTCGATGCCTCGGGTAGGCTCGTCCAGAATGAGGACATCGGGGTTGTTGGCCAGCCAGCGGGCGATCAGCACCTTCTGCTGGTTGCCGCCGGAAAGGCTCTTGATCGCCGTTTTGGGGCTGGGGACCTTGATGGCCATCTTCTCTTTGTTGGTAGCCACCAGCTCAAGGATCTTCTTGTCGTCCAGCATGATGGGACCCTTGCGCAGGGCGTCCAGAGATGCGATAGAGATGTTATCGGCCACGCTCAGCACGCCCATGATGCCGGTGGCGCGGCGGTCCTCGGTCAGCAGAGCCACGCTGTGCTGGATGGCGTCGCGGGGCTGCTTGATGGTGACTTCCTGACCCTTGATCCACACCTTACCGGCGGTGTGAGCGCGCAGGCCGAAAATGCCTTCCATCAGCTCAGTGCGCTGTGCGCCCACCAGGCCGGCCACACCCAGGATCTCGCCCTTCTTCAGTTCGAAGCTGCAGTGGCGGAAAGAGCGCGGATGGATGGAGGTGAAGTCTTCCACCTTCATCATGATCTCGTCGGAGGGGTGGTTCTCCAGCGGGGGATACAGGTTGGACAGTTCGCGACCGACCATCTTGGCGATGATCTGCTCTTTGGTCATGTTGGCGACATCCCACTTACCGATATAATGACCATCACGCATGATGGTGACTTCGTCGGCAATGACCTTGATCTCGTCCATCTTATGGCTGATGTAGACCAGAGCGACGCCTTGCTCTTTCAGCTCGTTCATGATGCGGAACAGGGACTCGACTTCGTTCGCAGTCAGCGAGGAAGTCGGCTCGTCCAGGATCAGCACCTTGCAGTTTGCGGAAACAGCCTTTGCAATTTCCACCATCTGCATCTGTGCGATGCTCAGTGTACCCAGCTTTGCGTGGGAGTTGATGTCCAGCTTGAGCTTTTTCAGCAGGTCATCGGTATCTTTGTACATCTTGGCATGGTCCACGATGGTGATGGGACCAGCCTTCTTGGTGGGGTAGCGGCCCAGCCAGATGTTCTCGGCCACAGTACGGGCCGGGATAGGCTGCAGCTCCTGATGCACCATGGCGATGCCGCGGTTCAGTGCATCCAGCGGGGTGGGGATGTTGACCTTTTCGCCTTCGTACTCGATCTCGCCCTCGTCCATCTTGTAAATGCCGAACATACATTTCATCAGGGTGGACTTACCGGCACCGTTCTCGCCCATCAGGGCCATGACTTTGCCGGGGCGGAGCTCCAACTGCGCGTGGTCCAGCGCTTTCACGCCGGGGAAGGTCTTTACCACGCCTTTCATTACCAGACGGTATTCTGACATTCCTCAGAGCCTCCTTGTCTTTGGGTCTTGGAAAGTGCGTCTTTTGCCGACAGGTTCTTAAAATAAGGCGCGTGCGCGGAGATATTTTCTCGCACGCACGCGCTTTTTTAGCTTTTAATTAAGCCTTATTGGTTCACTGCGCACCTTGCAACGATAGGGTTTTGGCTGCTTACTTGATGTACTGTGCAGCGTTCTCCTTGGTGACCTTGACGTAGTCGACCCAGTAGTACTGCTCGACCTTGCTGCCCTCGACGTACAGCTTGGTAGCAGCTGCGGCGGCGGTAGCCTGGCCCACATCATCGTTCAGAACGGTGCCGGTCATGTTGCCATCGACGACATTCTGGACAGCCTCGCTCAGTGCGTCAACACCGACCAGATAGACGTCCTTGCCGACGGTACGGCCAGCCTGCTGCAGGGACTGCAGAGCGCCCAGTGCCATTGCGTCGTTGTTGCAGAAGACGACTTCGATCTTCTCGCCGTACTGTGCCAGAGCGTTTGCGACGTCCTGCTGTGCGGTGGTCTGATCCCAGTTGTCCAGGTACTCGTACAGGCACTCCACTTCCTTGCCGGCATCGGTCAGAGCCTTGATGGAGTACTCGGTGCGGTACTGAGCATCGATGTTCTCGGGGTCGCCCT
>ERZ857969.4678-NODE-4678-length-11707-cov-3.765105_pt1 | contig 11707 bp, 10 predicted proteins | sample MGYA00519864_ERZ857969 | MGnify/ENA primary metagenome ERZ857969 (study PRJEB31778, sample SAMEA3449382) | human gut metagenome | biome: human gut; feature: human-associated habitat; material: faeces | place: United Kingdom | collected 2010/2012 ... | reverse complement strand
TTTTATTCATTTTAGTTGATACTTATAGTAGTCAACCAAATCCAGGGTAAGACAAGGACTATTCTCCCATACAATACAAGGTGATCCAAAAACTTTATCCCTGCCGGAAAACAATTCTTGGAGATGCTTCTCAATCTGTCAATCCCTATGGTTCTTCAACTGCTGCCATGATTCAAAAAGCGTTTACCACCGGAGAAGTAATGAAACTATGTAAGAGTTACCGCTCTACTTTTGAAATTACCAGTCTGGCGCAGAAAATTCAGGCAAACAATGAACTGGAACCCATTATGCGACATGGAGAACAACCTGAAATTTTTCCATTCAAGAATGCAGAAGAAGAAACGACAGGCATTGTTAATTTGGTATCGGACTTCAGAAACTCCGGATATACATCTTTGGGAATAATCTGTAAAACAGAAACTCAGGCAAAAGCGCTTGCTCAGAAACTCCAAGTCCATACAGATAACATATCGTTTTTGTCAAGTCTAAGTTCAGCTTATACAAAAGGCATTGTTGTCACTTCCGCACACATGGCAAAAGGGTTGGAATTTGATGAAGTGATCGTTCCACAAGCTGATAATCAGAATTATCATTCCACCATAGATAAAAGTATGCTTTATGTGGCGGTGACAAGGGCGATGCATAAAATCACATTGACCTATAGCGGGATACCCAATCGGTTCATCGAATAATTCCCATCAAGATGGTGGTTATTTGCCCGTTTACCGCTTCTTTGCATATAGTATACCCTGGCTTAACCTGTTTATCAACTAAAGTTTGTGTATTATCTAACCGACATCTTCATCGTTCCACCCGGGTGAACAGTCTCTATCACCTAGGTGAATAAGCCAGTTCATTATTGTGCAATGATCTGTTCACCCGGGTGGAACGATGAAGATGTCGGTTAGATAACAGAATAAGATATATAGGATAACATCTAGGATACAGTGACTTAACATACAAACAACTGCTGGTTTTAAACAGATATAGCGGACCACATCTTATGTACTTACTTTGATGTGAGAGATAGCAATGAGAGATAACCGAAAACTAGTGGTTTTGATGGAAAAACAATGAGAGATACCTGTTCGGAAAGGTATCTCTCATTCATTATATTAATGATTGTCAGCATACTAGATATTCCACAGTGAGACCGTGAGACTAAAATTATTTTTTTTCTTTCTAGAAGAGTCTTTTTCCAATAATGACAAAGGATTCATTGTAACAGGCAAAAGCAGCACATACCGCTTTGATGATATTGGGGAACTGCCCTCTATGAATATGACAATGATGCATATGGAATCACAATGATAAAAAATAATGTGTCAATGCAGTCATCATTAAAAAAAGGCACTACTCCTTATTTCAAATCCGAGAGATTTTCACTACATTCACAGCATGAAATGCAGAATTATACTTGGACTATCAGCCATTCTCTTTTTTACAGGATGTTATAATAGAGAACATATTTCCCGGCTTGACGAGGCGGAAGCTCTGTTACAAAACAAGCCGGACAGTGCCTTGACAATATTAAAGCAGCTCAGACAGGAAGGCAGTCAGGCCGAACAGGCCAGATATGCCTTGCTTTACTCGGAAGCATTAGATAAAAACCATATTAAAGTAACGGATGATTCACTGATTCGCCAGGCTTGGAGCCATTATAAACACTATTCCAAAGATTTACGACACCAATGTAAGACTCTCTATTATTGGGGACGAATCAAACTACGGGCAGGAGACAAACCGGGAGCATTGCGCCTTTTTCTCAAAATAGAAGAGAAACTGAAAGACACCAATGAACCTTATTATACAGGACTGTTATACGGGCAAATCGGTGAAGTATATTATGAACAGATGAACTACAGCCGGGCTTATCATTATTTCCGTGAAGCCCGCAATAACTTCCGGCAGTCGGATAATGTACGTGAAGAAACGGAGTCAACACTTGATATGGCAGCCGCAGCTTTTCATTCGAAAGACATAGAGAAAGCAATGCGTCTCTACGCCGCCGCTCTTGATCTGGCCGACGAACAAAAGAACGATCACCTGGCAAAAGCCAGCCTCACGAACCTTGCCTCTCTTTATGTAGTATCGGGCAAGCGGCAAATTCCTCATGACTTGCTGCAACGCATCGAGCTTTCCGCCCGACAGGATACCCTGTACGGCTACCATACACTGGTAGATGTGAACCTTCTGAAAAATCGTATAGACAGCGCACGCTACTATCTGGCTCTCGCAGAAGCACAGACTACCGACATCCGTGACTTGGCCGACCTGCAATATACCGCATATCGTATTGAAGCACAAACCAGGAACTTTGAGAAAGCAACCGATAACATACATCGTTATATCTATCTGACTGATTCGCTGACACGCTCAAACATGCAGTTTTCCGCCGGCATGGTGGAACGCGAATATTTTAAAGAACGGACTGACTTTGCCGAATACCGGATGAAAAACCGTACTACCTGGGAAATCGCAGCAGCAACTGTAATCCTTCTGATGATAGGAGTGGCTTATTACATCACCCGCCAACGCCTGCGACTGCAACGCGAACGCACCGACCGCTATCTGCTACTGGCAGAAGAAGCTAATTCCGAGTATAAAACTCTGACCGAACGCATGGAAGGACAGCGCAATACTGAAAACCATCTAAAAGGATTGATAGCCTCTCGTTTTGACATTATCGACAAATTGGGAAAAACTTACTACGAACGCGAGAATACCGCATCACAACAGGCCGCCATGTTCCACGAAGTGAAACAAATAATCACCGATTTTGCAGAAAACAATGAAATGCTGCAAGAACTGGAGCTTATCGTAAATACCTGCCATGACAACGCCATGCAAAAACTCCGGAATGATTTCCCTGCAATGAAAGAAGCTGACATTCGGTTACTCTGCTATATCTTTGTAGGTTTTTCACCACAAGTAATAAGCCTGTTCATGAAAGATACGGTAGCCAATGTATATGCCCGGAAGTCACGACTTAAATCACGTATCAAATCAGCAGAGACTGCTAACAAGGACCTGTTTTTATCACTTTTCGGATAGGTGTTAGGCCAGTGTTAGAAATCTGAGAACCCATTCAAAATAACTATCTGAATATCAACACTATTAAAACACCAGTGTTAGATTTACAAGATCGTACCATAACTCAAAAATGATACGATCTTACTACTTTTGCATTCGAAAAAATTGAAAAAAGAGAAGATTATGAGAAAGATTGTTATTCTGCTAGGTATCATACTTTTTATGATAGCGTGCGAAAAAGGAAACGAAGAAGTGAGAGAAGCTAAAGTAGTGGTTGTCGTTTATGATGAAAATGGAAAAATTGCAACGGGTATTCCCGTAAAGATGTATAATGAAAAAGATTATAAAGTTTTTGAGAAAGATAATCTGACCTTACCTACTGCGGTTGCCCGAACCAATGAAAGCGGGATAGCCACCTTTATTTTACCGCAAGAAGAATGGTTCGCAGCACAGTCGCAGCGGTTCTTTACGTTCGTGGTACAAGAAGGTGGCGGACCTGATAACTACCAGATATGGTCTTCCGGCAGAACCGTAGAAGCAGGTAAGGTAGTGAAAATAGAAATACGTTTAACCCAATTCCCTAACTAAGCTTTTATCACAATGAAACAAACTAAACTTAATATATTAATAGTACTTTGCCTGCAAATGATGACAGGACTTACATTACTGAGTTGCAGCACTGAAAACGATGAATTCAAGAAGGAACTGCCTCCAACGGAGCAACCATCTGAACCCACAGGAGCCTTACTTGAACGTTTTTCCATAGACCAGCTGCCTGCAAAAACGATTTATGCATTAGGAGAGAGTATAGACTTAACTGGACTCAAAGTGACAGGTGAATATGATGATGGGAAACAACGGTCCGTGAATGTTGCCCCAAAACAGATCAGTGGTTTCTCGTCATCTGTCCCTGTCGACAAACAGGAAGTGACCATAACAATAGAAGGAAAGCAGAAAAGCTTTACTATTCAGGTGGCGCCTGTCCGTGTGGAAAACGGAGTTCTGACAGAAGTCCTGAAAGGGTACGATGAAATCATACTCCCCAACAGCGTGAAATCCATTCCTAAAAACGCTTTCAACGGCAGTAAAATAAACAAGGTGACACTCAATGAGGGACTGAAATCCATCGGAGATATGGCTTTCTTCAATTCAACTATTCAGGAAGTTATATTTCCCTCGACTCTGGAACAGCTTGAGGAAAACATATTCTACTATTGCTATCACCTTAAAAAAGCAGATTTAAGCCGGACTAAACTCACTAAACTTCCCGCAAGCACCTTTGTATATGCGGGCGTTGAAGAAGTGTTATTACCTGCTACGTTGACAGAAATCGATGCACAGGCATTCCTCAAGACGTCTCAACTGAAAACGATTGAGATTCCGGAGAACGTCAGAACAATCGGGCTGGAAGCATTCCGGGAAAGTAGCATTACAACCGTGAAGTTACCGAATGGTGTTACAAACATAGCGCAAAGAGCCTTTTATTACTGTCCGGAATTAACGGAAGTGACAACTTACGGAACTGTTTTCAATGATGATCCCGAAGCTATGATTCACCCTTACTGTCTGGAAGGATGTCCCCAATTAACACGTTTCGAAATTCCACAAAGTATCCGGATATTGGGACAAGGATTATTGGGCGGTAACAGAAAAGTCACTCAACTGACCATTCCGGCAAATGTGACACAGATTAATTTTTCAGCTTTCAATAATACAGGTATCAAAGAAGTCAAGGTAGAAGGGATAACACCCACACGAGTATTTGAAAAGATATGGTACGGATTTCCGGATGATATTACTGTCATTCGTGTTCCCGCCGAATCTGTAGAGAAATATAAAATCGCAACCGGTTGGCAAGACTACACAAACAAAATACAAGCGTCCTGATGATTTATCTGAATTTTCGATTATCATTGTAAAAGTCGATTCCACATCTTCTTTTTATGATGATAATCGGAAATTCTTTTTTATTCGGTTTCTGTCAGATATATTCAGTAAATATTCCGCTATATATTCTTCTTTACTCCCAAATACTGTTCTATTTTCCAGTTTTATTCTTTATCTTTGACGCAATAAAACTACTTCGAATTCACAAATATAGAAAACGGCAAGAGGATGCCAGACATATAGTTATGACTATACTAATTATTATAGCTGTAATAGTAGTGATTTTCATCGCTATTTACAACTCACTGGTGCGAAAAAGAAATGAGACGGAAAATGCTTTCGCAGCCATCGACGTAATGCTGAAAAAGAGATACGACTTGATTCCTAATCTGGTAACTACAGTCAAAGAATATGCAGAACATGAAAAAAGCACATTCGCACAGATTACGGAAATGCGCAACAAGTCGTACGCATCTTTCTCTAATCAGGATAAAGAGAATCTGGACTCTGCTTTCTCACAAGCCTGTACACACTTTTTTGCCATTGCAGAAAACTATCCGCAACTGAAAGCGTCTGAAAACTTCGAACAGTTACAACGTGCGCTTAACGAAACTGAAGAGCAGCTTTCGGCGGCACGCCGAACCTTTAACGCTTGCGTCACTGACTATAATAATGCAGTACAGACTTTCCCGTCAAATCTGTTGGCCGGCATGTTCGGTTTCACACGCAAAAACGTATTCTCCATTTCCGAACAGGAACGTACTGTTCCGAATGTGAATAACTTGTTGAATCAGTAAAAAACAATATATAATATGGCAGAAAGTCCGCAATTTGAGACATTGGTACAAAGTCTTTCCTCTACTCTGCAAAGTCTTGAACAAAAACGCAAAGAACTAAAGAGGCAGGGACATTCCACCGGGACATGGGCAGGAGGAATTGTTTTTGTGATTGGTATTGCATTTTCACTTTATATCAATGTCGCACTCATTGGAATTGGCATTGCAGCAGGTATTGCTTTGTTGATATATTACAGTTGTGTAAATGCCAAATCACAGGAGCTATCCTCCTATTATAAACAGGAAGTAATCGCACAAATATTACAATCTTTTTGTGAAAATGCCGTCTTCACCCCCGAAGAGGGAATCAAAGAAAGTACATTCCGAAACTGTGCCCTGTTCACTTCTCCCGACCGTTATCACACAGAAGATCTGATACAGGGACGTGTAGGAAAAACGGACTTCTGCTGTGCGGAAATTCATGCCGAAGAACGAAAAACACGTGTCAATTCAAAAGGACAGACAAGTCATTATTGGGTAGATATCTTTAAAGGTTTCTTTTTCATTGCCGATTTTCAGAAAGACTTTCAGGGACATACCACTATTTTAAGGAATAGCCTGTTCAAACTAAGCTCCAGCGGTTCGCGGGTGAAACTGGAAAATCCGGATTTCGAGAAAACATTCGATGTTTACTCTACAGACCAGATTGAAGCACGCTACCTTCTTTCTCCTTCAATGATGGAACGACTTCTTGCACTAGACAGAGAATTCAATAAGAACATCACAATTAGTTTCAGAGATTCAAATATTCTGATAGCTATTCCTGAATCAAGAAATCATTTTGAAGCCAGCATCTGGAAACCGATGGATGACCTTAGCCAGCTCAAAAACGATTTCAGCATGATTCATGCATTGGTCTCTATTGTAGAGGACTTAAATCTTAATACACGAATCTGGAGCAAAAAATAAAAACGAATCAGCAGAAACAGAACCCATTTTATATGTCGGACTTAATAGAGGTTTGATTGATACTTCTATAGAGCTTCTGCAACTCAAATCTCCCCGTTGACTCCTAATCCAAATAAAGCAAAATCACCTAGGCAGGGATCATCCGGAAAGACTTCAGCCAATGCAGCAGTAATCCGACGAGCATTCTTCAGAGAAAAAGTTTCCATATCCGTCAACTTGAAGTAATAAGCTACCCTACAGACATGAGTATCTAACGGAACAATCAGGTCTTTACGGTCAAAACTCTCCCAAATACCCAAATCAACCTCTGAATCCCGACGAATCATCCAACGCAAAAACATATTCAGTTTCTTTTGAGGACTTTTGGCAGAAACTTCAAGAAATGCACATAACTTCTCCATAGGTATTCCGGAATATACCTTCAAAGCATCTTCCAAAGTTCCGAACTGCGTATAGGCCGTATATAACCGACGGAAGTATCCATGAAAATCAGCATACGACAGCATCCGATAAAAACTATGGGTTGCCCCGGAAGGAAAATCTTCCTCCCACCGGCGGGATAATACATATTGATAAGGTGAAGTTCCCATTAGCTTATGCAGTTCTTCCGCTTTCTTCAATATCTGCTTGCGATTGCCAAAACTCATAATTGCCGTCAGCAGTCCGCTAATCTCTATATCTTGTTTCAGCGTATAACGATGAGGGAACTGCACCGGATCACTTGCGATAAAGCCTGCACAATGGTACACCTCTGCACACATCAAAAGTTTATTCTTTATATCTTCAGTCATTTCGAGAAAGTATCAATCATTGAAAGTACAAAAGTACATATTCTGTTTGGATTTCCTCTTCAAGTACAGAATGGATTGTATTCCCAATAGAATAACGAACAGATATTCTGCCGTCATATACACCCACAAAGATGCATGAAAACACTCGCTCAGCAAATACAGATAAATCAGATAGATCAGGATAGTAACCAGTTGAAAGACAAAGGCAAGTCTTGTCTTTCCCGTACCTGTAACAGCATTGATATAAACATATCCGGGCAATGCAAACACATAATTCAACAACATGACTATAAAAGGCCAGAAAGCAAGTTTGACTAAATAATCGTTATTCGTATAAAATCCGATGATCCATTGATTGCCCCAAAGAGCTGTCAGTATCAATGGAAGCCCCACCATATAGCCTAATCTGAGAACTTTGCGGCAAACGGGAAAAAGTTCCTTCCCCTGTCCTGCCCCGATCAGATTGCTGACTAACGATCCAGTAGTAGAAGCGAAAGAATTGACTATCACAAAAAAGAGGGTAGACACACTCCGGGTAATATTGGAAATAGCAAGCTCTGTCTTCCCCAAATGTTCAATAGCCACAAAAAACAGAAACCAGGGAGCGACACTGATAAAAGCATGAAGCATACTCCATACGGACAGTTGTAGTAGTTTCATCAGCAATCTGCCATCATAGACGGCACTCAGACCATATTTTTTCTTATCTACCGTTTTACACATATATAACAAGAGTATGAGAAACGCTCCAAACTCAGCAATGGAGGACGCCATAGCTGCTCCGGATATGCCCATATCTAGTTTGAATATCAGTAAATAGTTGAAAGGGATATTGATACAGACTGCCGTAAGGGCTGCTCCGGAGAGGGCTTTAGTATTCGTGATCCCAACCAGAAAAGCCCGGAAAGCCAAGAAAGGAAACGAAAACAACAGTCCGAAACTACGCCAGTCCAGATAACGGATCACAGCCTGATAAATTTCATCAGAAGTAATCAGCCGTTGCAGAATAAACGGAGAAACAAGCTGTATCAACAGAGAAAGCATGATTGCCATCGTCATCAGAAAATATAATCCCTGAAAGAAGGTGCGCCCTGCTTCTTTGTAATGTTGTTCCCCATTTCTTCGGGCAATCATAACCTGCAGACCAATGCTGAATCCAAACCCCAGCATATAAATCGCTAAATAATATATTCCCGCAAGTGCGGATGCTCCCAATTCGATTTCTCCTACGTGTCCTAAAAAGACAGCATCGGTAATGTTGATTAATTGCTCCATCAGAATGCTCATCATCACAGGAAAGTTGATGAGCCATATTTGCTTATATGTATATTTCATTGCTCAACTAAAAATAGCACGATACAGCATACTATACTCATAGCAGTACACAGTTTCGTAAATTCATAAAAATGGGTATAAAAACTCTTTGGCAAGCGGGTCGTTGCTTACCGGATAGCTGAATAGCCTGATTTAGAAAGGATGCTATTCGTTGAGCGTAGCTATATGCAGAATTTCATAAATAGATGGATATACTGTTAGTTCATTAATCACGCTACAAAGATAGTCATTTTTATATCATATCCTAATATGGTATGGTATTAGCAGATTACATCTAGTAATGGACTGCTTCAGAAGCGGGAATAATAGAATTAATAATTTGATTCTGAACAATATACCTGATTATCAAATAGCAGATCGATGGCAACAGACCATCTCTATTTGAAAAAAGGCATATCATTTTGAAAAAGATCAGTAACCAATAAATTATCAGTTAACAATGAAAGTTTGCAAATTTGAAAAAATGAAAGAAGAGGATGAAATCAGACAAGTAATCAATTACATCCTAAAGGAACATCCTTACGTAGTTGTGGTTCCGACACTGACGCAACTACAAGAATGGCTGCAGGATATTTCTATCAGCTGGTTTCATGAAGAAGACAGTGCTTCGCATACAACAATCAATAATATCGAAAAATATTGCCGTACACTGGCAGATCACCTCATAACAGATTTGCCACTAAATACGGATATAAAGAAATATATCCGGGAATGTATCGAAAAGATGCACAAACTGGTGGAAGACAAAGCCGATTTATTAATTGATAAAATAATAAAAGCCGAAATTTACCGGTTATCCGGAGAATTGTTTACCTGCTGCCTGCGTCAGCATGGACTGAATGCCCGCACATTGGATACCGGTACTTTTATGCAGATGAATCTGGAAAGGAAACCGGATATCCCCTACATTCAGGAATCTATCAGGCAGTATATCAATGAGAATCGGGATACTGACATTTTCATCGCTCCTCTTTCCTTATGCAAAAATGTATATGGCGAAATTGATTTCATGAATGAGAAGCGTAATGATTATTATGCTACCGTACTCGCCAGCATATTCGAAGCAGACGAAATCATTCTGTCAACCGAACTCACGAATATCTATACCAACCGGAACTGTGCCAGGGAACAACATTCTCTGACCTACACCGAAGCCGAACAGTTGATTAACAGTGGAGTACACTTAATTTATACAGACTGTATCACTCTTGCAGCCCGTTCCAATATCGTTATCCGCTTAATAGACACCCATGACCTGGAAACAGAACGGCTCTACATCTCTTCCCATGATACGGAAAGCAGTGTTAAAGCCATTATTATCCAAGACTCAGTGACGTTTGTACGCTTCACATCATTGAACGTCCTGCCCGGCTATTTACTCATGGGCAAATTACTGGAAGTCATTAATAAATATCAGATAAACGTTATCTCAATGGCCTCATCCAATGTTTCTGTCTCCATGATTCTGACGGCCAGTCGTGATACCCTGCGAATAATTCAAAGAGAACTGCACAAATACACAGAAATGGTCGTTGACGAAAATATGTCCGTAATACATATCATAGGATCACTTCATTGGGAACGTACACAACTGGAAAGTAACATCATGGAAACAATCAGACATATCCCCATATCACTGATTTCTTATGGCGGCAGCGATCATTGTTTCACAATATCAGTTCACACGGCTGATAAGAAGCAATTACTCAATTCGCTGTCACAGCGTTTTCTTGAAAGACTTTCAGCCTGATTAACAAAGTAATAAATACAAATCCATAAAAGCATGAAAATTACAATTATAGGAGCCGGAAACATAGGGAGCGCAGTTGCTGCCTGCCTGGCAAAAGGACATCTCTACAACGAAAAAGATATTATCATTTCTACCCCTCATACAGACAAGCTAGAAAATCTGCACAAACAATTTCCTGCGATACGCATAATGACAGAGAATCAGTATGCCATATCGGAAGCCGACATTATTATTCTGGCTGTCAAACCATGTATAGTAGACGAAGTATTATCTCCGTTACGATTCTCACGCACCCAAATCCTGGTTTCACTGGTAACCGGAATATCCATTTCTCACCTGGCACATTTATCGGAAACCGAAATGCCTATATTCCGGGTTGTTCCAAACATCGCCATTACGGAACATTCGAGCCTGACCCTGATAACTTCACGCAAAGCCGGCAAAGAACACCAGCAACTCATAAAACAAACATTTGAAGAAGGAGGAAAGTGTTTATTCGCAGAAGAGAAACAGCTGGATATCATTTCTGCATTAACTTCCAGTGGAATCGCTTTCGCATTAAAATATATTCATGCAGCCACGCAAGCCGGCATAGAATTGGGTATCTCCGCTGAAGATGCAATGCGAATGACGGCATATAGCATGGAAGGAGCTACAGAACTGATTTTAAATCACGACACCCACCCGCTGTTAGAAATAGAAAAAGCAGCCACTCCCGGTGGAGCCACCATTAAAGGATTGAATGAACTGGAGCACAGGGGATTTACTTCCGCCGTTATTCATGCCATAAAAAGTAGCGCCACAGTATCGACCGATAAAGAGACTGAAGAATAGACAAACAATCCCCTAAATTTTCACGCACATAATTTCGCACTAATATAAAGTATATATTTTTCATATAAAGAAGAAGATACTAACAGCATTATTATACGTTTATTATACATTAAAAAGAGTTACCCTATACACAGAGTAACTCTTTCTAAATTCAGTTCTTCAGGTTCAGATTTAACTTACGATACTTTATATCGACAATTCTTTACTTATAAGTTAATGGAACTTCAAAGATGTTCACGAACAGCATTCTTTATTATCCAAAGCTAAAAGGGAAAGTGCTTTCATCAGATAAAGCAATTAATCCATTTTTCCGTTGGATACAAATTTTGTTC
>ERZ857969.4675-NODE-4675-length-11718-cov-22.605333_pt1 | contig 11718 bp, 6 predicted proteins | sample MGYA00519864_ERZ857969 | MGnify/ENA primary metagenome ERZ857969 (study PRJEB31778, sample SAMEA3449382) | human gut metagenome | biome: human gut; feature: human-associated habitat; material: faeces | place: United Kingdom | collected 2010/2012 ... | reverse complement strand
AGATGCCGCCAAAATAAGTATAATCCAGTACATCCTGTGCTTTGCCGGGAGGATAACTGGGGTCATTGCTGTTGTCTGCCCATACAGCTATCACATTGTCTGTCCCCCAATTCAGTGCATCGGTGACATCAATGACTACAGGCAGGTATCCGCCAAAGTGTTCGGTCAATAAATTGCCGTTTACAAAAACTTTGCTTTTTCCCATGATAGCTTCGAAATGCAGGAAAAGTTTTTTGCCTTTCAATTCATTAGCCGGAGTGAAATGTTTGCGGTACCATACCTCACCTTGATAGTTGATACATCCACTGGCCTCAGTCGGTACATATTCAATGCCGTCGGGCAGGGAAACCACTTTCCAGTCCTGGTCATTAAAGTCGGTGGTTTCCGCACCTGTAGCGGTTCCTTTGTGGAATCGCCATGCCGGATTCATGGAATATACTTCACGTCCGGAGTTTGCCAGTTCATAGAAACCGGCAGTAGAAAACTCAGGCTGGTAGGCTGCTTGCATCTCATAGAGAGGAAATAGCAGCAGGGCGATGAGATAAGATAAAAAATGTTGTTTCATAAAGTAGTGTTGTATTATAAGGTTCATATTATTTTTTATATTAAAGTTTCATTCGTTGTTTTTTATGGAATGTTTTTCTGTCGGGCGGTCTGAGAGTTCATCCATGTTCTTGTCTTCCTTATCATTGGAATTTCATAATAATACCACCAGTCGCTGTTGTTGGTTTTGGCGGCAAGATGGTTGTGGTGGTTTTGGTCAGCAATGTAACCGTCAGGTTGTTCCATAAAACGGGTCTGTGAATAGGTCTCTTCCAATTGTTTTCTCATGGTCTGAAAGTCATTGCACACTTCATTTATTTGTTGCAATGCTGTCTGTTTGTCTTGTTCATGTATAGTGATATCATAGTTGTGCAAGGCTAGAATCAGACGGACAGGGAAGTTGAACAAGTGGTTTGTCTGTTCGTATACCTCTAATGTATAGCGGTTGCGTAAAGCATGTTGTTTAGCCTCTTTTATGCCTTGGCATATTTTTTCATATCGTTTTTGTTCCACCTTTGCTTGGGCTATTTTTTGTTGGTAGGTACGGCTCCATGCTCCCGGTGCGTCTGGATCCGGTAGGCTGATTAAAGTAAAATCAGTAGTTCCCCATGCCGGATTGCGCCTTCCCGAATTGACCAGGGCATCATCAAAGAAAAATGCTTCTTGTTCCAGTTCATCCAGAAAAGCCATATGGTTGTCATTTGGATGAAAGCCAAATTCTCGTTGGGCATGTGCGGCTTTGAAGGCTTCGACTGTCCGTGCTGTTGGGTTCCAGCCATATTCTCCCTGTGCGATGTATCCACGCCACACCGTTTCAGAGTGTGGGGAACCATCATCCCATGCTGTGGCCAAAATTCCTTCCAGTTGATTTTGAGCAACTAATTTGCTGAATCCTTTGATATAGCCGGCCAGTGAATTTTCACGCGGTATAAATGGAGAACTGCCACACGAAGCAGCGGTAGCTCCCATTACTTTCAGTCCTTTGTCATGATACCATTGTAAAATGCGTTGATGCCCCGGCTGGGTGGCATCTTTGTAGTTCCATCGCATATACACACATTCTTTGGGGAATAATTTGATGCTTTCATTCAATTTTTTATCGTTCCATTTTGCTGCTATTTCATCCTGGGTTTCATTACTGTTGACCAAATCCCATACACCGCCGTATTTTAATGGCATATCATCCCAGAAAATAGGAATGCGGTTGTGAGCTGTTGCGAAATCGCATACTTTTTTCAACCAGATCATTTGTAGTTCAAATGGAGTTTTTCCGGTGGCTTTACAGCGTTGGTCTATGCCTATGGCGGTAATTTCATCTCCTCCTATATGTAAGTATTTGCTGTAAGGCATGGCTTCGATAGCATCCCGGTAAAGGTCGAATTGCAAATCATAGGTACGAGGGTCAGATGGGCAAAACTCCCAGTCGCTGTCGGGGTTTTCACGTAGTTCCCAATGATGTTTTAAAATAAAACCGGCATGTCCCAAACCTTGGACCAAGGGGGTTATTTCAATATTCCGTTCTTTGGCATAGCGGCATAAGGCTTGCATTTCCTGCTTGCTGATGGCATTGGGGGCACCTATTTCGGGGCGTCGGGTATAACGCAGTTTATCTTCCAGCTCCCAAATAACTGCGTTTATTTTGTATCGGGCCAGTTTGTCTATTTCCTGATAATAATACTCCATGCGGTCTAAATGATGTTTTACATCAAAGTGCACGGCCCGATAGGAAATGGCCGGATAATCGATGATTAGCATGGCTGGAATAAGTATGTTGAAATCCCGGCTGTCTTCCATTAATTGTTCTAAAGTTTGGCTACCGTAGAAGATACCTGTCATGGTTCTGGCTGATATACAGACTCCTTTTTCATTAATTTCCATCATGTATCCTTCTGGAGAAGCAGGAACATGCTGGCTGGTGAGTTGGAGCCGGATGGGTTTCCCTTTTCGTGGGCAACGGGGAAGTTTGTTGAGCATATCTCCCAATATGGGGATGGAAGTTGTGTCTGATGACAGAATATAGGATAACTCCCAATAATTGATTCCTTTTCCAGAAGTCAGTTCTATGGATTGTGGTTGTGGAAGCAACTGGAATGTCTTGTCTAATTCTCGAGAAGCAATCTCTTCTATGAATAAGCATAAACAGAGTAATAAAAGAATTTTTTTCATATCACTTCGATGATTAATTTTTTTTCTACTAATTTTGTTCCTTGTACAGTCAGGGTTCCTTTTCCTTTTCCTTTTTCTTCGTCAGATTGTAATAATACTACACATTTTCCCCGAAAGCAACGGCAGTGGGGCTGTTGGTATGGAAACATATCTGTAGGGTTTCCGTTGTCTACCCCTAATAGCCGGAGTGGTCCACTTACGTGGAAACTGAGTTCATTGGAGGCATAAGGACAAGGAATTCCGTTTTTATCTGTTATGTCGATCTCTATGCGTATGACTTCATCCGAACCGGCTTTTACAGAATACTTGTTACTGGCAAGGGCGACAGAATGAGGTGCTTCTGCACTTTGATAACAGTCTGTTGCCACGATTTTTCCTTTTTTTATGCCTCGGGCTTCTATTTTTCCGGGCGAATAAGGAACTAACCATATCAGTTGCTCCCCTGTATAAGGTTTACTGCCCAAAGATACATTATTTATAAATAACTCTACTGCATCACAGTTGGTATAAATGACTACGGGAATTGTTTTTCCTTCTTTTCCCGGATGCGTCCAATGCGGAAGAAGGTGTACCATTGGTTTGTCGGTCCATAAACTTTGGTAGAGGAAATAGGCGTCTTTCGGAATGGCAGCTATGTCGATAATACCGAAATTGCCACATCGTTGAGGCCATTCGGCTTCACCTAAATAGTCAAAACTGCCCCATCGGAATTCTCCCATTAACCAAGGGAAAGAACAGGTGCGTTGCCATGATTTACGGGCGCTGATACGTACAGAAGCATTGTCGTAGGACGATTGATAATAGGGATAATCGGATTCTTCGGGGAAGCATTCTTTTTCCGTCAGGTCAGGTATAGGAAAGACCCGATGTTTAAATTGTTCCCAGTTTATGTTTCCTTTTTCCCAAGGAGCGGGGAAATCCCGTCTTCTCCATTGTGTCTGGCTTCGGTATACGCCACGGGTTTGATAAGTGTGGGGTACCTCTGTAGCAATGGCACAAAGTGTTGGGTAGTTTTTGTGGAAGTGTTCTAGTTCTCCTATTTCTTCTCCATTTCCATTGAAGCCGATAATGTCTAGATAGTTGAATTTTTTTTGATAATCGGTCTTCATACCTCTAGTAGGATCAGTTCCTCCTTGAGTGACAGGGCGGTCAGGGTCCAGTTGGTGAAATAGGCTGACCAGGTTGTGTTGGATTTCGGGGGTAGCTCCCGTTACTTCGTTGCCGATACTCCACATAATGATAGAGGGATGGTTGCGGTCTCGTTTTATGAAATCAGTCATATCTTTTTGCCACCATTCATCAAAGTAATTTCCATAGTCATCGGCGGCTTTAGGTTGATTCCATCCGTCCAATCCTTCGTTTAGTACCATGATTCCCATCGTATCGCATAAATTATAGAAAGCAGGAGAGAAGGGATTATGACTGGTGCGTATCGCATTACATCCCATATCTTTCAATAATTTGAGACGATAATGAAGTAGGTCGTCGGGTACGGCGGCTCCTACAGCACCGGCTGTATGATGATCGCATACTCCTTTTATTTTTAGTGATTTGCCATTGAGCAGGAATCCGCTGACCGGGTTGAATTCTAATTGACGGAAGCCTACAGGTAATCTACATTCATCTAGTATCTTGTTATCTCTTGTCAGTTGGCATATAAGTGTATAGACGTTAGGAGAATCAGGTGACCATAATAATGGTTTCCTGATGCTCCCTGACAGGAAGCAAAGAGAATCTGCAGATGGGACAAATATTTTTTCAGAAGTATCGGCTATGCTACCGTTGGGAGCTTGTAGATATGTTTTTACTTTGATTGGCTTTTTCTCCTGTGTTTCAATTTCTATAGATAGGGTGTAGGTGGCAGATTGCTTATTTTGTAGCTTGGATCTGAAATGGATTCCGGAATAAGGAATGTGGGTGGGGTTACTGACCAGCAGGTATACAGGACGATATATTCCTGATCCTGTATACCAACGTCCGGTTAATGCTTTGCTGTGATCTACTTTTACAGCGATTTGGTTCTTGCCTTCTTGCAAATATGGAGTTAAATCATATACAAAGCTGATATACCCATTAGGGCGTTTGCCCAGCCAATGACCGTTTATCCATACTTCGCTGTTCAGATATACGCCCTCAAATAGGATTTGTACTTTTTTATTTTTCCATTTGGAAGGAATGGTAAAAGTTTTTCGATACCAGCTTATTCCGGCAGGCAGGAAACCGCTTTGCCAGTCGGTTCCGTTTTCAAATTGTTTATAAGTGCCTTCTATGCTCCAGTCATGAGGAATGTTCAATATGCGCCATTGAGAATCGTTATATGAGGAAGAAGAGGCTCCTTTGCCTGCATCTCCTAGATGGAATTTCCAGCTTTTACAGAAATTTATGGTTTCTCCGGCAAAAGATGCCAATAAGAAAAATTGTATGCAAACAAATAAAAGGATACGTTTCATGGTTAGTGTGAAGAGAAAGAGAGGCTGAATGTTGCTTGAAGAACAATCAGCCCCAGAACTAATTTACTGATGTTATATATAAGCTAATACCTGTTGATTTACCATCCTTCACTAGGCGTACAAAGTGGATTGGTGTCAAGTTCTTTGGCTGGTATCGGGAAGTAGTTGAACTTATTGATATTACCGGATTTGCCAGTCTGATAGTTTTTATAGCGGGTATCATCACAAGTTTTTAATGTCTGCTCTAACAATCCCCATCTGCGTAAATCGTAGAAACGTTCGCCTTCCACAAAGAATTCAATGGCGCGTTGGTGTACCAGATCTTCAAAAACCCCTTCTTTGGTTATTGGGCCGCTATAGTCATTCAGGTTGGCGCGTCGGCGGATTTGATTAATATATCCGATAGATGTGTCTAAAGCCCCTTTGTTCATATAGGCTTCTGCCAGCATCAATAATACATCGGCATAGCGGATGGCTCTTTCATTGATGAATGACTTGGGAGGTGCCGGTTCATCTTTTTGAGTCTTCCAGTTCTGATATTTCAAAATCCAGTATGTTTTCCACTTGTCTTGTGCAAAAACTTCCCGGAAAGGTCTTTGGTAGTAAGTGCATCCCTCATAGTCCCATGCCACAGAACAGCGGGCACGATAATCAAAATTGCCGTCTTTGTCTTTTTCCTTCCAGAAGATATCCATAATTTGCTGGGTAGGATTTGCTTCATACCATCCTCCGACTTCAGCAGCGGCATATTCTTTAGGGCGGGTATTGGATTGGGTGGAATTGATATTTTCTCCATCTCCCCAAAGATCTGTTCCACCCACATCTTCTATCAATAACTCGAAAATACTTTCGGCATTGTTTTCATGAGTGTCATCAAAATTCCAATTAAAGTCCTCTACTAGTTTGTAGGTGTAAGGATTCTGCGTCAGAGGCTCGAGGACGTTTATCGCTTCTTGCCAATTTTCTTCATAGACATATATTTTACCCAAAGCGGCATAAGCGGCTCCTTGTGTAGGCTTTCCTATTTTATTCGTTATGGGCAATAGGGAAGCAGCGGTTTTTAAATCTTCTTTGGCTTGTGCCCATATATCAGCTTGTGATGATTTTGCTAAAGGGAAAGTCGAGGGAGATTGGGAGGCTGTCAGGCGGAGAGGGGCGTCTTTAAACTCTTTGGCTAACTGGAATAAATAGAAGCCACGTATGAAAAGACATTCTCCTTTTACCGAATTTTGAAAATCGGTAGAAAATTGTTCTTTCTTTTCTTCCAGTTTTTGCATAATGGAGTTGGTACGGTACAAGGCATTGTAAAATTGATAGAACATGCCTTGTGTCAGTGAGTTTGTATTACTATTAGTAAAACGGTTTACTGTATATACATCCGAAATATCGTTGCGGAAGTCGACTTCATCGGCTCGGGCTATTCTCAGCATTACACCGCGAGTTCCATAATAACCGCCGTTTAGGGCATTCTTCAGTGGAGTATAGCAAGAGGTCAAGGCCAGATTGAAATCGGTTTCATCTTTCCAAAAAGTATCTTCTGTTGCTTGGTTGGGATTGGCCTGGTTTAATTGATCTTCGCAGGAACTGAATAGCATGCCTGAAATCAATATGGTCAATGTCGTTTTAATATATGTTTTCATAAGATGTTTATTTTTAGAATGTTACATTTAGTCCTAACATGAAAGTACGGTTAGTCGGGTAAATAAAATTATCAAATCCCCGATAATTGGCATTGTCTGCATTGACATCCGGTGAATATCCGCTGTAACTGGTGATAGTAAATAAGTTTTCAGCGTTAATATACACACGGGCATGCTGTATGGCACCTTTAAACCATGTCTGAGGAAATGTATAACCTAATTGAACACTGCGGAGACGCAAATAAGAACCATTTTCAAGATAACGGTCGGATTCTGCACGGGTATTACGGTTAGGATCATCCCATGTCAGACGTGGATGGGAGGCATTTTTGTTTTCAGGAGTCCAATAATCCAGGCAACTTGCCAGAAAATTGGAACCTTTGGTTACATCTTCTAATGTCTGACGGGTTGCATTATAAATTTTATTTCCTAACACTCCTTGCAGTCCGATTGATAAGTCGAAATTTTTGTATCTCATATTACCATTCAGCGCGAAAGTAAAATCGGGAAAAGGACTGCCTTGAAATACACGGTCGTCGTCATTGATAACGCCATCGTTGTTGGCATCTACAAATTTTATATCACCCGGTTCGGCGGCTGGTTGTATTTTTTTACCGTCTTTGGCATATGCGTCTACTTCTTCCTGACTATTGAAATATCCGGCTGTAGAGATAAGCCAATAACCTCCAATAGGATATCCGGCTTTGGTTTCACTGGTAGTGATGTTTTGGTTGGTAGAACCGCCTTTGATAGATCCGCTTTCACTTCCCATGGCTATTACTTTGTTTTTATTGAAAGACCCAATTAAGTTGATGCCATACGAAATATCCGGATTGGGTTGGTCCATCCATCCTAAATTGAATTCAAAGCCATTGTTACGTATCTTGCCCGCATTGCGTATAGGGTCATTGGCACCACCGGAAGAGATAGGAATAGGAACGGTCAGCAAGATATCTTTTGTATTTTTCACATAATAGTCTGCTGTTAAGCTTAGTCGGTTATTAAAAGCCATAAAATCAATGCCGACATTAGTCATAGCGGTTTCTTCCCATTTTATATCCGGATTGGCAAAATTTTTAGGAAATGCTCCTTGAAGCAGACCACCGTTGCCATCGGGATAATTGATGCCGGTAGTGATGGTGGAGGAATATTGATAGTTATCGATTTCTTGATTTCCTAAAACGCCATATCCGCCACGAAGCTTTAGCTGATCAAGCCAATGCACGTTTTCCATGAACTTTTCTTCGGCCACATTCCATCCTAATGAAAAAGAGGGGAAGTAACCATATCGATTGTTCTTACCGAATTTGGAGGAACCGTCCCGGCGGATAGTGGCGGTGAATAAGTATTTATTTTGGTAGGAATAGAATACGCGTCCGAGAATAGAGGTAAGGACACTTCTCCATGAATTGCCTTCGTTGCTGCGATTGGTTGTGGCTGCATCTATTTCTTCTAATCCCTGGGGTAATCCTTCACCATAGGCTTGTATGTGGCGGAATCTGCTGTCTTGATAGGTATAACCTGCCAATGCTGAAATTTTATGCTCTCCGAACGTACGGTCGAAAGTTAATAAATTTTCAACAAGTATATTACGTCTCCTTCTTTGTCTTTCTGTTAATTGGGTGATGCTGTTGGTCGCTAATCCAAAATCATATTTATTGAGATAATTCTTATATCTTTCGAAAGAAAAGTCTGGAGTTAAATTCAGTTTGTATTTTAGTCCTTTAAAAAGTTCAATTTGTGCATACAAGTTAGCGAATATTTTTACATTTTCGTTATAACGGTCCATGATGTTGTCATCAATAATGGCCAATGGGTGAGGAATGTTTACCACATCACCATATGTGCCACCATATCCACCTTCACGAGTATCATCATATTTTTCCAAAGTAGGAACACTTTGCAGAATGGTGCCAATCATGCCGCCTCGAAGTTCCTGGTGAAGGGGCTTGTCATGACTGAATGAAATAATGAGATTTGTTCCAGCAGAGAATATCCCTCTTTTATAATCATTCTTGGATTGGATATTATACCGTTGGTAATTGGTACCTTTTACAATACCGTCTTGGTTGAAATAACCTAAGCCGGTGTAATAAGTGGAATATTTTCCACCACCTTTTACAGACAAATTGTAGTTTTGCATCAGTGCGGGGCGAAACATGATGTCTTGCCAGTCATTGTCTGGTTTGTTAGCCAGATCGGTAGCCATGTCTAATGCCGGTTTGCCGATAGCTTGACGGGCTATAGTGGTAACTTCTGCCCATCCTTTGGCATCTAGCATATCAAGAAATTTGCTGGCAGTTGATATACCTAAGTTGACAGATAAATCAATGATAGGTTTTCCTTCTGTGTTACTTCCTTCTTTGGTAGTGACAATGATAACACCGTTGGCTGCACGGGAACCGTAGATAGCTGCGGATGAGGCATCTTTCAATACGTCAATGCTGGCAATATCATTGGGGTTGATATGATCAATACTGTTCATATACATGCCATCGACAATGTAAAGAGGGGAGGCGTTGTTTAGCGTACCAATACCGCGGACCATGATACGGGTTCCCGAACCTGGGGCACCACCTTGAGATACGATGTCTACCCCTGCAATTTTGCCTTGCAGCGCCTGGCCGATGTTGGCGTTACTTTGTGTATTTAGTTTTTCTGTGTTAATGTTTGCAACAGATCCTGTCAAGTCTGCTTTTTTCTGTACACCGTATCCAATGACTACCACTTCATCAAGAGTTTTTGTATCTTCTTTTAATAGAAAACGGATACTTTTTTGGTTGTTGATAACCGTTTCTTGTGTGAGGTAACCAATGTAGGAAACTTCGATAACAGATTGTGGTTCGGCTTTAATACTGAAGTTGCCATCTATATCTGTGATTGTACCTGTTGTGGTTCCCTTTATACGGATGTTGGCTCCGATAATGGGTTCTCCGCTGACATCTGTTACCGTTCCCGTTACTGTTTTAGCTTGTTGTTGAGCATGCAAGTCTTTAATAGCTTCTGTAGTTAAAATAATGTGTGTACCTTCCAGTTCATAGTTGATACCGGTCCCTGACAGAATTCTGTCCAGTACTTGTGCTACGGCTTCATTTTTGACCTTTACGGAAGTAATTTTGTTAATATCTACTTGGTTATTGTAGATAAAAAGATAATCAGTTTGGTTTTCAATTTCATTCAGGATCTTATCCAGTTTAACATTATTCATACGTATGCTGACTTTTGCATTTTGAGAATGGGCATTCCCAGCATACGAACAGAACACACAGACCATCAATAGGAAAGTGGAAATTCTCATAATTCTAAAGATTTGTTTAAATCGGGGATTTTTGAAGCAATATCTCCCCGACAAAGTGTTATTTTTCATACCTTTGCGTTGATTTAAATAGATTTTTTTACTTGAAAAATTGTTTTGAGTCTATGCCGGTAAGTGCGGCAACACTTATCGGCATTTTTCTTTTTAAGGTTAACTTGAGCTTTTCTTCATAGGCTTGTTGTTTTTAGGTTAGTATTGTCTGGTCAATTGATGTAAATAATTTCTTCATCGTTGGCTCTTTCATATTTAAAATGGATATCCCTTTGCAGCACTCTTAATGCATAATCAATACCGTCTGCTTGACGGAACTTGCCATTATAGGAATATTTCAATACCTTTTTGTTATTGATGATGATCCGGATACCATAATATTTTTCAAAATCTTCCATGATGGTCTGGAAAGGTTCATCTTTAAAACAGATCAAACCTTCTTTCCAGCGGTAAGGAGTGAAATCGTTTACTTTGGTAACTGCCAACTGCCCGTCTTTTACATATGCTTTATGATGAGGCTTCAAGGTTATTGTCTGTTCAGGAAAGTGCTGTGAGGTAACTTTTACACTACCTTTCATTAAAGTTGTTTCAAACGCCGTTTGGTCAGGATAAGCATCTACATCAAACTGTGTACCCAAAACTTCAATGTCATATTTGTCTGTCCGTACAATAAAAGGAGTTTTTTTCTTCTTGGTTACATCAAAATAAGCTTCTCCTTTTAAAAAAACTGTTCGTTGCTTTTGGCTGAAAGTGACCGGATATTGTAAAGTGGTACGGGCATTCAGCCATACATTAGTTCCATCTGGTAAAGTAATATTGGTACGTTGTCCTGCCGGAACAGATACTGTATTCATGGCAATGATTTCATTTTCCGATTTATATTCCTGATATAAATAGTTAATGGTAAGCGTCAGTATGATGACGGAAGCTATTTTCAGCCATTGACGAATAATTTTGGGAATTCGTTTGGTGGAAATGCAGTTATTTGTAGTTTGGTCATCATGCACCATGAGGGCATCGAACAATTTACGCTCTTTGTAAAAAATGCGCTTGTTCTCTTCGGATGCTTCCATCCATGCTCTTATGTCCATGCCTTCTTGTATAGAAGTAGTTCCGGCAAAAAAACGATGTAGTTTCTCTTTTTCCATTTTATTGCATTCTTTTATGCTTCTATATAAACAGCACTTCAGAATGGAAAATTCCTAGTGGCATTTCATAAAAAAATAGAGAAAGAGTGGAAAATAATCTTTTAAGTTAGTCTGAAGCATCTTTAATGCCTTGTTTATATGGAAATCTACTCCTTTGGGGGTGATATTCATGAGAACTGCAATTTCCTTATAGGATTTGTTTTCGTATCGGCTCAACATGAAGATAGTACGGGTTTTTTCGGGCATGTCGGTGAGGGTTTGTTGGACGAGTTCTTGAATTTCGGAAATAAAAAGCTCATAAGGTTCGCATGCTTGTAAAGTGGCGATCCGGGTATTCAGTTCCCATTCATAGTAATCTTTTATTTTATCCGAGTATTCTTCATGAATTTGCTGATGACGCAGATAATTCGGCTCAGCGGAAATTTCTGGTTGGTAAGTTTTAAAATTAGCTATCTTTGCTTACC
>ERZ857969.4672-NODE-4672-length-11729-cov-2.706013_pt1 | contig 11729 bp, 5 predicted proteins | sample MGYA00519864_ERZ857969 | MGnify/ENA primary metagenome ERZ857969 (study PRJEB31778, sample SAMEA3449382) | human gut metagenome | biome: human gut; feature: human-associated habitat; material: faeces | place: United Kingdom | collected 2010/2012 ... | reverse complement strand
CGGCTTTATAACAGTGACCTTTTATTCTGGTAATTCCAATGGCTTTGATAACGAGCAAAGGAATATCGTAGAGATAATCGCAAACACTGTTTTTACCCAATTTAACAGGGTAATTATGCAGGAGCTTGTTACTCATGTTATAAAAACGGATATCGAAACAGGTGCAGCAACTTTAGACGCTTTGATAAATTACGCCGGTATGCTTATAGCGCAAAACAGGATAGAGGATTTCAGTATAATCTTTTTCAATATACATAACTTCAAATATGTAAATAAGGTATTAAATTACGAACAGGGCGACGTTGTTTTGCGTAATTATACAAAGACAATATACCGAAATCTTTCAGATGGTGAGATGATCACAAGACTTGGCGGCGATAATTTCGTTATGCTTGTAAAGAACGAATCGCTCAGAGAATATATTGATATGCTCAGCTTTATGAACATAAGGTATGACGATGGCAAAGTATCAAAGGATTTTATTTTTAGTGCAACCATCGGATATTCGTCAACTGTGGGGATATCCAAGAGAAGTAATGGCTCGTGCGAGCATTGCATATTCTGCTGCAAGACGAGTTGGTGCAGGCCATGTAATGGAGTATTCCGAAAATATAAAACAAGAACTGATGAAAATTCAGGGAGTGCTGTCAAACTTCATGGCTGGGCTTATGGCAGGTGAGTTCGAGGTGTATTATCAGCCAAAGGTACGCATCGAAACCAAGGAGATATTTGGTGCAGAAGCCCTTGTACGTTGGCATAGAAAGGGAAGGTTATCAGCACCGGTGGAGTTTGTTCCGCTTCTTACGAATGACGGAAGCATAATAAAGCTTGACTACTATGTGCTTGAAGAAGTTTGCAAATGGCTGAGAAAACGCATAGATATGGGTTTTGAACCCTTGAGGATATCAGTGAATTTTTCGAGGAAGCACCTGGAAGAAAAAAATATGATAGGCAATATAGTTGCCTTGATCGACAAATACGAGCTTGATCACCAGCTTATAGAAATAGAGCTTACTGAAAGCGAGGATTATCAGAATTTTGAGCTTATCACAGAGATTGTGAATGGTCTGAGAGCTAATGGTATCGTCACATCTATGGACGATTTTGGTACTGGCTTTTCATCGCTCAATATGATAAAGAACGTTGATCTGCAGGTAATAAAGATAGACAAGTCCTTTATTCCTCTTGAAAAGGATTATGAGGGCAAGGATAAAGATCTTATAATGTTCTATTACATTATAAAAATGGTTAAAAAGCTTGGCAAGGAAACTATCGCCGAGGGAGTTGAAACTGAGCAGCAGCTTGACTATCTCAGAGAAGTTGGCTGTGACGCTGTTCAGGGCTTTGTGTTTGACAAGCCTCTGCCTGCGGCTGAGTTTGAAAAACGTCTTGCCTGCGGTTATAACTGATAAATAAAAGGACGAACATTTTGTGTTCGTCCTTTTTTCTGCATGAATGAAAACAGCCGCAAAACCGCATTTTATTATGAGTTTTGTACATCTTTGCTGAGTATCTCCTCTATGTTCTCAAAAATAAATTCCTGCGCCTGCTTTGGAAAAAGTATCGTTTTGTAGCTGTTTCCAAGCTGTGATATTTTTTCACGCTCTATTATTCCTGCTTCAGGGGAAAGTATTGTAGTTTCAAGAAAGCCCCTGCCGTTTGCACCGTCTTTTGCAAGATAATTTTCACCTATGAGCCATTCTTTTATGGCAAGTTTTATGCTTCTTATATCGCCGTCTGTGCCGAGCTGATAGAAAATGCTGTCGCATACTTCTGAAAGGGTCATATCCTGTTCTTTGCCTGAAAGCTCACCTGCGTGGGCGATTATATATTCCTTTGTGCTTTGACCGCCAACCGCATTTTGCTTTTGCAGATAGCCCTCTGGGATATATTTATAACCCGAAGCAGCGTCAGGATTTTCCTTGAGATATTTCTGTATCTCAGCTACAAAGTATCTTCCATAACGTTCCTGCTTTGACTTTCCCACCCCTGAGATATTCAAAAGCTCCGTCTGCGTCTTAGGCAGCTTTATACACATATCACGCAGTGAAGCGTCTGTAAGAATGATATATGCAGGCAGACTCGCCTGTGTCGCAAGCTTGCTCCGCACAGCTCTGAGCCGTCCGAAAAGCTCCTTGTCAAATGTCGTAACTTCGTCCCTGCCGATCTTTGTGACCGTTTCGCTCTTTGGCTTTTTCTTTGGAAGGCGTATTGTAATAGTCTTTTTGTCCATTAATATCTCTGCAGACCTTCTGGTAAGTGTAAGCACAGAAAAATCCCCGTGTGAAGTCTGTGTGATGTAATCATCAGCTTCAAGAAAAGCTATGAGCCTGCGGATATATACCTGCGTGGAGTCTTTCATTATGCCGTAGGTTGAAAGAGTGGAAAGGTCAAAACGCTTTACCTTTTCGGAGTCTGAGCCTTTAAGTATCTGTGCTATGACACCTGCTCCAAAAGAAAGGTTTCGCTGGTGAAGTCTATAAATGCAGGAAAGCACTTTTTGGCAATCTACAGACACGTCAACTTCTTCTGTTTCTCCGAAATCACCCAAACAGCCTGAGCAGTTCTGACAAGGCTTGTCCTGCTTCTCACCGAAATATCCAAGGATAAACTCTCTCAGACAGCCGTTTGTGTTGCAGTAATCGGTCATCTTTTTCAGACGCATAAGATCACGTTTGCGTATCATTTCAAGAGTGTCATCGTCAAGGTCGGGATTGTCATGTGAATTGTTTATAAGAAACTTGTTGGTCGCAACGTCCTGACCGCTGTAGAGCAAAATGCACTTTGCTTCGTTTCCGTCACGTCCCGCTCTGCCTGCCTCCTGATAATAGCTTTCAATATTCTTAGGCATATTGTAATGTATGACATAGCTCACGTTTGATTTGTCTATTCCCATGCCGAAAGCATTGGTCGCCACCATGACCTGGACACGGTCAAAAATAAAATCATCTTGATTTTTACGCCTTTCCTCATCAGAAAGTCCTGCATGATAGCGTGAAGCGTTGTAGCCGTCGGCACAGAGCTTTTCACACACGCTCTCAACATTTTTTCTTGTGGAGCAGTAGATTATTCCGCAGTTGTCCTTGTATTTCTCAACTATCCTCACTGCTTCACTGTATTTGTCATGAGGGTGAGAAACGCCAAAGTAGAGATTTTTTCTGTCAAAGCCTGTGGTTATGGTGAAAGGGTCACGTAGTTCAAGCATTTTGATAATGTCTGCTTTTACTTCTGCGGTGGCAGTGGCGGTGAATGCACTGACTATGGGACGGTAGGGAAGTTTACCAAGAAACTCGGGTATCTTCATATAGGAAGGTCTGAAATCCTGTCCCCACTGAGAAACGCAGTGGGCTTCGTCCACCGCAAGCATGGATATCTTCACCGACGAAGCCAGTGACAGAAACGATCCTGTCATCAGCCTTTCAGGTGCAACATATATTATCTTGTACATACCACGGGCGGCGTTTGATATAGCCATTTCATACTGTGCCGCCGTCAGTGAGGAGTTCAGATACGCTGCCCTCACTCCAGATTGTATCAGCGAGTTCACCTGATCTTTCATAAGGGATATGAGCGGCGAAACAACTATAGTTATCCCGTCAAACATAAGAGCAGGTATTTGATAGCACATAGATTTGCCTGCGCCTGTTGGCATAACTCCAAGGCAGTCACGCCCTGCAAGTATGCTGTCTATTATCTGCTCCTGACCGTTTCTGAACTGAGAGTGCCCGAAAAAGTCCTGAAGCACTGAATACTTATTGCGAAAATCTGTCATTTTATCCTAACTTTCCATTGTGTGTATGCTTATATTATACTACCAAAAACCAGCTAAGTCAAACAGATATACAAAATTCCATGCACGATTTTGTAACATCTTTTCCTTAGTCGCTATTGTAATTTTATCGGGATTGTGTTATAATAGGCTTGGTAAATAATTAGTTATAAAAATATAAAAAATTAACAAATCTCCAAAGGAAGGGTTGTCTGAACACAGTCGTATATTCAGGCATGGTGAAGATCATGGATATGGAAAATAAATTGTGGCAAAGCTATTTTGGTGCTGTCTGGGGAAAGGTTTGTTCAATATGGCACAATATCGGCGGGTTTGTTATGGACGAGAAAAGCGGAGAGTTTTATGCCGATGAAAACTGTCGTGCTCTTATGGGACTTAGAGAGAACACAGATTATGACAAGTTCAGAGATATAGTTGCATTGAACGGCGGAGGACGAGATCTTGGTCTGCCGTTGTGTATAGAACTTCTTGACACTCCAAGTGGCATTGCCGCCGGAATAGTGTATCTGTCGAAAGAATATATGTCAAAAAGTGTTTTTGAAGGGCTCGACATTATACCACAATCAGAGCTTGTAAGACTTCTTGATGGAATGACACGCTCATCATTGCTTGCTCTTGTAAGATTTGATGGAGCAGGGAAGCTTTTGGATTCAGACTACTGCATAGGGGAGGCACTTAAGGCGGCTGTTGCGGTTTTGCCTGAAAATACTGTGACGGCATTCAATTCAGACGGTCAGTTTTGGATATATGTTCCACGCTTTGGAGGTAAGCCTGAGGAGTTTGCTGACAATATACGTAAAGCGGTGAAGGAGTGTTGCCTGCCAGATGAATTTGGAGTGAGATCATCTTCGAATCATTCGCTGTCTGTGACGGCAGGCATAAGCAGCGGCTTTGAAGTGCCAGCAAGACTCATGCACGCAGCAGGCTTTGCACTCTATGAAGCTAAGGCAAAGGGTGCAGGCAGTATTTGTTGCTTTGATCCTGAAAAATATGCAAAGCAGAAGAGTGATATTGAGAGTATCAGGGCTTTTTCAGAGCTTCTTGATAAAAATCTGTTTACATATCATTTTCAGCCTATCGTTAGTTCTTCAACAGGCGAGATAGTCGCTTATGAAGCGCTTATGAGAACAAAGGGAAATATAGCACTCAATCCGCTTCAGATACTCAACTGTGCTAAAAATTTCGGCAGACTTTACGATATAGAGAAGGCTACACTGAAAAATACTCTTAAATATCTCAGCAAGCATCAGCTCGATTTTGAAAACCGTAGGCTGTATATAAATTCAATATCATCTCATGCTCTTGACGATAAGGATTTTTATGCGATCGTCAATGACTATGGCGAACTTCTTGAAAAGGTCGTTATCGAAATGACAGAGCAGACAGAGATCAGCGAGGACGACCTCGATAGAATAAGGGTGCGTCTTGAAAAGAACAATATGAGCCTTGCTATTGACGATTACGGCACAGGCTATTCAAATACATCGAATCTTCTGCGATATGATCCTGAGGTGGTAAAGATAGACCGTTCCCTCATTTCTGGCATTGACCAGAATCCTAAGGCTCAGAAGATAGTTTCAAAAATGGTGGAATATTTCCATTCAAGCGGATATACCGCACTTGCAGAGGGCGTTGAAACAAGCGAAGAACTTAAGACCATGATATATTTCGGCGTCGATCTTATTCAGGGTTATTATGTTTCTAAGCCGAAGCCTGTGCTTATCCACGATATCTCGGAAAATATCCGTGAGGAGATAGTGGCTTACAGTATCGAGGCTGGAGATAAAGATAAAAAGGTCTTCCACGCTGAGGATAATGACGTTATCGACCTTGCTGAGATGTATAAAAAAAGATATTCTGACATTTTTCTCGGCACAGGTACATTTACTCTTTCAGGAAAGGCTGAGGACGATCATGCAGTGCCTCTGTCTGTGACAGTTGGTAGTGGCGTTGATTGCGTCATTCACTTGAAAAACGCATGGCTCACTACATATGGGGAACTACCGAACATAAAGCTTGGCACTGGCTCGAGAGTAAGGATAGTGTGCAGCGGTGAAGATCATATAGACGGCAGAGTCATTTATGTCCCTGAGGGATCGTCGTTAGAGCTTGTAGGCTCAGGTGAGCTTTATGTCAGATCAGAGTCGAAGGATTGCTATGCAATAGGCACTGACAGCAGGCAGCCTTGCGGAAGGATAACTGTCGCAATGACAGGTATTCTTGATATAACTGCAAATGGCGACAAGTGCGTCGGAATAGGCGGAGGAGGCTGCAAAGATGGTATTGTCATTGCAGGCGGTGATATAGCTGTAAATTGCAGTGGCGATAGGTGCGTTGGTATTGGAAGCATCGACGGCGACGCAGATGTGACTATATCAAACTGTGGCTGCAGGCTAAAGCTTGCGGCAGGGATGTCAGTGGGCGTTGGTGCTGTAAAGGGCAGTGCTGATATAAGCATTTCAGACTATAACATGAGTTGTGAGCTTTCTGGAAATAACCTGACTGCAGTGGGAGTTATGAGTAACGGGACCGGAAGGATATGTATTCTTGATGGCAGGCTCAACATTTCTATGAAGGGAAGAACTCTCAACTGTGTGGGAACAAGGGACGGCGAGCTGGATTGTGAGCTTAAAAATACTGTCTTTAAGCTTTATTGCGAGGGCGGTTCTGTCTCAGGCATTGGAGATAAAACTGGTAAAGGTGACGTGACAGCACAAAGCTGTCAGTTCGACGTAATGTTCCTTACAGGCGATGGCTGGTGGCTTGGAAGTCCAAATGGTACGCTTTCAGTAGTCGACTGTAAGAAAGATATCAAGATAAACAAATAAGGCAAAGCCCATAGGCGTGCCTTGTGTGACGCTGCTTTAGATCGTCTGAAGCAGCACGGCTGATTTGTACGGAGGATCATGAGATGATACTGCTAAACGCAGACGTATAAAAATAGGACTTTTGGTGAGCCACCTTGAAGATGATTTTGACGATGCAGTTGCAGAGGGCGCAATGATAGGCGCAGAGCAGTGCGACGCCGACCTCGTTATTTTTCCAGGCAGATATATAGATGGGATCTATGCCGACAAGCTGAGAACGGTGTATGAGTATCAGTATAATACTTTGTTCGATATGGCGGCAAATAAGTTCGACGTTCTGCTTGTGCTTATCGGCACACTGGGAACATATCTTGACAACGAGCATAAGGTTCAGTTTCTGAAAAAATTTGCTGGAACGCCTGTTATAACTATAACGGCACATATTGATGGTTATCCTTGTATCATGCTCGACAACAGAACGGGAATGAAGGAGGCTATAGAACATCTTATAAAGGTGCATGGCTGTAAAAAGATAGGTATGGTAAGCGGACCTAAAACAAGTGATGATGCCCTTGAAAGACTTGACGTTTACAAGGAGACTCTTGAGGAAAATGGTATCATCTATGACGAAAAGCGTGTTGCATATGGTAATTTTTCAAAATTCTGTGTTGACGAAGTCGGAAAGCTAATTGACGATAATCCAGAACTTGAAGCTATAGTTTTTGCAAACGACCAGATGGCAATCGCAGGCTATAAGGCTATGGAAGAGCGTGGAATACGTCCTGGTAAGGATATCCTTGTGACAGGCTTTGATGACGATCCAGTGGCTGAGGAGCTTAATCCGCATTTGACGACTGTCAAGGCTGACCCTTCTGAGCTTGGCTATCATGCCGTTCAGGAGGCTGTGAACTATGTTATAAATAAGGCTATAAACAACGATAAGATCTCTTCAGAAATGGTAAGAAGAAATTCCTGCGGCTGTCAGGGCAACTCAAAATTAAAGACCATATCTTTTGGCCGCATATCAGATGATCCGGAAGCGTTTGCAAGAAGAATGAGCCAGTTTTTGTTCAATAAATACAGTGCAAGTGAAACAACTGCGAAAATGCGAGAAGTTTACGTCAAGATAATATATGCTCTTGATGATTATGCCCGTGAGGAAAATCTTGATAATGAGATCAAAAAAGACAAAGTATTAGAAATGGTCTCAACTCTTGCCAGTGAAGAATTTTTTAGGTTTGTGAACGTTGATGAGCTTTATGCTTCTGTTGAGTATATTCAGCAAAAGCTTATCTCTCGTTTTGATAACGTGGAGAAGCATTTGAAGTTAAATCAGACTTTTATTCAGATATACAAGATACTGGCAGAACGCAATGCGAATTATTGTAAGGAAAAACTTGAGGATAATGAGTTTCTTGCATGGCAGGCAAATTCTATCACAAGGGATATGCTTGTATTTGAAGCTTATGATGACAGAGCATATGAGACCGTTGTGGATAAGCTTACGAGGCTTCATATGGAATCAAGCTTTCTGTTCAGCTTCGAGCCTGCCATTATTCACTTTGGTACAGATAAGTGGCAACCGCCGGAATATATGTATCTCAAAGCCTATCACAATGGTTCTGACGCTATCCAGCTCCCACATGAAGAGCAGGCTGTAAAGTATACAGAGCTGTTGTCGAATAAGTATCTGCCAACAGACAGACGTTATACATTAGTGGTATCACCATTGTTCTCTAACGAGGAGCATTACGGAATACTGATGTGTGAGATAAAGCATGAGTATTTTAATTATTTGCAGTCGGTGACAGTTCAACTTTGTGCGGCACTTAAAATAATAACCTTGATGAAGCAGCAGGCTGTTACCCAGAAGCAGCTTAAAAAGAGCCTGATCGAGATCAAGGAGAACAATGAGCTTCTTCGAGATCTTTCAAGGCAGGACGCTTTGACGGGTTGCTACAATCGAAGGGGATTTTTTGAGGAACTTCGTAAAAGACTCAGCAATGACAAAAACGAGGGTGAAAAGGCTATCATGGTCTTTGCCGACCTTGACTGTCTGAAAACCATAAATGATAAATTTGGTCACGAGGAGGGCGACTTTGCTATACTATCTGCGGCAAAGATACTTAAACACTCTTTTGGCAACAGTGAGATAGTGGGTCGTATAGGTGGCGATGAGTTCGTTGTATGTGCTTTTCTTGATAACGCAATAGATATCCCGTCAATGAGAAATCATATAGAAGCGGTCACAAGAGAATACAATATTAAATATGCCGCCGATAAGCCATATATAATCCATACGAGCGTAGGCGTTTATCCGTTCGTATGCAGTGCCACGCTTGAGATAGGAGAGCTTCTCAGCCATGCTGATATCCTGCTTTATGAGGAGAAAAAGCATAAGAGGAGCATACTTAAAAGCGATTATGAATAACATTTGCAGGCTGTCTGAAAAAGGCAGCCTGCTTTTTGTTTTTATGCTTGACAAAAAATCATGGCTGTGATATAATAAAACATATTTTACGAAAGGAGCGTCGGATGACATGAGAATTACAAGAATATGGGTGAGAAACTATTAAACCGAATATCAGGCAGGTGCATTGGCACAAGCCGCTCCGACTCTTCCGTATAACGTTTTGGTTACACGCCTGAGGGTGTGTTTTTTTATGCCTGAAAAAGCCGAAGAGCGGCTTGATAACAGACATTAGGAGTGATTAATATGGCAGAAATGTTTGACAACACAATAAAGAAAGACCGTGTGCTGTTGGCGGCAGTGGATACAGGTTCGTATGACGTGGAGCTTTCCCTTGACGAGCTTGAAGAGCTGACAGAAACAGCAGGCGGTGAGGTGATAGCGAGAGTAACACAGAAAAGGCCGTCCTTTGACAGCGGCACTTGCATAGGCTCAGGCAGGCTTGAAGAACTGGCTGAGATATGCAGAAATGAAAATATTGACAGGATAGTTTTTGACTGCGAACTGACAGCCACACAGATAAGAAATATCGAGGACGTGTGCGGCGTTTTCACTATCGACAGAACTATGCTCATACTGGATATCTTTGCTCAGCGTGCGACTACTCGTGAGGGCAGATTGCAGGTAGAGATAGCACAGAACAAATACAGACTTCCAAGGCTTGCAGGCATGGGAACCAATATGTCACGTCTTGGCGGTGGTATCGGCACAAGAGGTCCTGGTGAGTCGAAGCTTGAAACTGACAAGCGACACATCAGAACACGTATTGCGGCACTTTCAGACGAACTTAAGGAGATAGAGAAGCGTCGTGGGCTTATGAGAAAACGTCGCAAGAAAGACGGTGTTCTTACAGCGGCGATAGTGGGCTATACAAACGTGGGCAAATCCACACTGCTTAATTATCTTACAGAAGCGGGCGTGCTTGCAGAGAACAAGCTTTTTGCGACTTTGGAAACAACATCAAGGGCTATAGAGCTTCCTGACGGCAGGTCGGTGACGCTTATTGACACGGTTGGACTTATCAGACGTCTGCCGCACCAGCTTGTGGAAGCTTTCAAATCCACTCTTGAAGAGGCGGCAAGTGCGGACGTTATAATCCATGTGTGCGACGCCTCGGCTGATGACTGCGAGGAACAGGCAAAAGTTACCCTTGAACTGCTCAAAGAGCTTGGCTGTGAGGGAATACCTGTGGTGACAGTGTTCAACAAGTGCGACAAAGTGCCTTATATAAACGAGCTTGACACATCAGGTGAAGCGGTGAAGATATCCGCCAAAAACGGCACAGGTATTGACAGCCTGCTTGCGGCTATACAAAAGGCATTACCCGAAAACAGCGTAAGATGCAGGCTTCTTTTGCCTTTTGACAAGGCGGGTCTTGTGAACACCATAAGGCAGGAGGGCAGGATATTCAGCGAGGATTATACCGCTGAGGGTATCGTTCTTGACGCTCTTGTGGATATCAAGGTCTATCATCTTGTGGAAAGCTATAAGGTAAAAAATGAAGAATAAAGTGTTTTTCAAACGTTAAAAAAATGTAAACTCTCGGCTTGGCTAATGACAAGCCCTGCCTGTGAGAGTATAATAATCGTGGTTAGCAATAACAAATAAATCGAAAGGAAAAAACAGGATATGTCTACTGTTATCATGTCTGCAGTCTTTACATACTTCTTTATGAGCTTGAGCTACTTTTATGGCTTCGAGTTTTTTTGGCGTGTGAAGAAAGCGACGAGATCAGAATAGGCGTATAGAGAAGTTTCTGTTTTTATATCTGCGTTTATTATAAGCCGTGGCTTTCTTGTAAAAGAATGTCACGGCTGTTTTTATTGCCTATACAAATTTGATTTTCGGAGGAAAGTAACATGATCATCGTATTGAAAAACAATTCACAGGAAAAACAGGTAGAAGAGCTTTTGAACTGGCTCGACCAGTTCCATGTATCGACAAATCTGGTAGAGGGCGTTCATTCAAATGTTATCGGTCTTATTGGCGACACAACTCAGATCGATATAGAAGCAGTTCAGGCTAAGGAATGTGTTGAAAATGTACAGCGTGTTCAGGAGCCTTACAAGAATGCTAACAGAAAGTTCCACCCCGATAATACTGTTATCGACGTTGCAGGCAGAAAGATAGGCGGTGGAAAGCTTCAGGTCATCGCAGGCCCTTGCTCTGTTGAAACTGAGGAGCAGATAATCACAACTGCTATCGCTGTAAAGGAAGCAGGTGCAACAATGCTCAGAGGTGGTGCATTTAAGCCAAGGACTTCACCATATTCATTCCAGGGTCTTGGCAAGGAGGGCATCGACCTTCTTATTCAGGCTAGAAAGATAACAGGTCTGCCTATCGTTACTGAGATCATGGATCTTTCTGATCTTGACTGCTTTGCTGACGTTGACGTTGTTCAGGTAGGAGCAAGAAATATGCAGAATTTCACACTTCTAAAGGCTCTCGGCAGAAGCGACAAGCCAGTTCTTCTCAAGAGAGGACTTTCATCAACACTTCAGGAGCTTCTCATGTCCGCTGAGTACATAATGTCTGAGGGCAATCAGAACGTTATCCTTTGCGAAAGAGGTATCCGTACATTCGAGCCTGCCACAAGAAATACTCTCGATCTTTCAGCCGTACCTCTGCTTCAGCAGAAAACACACCTTCCTATCACTGTCGA
>ERZ857969.4668-NODE-4668-length-11731-cov-5.573570_pt1 | contig 11731 bp, 10 predicted proteins | sample MGYA00519864_ERZ857969 | MGnify/ENA primary metagenome ERZ857969 (study PRJEB31778, sample SAMEA3449382) | human gut metagenome | biome: human gut; feature: human-associated habitat; material: faeces | place: United Kingdom | collected 2010/2012 ... | reverse complement strand
CCACCGTGATGGTGAAGGCCGGGTTGATGCTGGAAGCACGCACCATGGCAGCGTTGTCACCGGTGGCGCGGATGGACAGGCCCAGCCGGGTGCCGAGGAAGCCCAGCATCGCCGCACCGGCAAGCAGGATCATGGCCAGCGCGATGGCCAGCTTATACCAGCCGCCAAGGAAGCTCAGTGAGCCCTTTGCCAGCGAGAAAACAGTGTCGGTCTTGACCAGCGACATGGTGGAGGAAAAGCCCATCACGGCCAGATTGATGGTGTAAAGGCCGGTGTTGACGATGATGCCTGCCATGATGCTCTCCACGCCAAGCCGGGTCTGCAAAAAGGCCGTGACAAAGCCGGAGCACACACCTGCCGCCATGGCTGCAACAAGTGCCAGAATGGGATGGCCGGTCAAAGCCACCTGACAGGCTACCGCGCAGCCCAATGTGAAGCAGCCGTCGGTGGACAGGTCTGCAATGTTCAGGATGGAATAGCTCAGGAACAGTGCCAGCGCTACCAGGGCATAGATACAGCCCAGTTCCAGCGCCGTCTGTAGGACGTTGAGCGAAAAGATACTCGCCAGCATGTGTGTGCTCCTTTTGTGTTTTTTGAGTGGACGATTTGAAATGGCGTCTGCGGACGCTCCGGTATGCCATTTTCACGGGAGGGTTTTATAAACAGAACCTTTCCTCAGAACCGCCAAAAGCTCCTCCTTTCGGAGGAGCTGGCAAAACCGTCAGGTTTTGACTGAGAGGGTTCTTTTTTAAGAGAAGTTCTCTGCCGTGGTCACTTCCACGATCTCGGTGCAGTAGGGCTTGAAGGCCTCCTTCACGGTATCAAGGTCCAGACCCAGTGCTTCGCAGGTCTCGGTGTTGATGGTGACGATGCCGTTGTCAAAGGTCTGGTACGGCAGGTCTGCGGTGGTCTTGCCCTCGCACAGCAGCTCTGCCACCATATCGGCAGTGGCTTCGCCCAGCTGGACGTAATCCACGCCGTAGCCTACGAACGCACCGTTCAGTGCAAAGCTGTCAGCACCGGTGTAGTGCTGGACGCCCGCCTCGATGAAGGTCTCGTAGATGGACAGCTCTGCGGTCATCACGGTGTTGTCGGTGGGGGTGAACACGGCCTTGACGCCGGAAGCGATCAGGGCCTCGGCAGCCATCTGCACCTCGGCGGTGGTGGTGCCGTTCTTCTCAATGTACTTGATGCCGTTGGCGTCGCAGAAGGCCTTTGCGTCTGCAATGGCCTGGGTGGAGGCATCCTGACTCAGGTCGTACAGCAGGCCGATGGTGTCAATGTCCGGGTTGACGGCAGTGATCAGCTTCATGATGGCCTCGGTGTTCAGTGCGTCGGAGGTGCCGGTGATGTTCTCCTCGCCGTCAAAGCCTGCAGCGGCGGGATCGGTAACGGCAGAGTAGACAACGGGGATATCGGTATCCTCCACAGCAGCCAGCATGGTTGCGGCAGTGGGGGTAGCCACAGCCACGATCACATCCACACCGTCACCTACGAGGTCGGCACCGATCTGGTTCAGGTTGGACTGGTCAGCCTGTGCATTTGCGTAGTAGTCGGCGTAGTCGAAGGTAATGCCCTTCTCAGCGCCCAGCTCATCCAGACGGCTCTCCACAGATTCCACGATCTGGTTCAGGGAAGCATGATCCACGTAGTTGACGATGCCCACCTTGAAGGTCTGACCACCCTCCGCTGCGGCAGAAGCGGTGGAAGATGCAGTCACGGTGCTGGAAGCAGCGCCGCCGCAGCCGGTCAGCGCCAGTGCGGAAACGGCGGAAGCAGCCATAGCGGCCTTGAGGAAGCTGCGGCGGGAGATCATGGTAACGTTTTTCATAATAGTAAGCTCCTTTCCCGGAGCGGGCGGCCCATAAATTTTAAATAAAAAGACCCGCTCCCCTTGCGGGACGGGTCTTTGCAATAAAAAACGACCCTGTCCCTGTGTGTTCATCCACAAGGACAGGATCGGTAAAATTCGATTCTGCGGTGCCACCTTGCTTGCCCTGCTTTCCAGACGCAGAGCCTCTCACGGAGAGCCAACACTCCCCTGTCCTGTAACGGAGACTTCCGTCCAAAGCTACTAAGGCTTGCTGCCCGTTTGCCCGGCCCTCGGCGGCCCACGAAGCTCTGCCCCGCTCTCGCCCGTTTTCACTGTCCGGGCTCACTGAAGATGCGCTGTGCAGGTTCTCTTCCGCCTCATCGGTTTGATTGCATTATACACTTTATTGGCATAAAGTCAAGAGGAAATTGCAAAAATTTCTTTTTTCTGCGGTACAAAGTCATTCTTCCCTGTGTCAGCTCCGCTTTGTGCGGCGTCTGCGCCAGACAAAGCAGACCGTGTACACCAGCCACACCGCGATGCCGCCCAAGGTCAGCGGGCGGCTCAGCCGGATGCCGTCGGGCTGATAGACAAAATTGATGCTGCTTTCCCCTGCCGGGCACAGCACGGCCATCAGGCCCTCGTCCACCTGCAGGATGTCTGTTTCCTGCCCGTTGACATAGGCGGTAAAGCCGTCATCATAGGGCACCGAGAAGAACACGAGGTTCTCTTTTTCCAGCGTGATCTGCGCATGGAAGCCGGAATTGTTCATCTGGAACACACTGGCGGCTGTGGCGCGGCGCTCGCGGCAGTCCTGCACGTAGGACTCATAGTACAGCTCCTCCCGTCTGCCCTCCGGCAGATGGGTGAGGTATTGGCCATAGACCGCAGCATCCTCATCCCGGAGCACCAGTGCGCGCATCAGCAGGTTTGCGCGCGTGGTCTTTGCGGTCTCCTCGTACTCGCTCTCGGTAAGGTAGCAGTCGTAGGTAAAGCCCATGGGCACATAGTTCGTGTTGCGGTACACCGCGTAGCCGTCCTTTGTAAAGGCGTGCTCCCAGCCCGCATCGGCTTCGTTCTCAAAGTCGTTCTGCTTTTCCGGCGTGGTGATGAGGTATTCCACGCTCAGCAGACCCCGCAGTGCATAGTTGGAAAGCTCCGGTTCGCTGCGCACATCCCGCTTGACCCCCAGCGCCGGGTAGAAGCTGAGGATGCTGGGCGCGGCGGTGCTGCCGAAATACTGCAGACAGCTCTTATCCAGCCACATGCCGATGTTATCGTGGATCTTGTAGGTGTCGATGCGGTAGTCGCCCTCGGGCAGGTCGTTTTTCAGCAGCAGAGCATTCGTGTCCTGCTCCACAAGGTCGCTGTCGGTATACCACTGGCCGAACTTGCCAATGCCGATGTGCACCACGCTGAACAGGAAGGCAAATACCAGCACCGCCGCTGTCATGCGCTGGGCAAAGCGGCGGTCAGCCCGCCATTTCTGGCAGAGGGCGCGGTACACCAGCAGGCCCAGCAGTCCAAAGCCCAGCACCGCGCAGTACTGACCCGGATTTTTGAGCACGCCGAAGGACCAGCTGCCCGTGTCGCCATCCTTTACCGGTACCACCGCAAAGGCCACCGTGGCGATCATCAGCCAGCTGATGCCCCGGGCGGGGCTGTCCAGATCGGTATTGTGATCCTCCAGCGCATTGACGGTCATCGCGGCCAGCACCAGCACCGGCATATAGTACCAGCGGGCATAGTAGCTGGAGTTGAGGGCATAGAACGCGCTGTTCAGAATGGGGACCAGCGCAAACACCGCGCAGGTGCCCACGATGCGCTTTTTGCTGTCGCCGTGCTTTGCCTGCCAGTAGGCCGCAGCACCGGCCAGGCTGCACAGCGGCAGATAGGCCGACATACTGGTCCACTTGATGACGCCCTCCGACCAGATGGAGGTGAGGTAGGGCGAATCCGGCGGCATGATCCAGCTGACCAGAATGGCAAGGTACTGCTGCACCTTGCTGTAGGTCAAAAAGCCCCATCCAGAGGAAAGGTCGATGGTGCGCGGGTTCTGCAAAATGGAGAGCACCGCAGGCACCAGCAGGATGCTGCCCATGGCAACGCCCAGAACGCTTTCAAAGGCCAGCAGCCCGAACTTTTTTGCCGTCAGCCGGAAGTCTCCTGCGCTGAGCTTGCAGATGAAGTAGATGGCTAAAAACACCACCTGACCGATGAAGAAAAAGTAGTTGTTGACAAGGTTCACCGCCACCCAGAAGGCAAACAGCCCGTGACGCTTGTTGTACATAGCCTCGTCCAGCGCCCACAGCAGGTACGGGAACAGCGCCACCACATCCACAAAGTGGTTGAAGAACACGTTGTACACCGTAAAGCCGGAGAAGGCATACAACACCGCACCCAGCACAGCGTAGTCGATGTTTTTGACGTAGCGGCGAAGATACAGATATGCACCGCCGCCCGCCACGGCAAACTTGAGCACCAGAAGCGGCACCATCAGGTAGGGCAGCCAGTTCTGCGGGAAGAGCAGCGAGAACCAGAAGAACGGCGAACCGTACAGGTAGAACGAGTAGGCGTTCATGACGCCGCTGCCAAGGTCGGTGGCCCACGAAAAGGTGTTGCGCACCGTGGTGAATGCACTGTCCGGGTAGCCAGCACCCTTGACGAAGCCGTTCATATAGCGGTAAAAGCTGATCTGCTGGCTGTTGAAATCGCCGGCGTAGTGGAAAAAACCGCCGTCGATGAGATAGAACGGCAGAAAGAACAGCGCCGCCGTCAGGGCGCACAGGCCCACTGTCAGCCAGAATTTATCCTTTTTTTGTTCCAGCAGACGCGGCTGCCGGGCAGTATCAGACCATTCCATGGTTTCCTCTTTTCTCTGCCCCCTGCGGGGCAAAAAGCTCAAATTTTTACGGGAACGGCACCTCGCGCACGTCGTCCGGGTCCAGCCCGGCCTTGCGCTGCTCTTCAAACACGGCGTCGATCAGCTCATCCAGATCTTCCAGACGGGTCAGGGTGCAGCAATAGCGGCGCAGATTGGCCGCCCCCTTCAGCCCCTTCATATAGTGCATGGTCTGGGAGCGGGCCTGCGGCATGGCCACAAACTCGCCCTTCTGCTCCACCATCTCTTCCACCTGACGGCGCAGCGCATTCATGCGGGCCTGCAGATTCGGTGCCTTGGGGGCAGGCAGGCCCTCGATGGCCGCATTCACCCGCTCGAAGAGCCACGGGTCGCCCAGTGCGCCCCGGGCGATCATCACACCATCGCAGCCGGTGGCCTGCATCATCCTCACCGCATCCTCTGCCGAATGGATGTCGCCGTTGCCCAGCACCGGTACCCTGACGGCATCCTTCACCCGGGCGATGATCTCCGGGTCGATGCCAGGGGTATACATCTGCTCCCGGGTACGGGCGTGCACCGCAATGAGGGCCGCACCGGCCTGCTCACAGGCCTTGGCACACTCCACGGCGGTGATGTGGTCGGCATCCCAGCCCTTACGCATTTTGACGGTGACAGGCCGTTTTGTGTGTGCCACAACCTGTTCCACGATGCGCCCGCAGCGATCCGGGTCCAGCATCAGCTTGCTGCCTGCGCCGCCGGAAACGATCTTGGGGGCCGGGCAGCCCATGTTGATGTCCACAAAATCGAATTCGTACTGCTCCATGGCAGCGGTGGCTTCGCCCATGATCTCGGGCACTTCGCCAAAGATCTGCACGCCATAGGGCGCGCCGTTGGGCTCGGCCTTCAGCATGCTGACCGTCTTGTGGTCGCCGTAAACAAGCGCCCGGCTGGACACCATTTCGCTCACCGTAAAGCCCGCACCGTGCTGGGCCATCAGGCGGCGGCAGGGTGCATCCGTAAAGCCTGCCATCGGGCCGAACACCGCCCGGTGGGGCAGGATGATATTGCCGATCTTCAAAGGTTCCATGGGTTCTCCTTGTATCTGTTTTGGGGTAAACGATTTTGAATGCGCTCCGCGTTGCTCTGCGCATGTTCAGAGGAAAGATTATTTTTATTTCGCGTTTGTCGCGCTCTGCGGAGCGCTCCAAACGCATTTTCACGGGAGGGAGCGTGACGGAAAGAGGCAGTTGCTTTCCATCCATACACCGTAAAAAGGGGCTGTTGCGCCAAATGCTGTGCAACAGCCCCCATGGTTTTATGTTACATCTTCTCGGGCACGTTGATCTTGAACATGGTCAGCACATTGAAGATGACATTCTTGACGCCGATGCACAGGGCCAGACGTGCCTGCTGCACAGCGGGGTCTGCGCCCTGAATGCGGCAGTTGCCGTAGAAGCGGTGGAAGGCACTGGCCAGATCAATGACAAAGCGGTTGATGCGGCTGGGGTCGTACTTTTCTGCCGCCATGACGATCTCCTGCGGGAAGGCGGCCAGCATCCGGATCAGATCCATCTCGGAAGGCTCGGTGAGCAGGGTGGCGTCCACCTTCTCGGCACCGGCAAACTGCACGCCCTCGCTCTCCATCTTTTTCAGGATGGAGCAGATGCGGGCATGGGCATACTGCACATAGTACACCGGGTTGTCGTTGTCGGTCTTGACGGCCTGATCCAGGTCAAAGTCGATGCCGCTGCCTGCATCGTGCATATTGAACAGGAAGCGTGCGCTGTCGATGGGCACCTCTTCCAGCAGGTCGGTCAGGGTGATGGCGTTGCCGGTGCGCTTGGACATGCGGACAGGCTGGCCGTCCCGCATCAGGTTGACCATCTGCATCAGCACCACGTCCAGATCCTCGCCATGCAGGCCGATGGCGTCCATGGCACCCTTCATGCGGGCCACATGGCCGTGATGGTCTGCACCCCAGACGTCGATGGCCTTGGCAAAGCCGCGGGTGGCCAGCTTGTTGTAGTGGTAGGCGATGTCGGCGGCAAAGTAGGTGGGGATGCCGTTGGCACGGACGAGGACTTCGTCCTTGGCCTCCTCCTCGGTGCCGTCGTCGGTCTTCTTCTTGTTGACGGTGCCGTACTTGGCAGCGTACTGTGCGCTGCGGTACATGATTGCACCGTCCTCGGCCTTGTAGCAGGCACCCAGCTCCAGCAGCTTGTCCACCACGGCCAGCACAGCACCGGACTCGTGGAGGGTGCTCTCGTGGAACCAGACATCGTAGTCGATGCGGTACTTGCCCAGGTCGCGCTTCAGGGCGGCGATGTTCTTGGGCAGGGCGTAGGCAACGAGGGCGTCCTTCAGAGCTGCGAAAGCCTCGCTCTCGAAGAGGGTTTCCTCGTCCATGCCTTTGCAGGAGGCAACGTATTTGTCGCCGTTCAGCTCAGCGAACTCACCGGCCAGCACCTTGATGTCGCCGCCCTGATAGCACTCGGCGGGCAGGGGATAAGCCTCCTCGCCGCAGTACTTCTGCAGGTAGCGGACAGCGAGGCTCTTGCCGAACTTCTGGATCTGGTTGCCTGCGTCGTTGATATAGAACTCACGGGTCACGTCGTAGCCGGACCAGTCGAGGACAGCGGCCAGACAGTCACCCAGAGCGCCGCCGCGGGCATTGCCCATGTGCATGGGGCCGGTGGGGTTGGCGGAGACGAACTCCACGTTGTACTTGGCACCCTTGCCGTGGTCGGTGCGGCCATACTCCTTGTTGGAGCAGGCACCCAGCACGACGCCGGCCCAGAAGGAGGGGGCGAGGAACAGATTGATGAAGCCGGGGCCGGCCACCTCGACCTTGGCGAAGACGCCGCCGTCCAGTGCGGGCAGGTGGGCGATGAGAGCGTCGGCGATCATCTTCGGGGCCTTGCGCCAGGTGCGCGCGCCGGCCATGGCGATGTTGGAGGCGATGTCGCCGTTCTTGACGTCGGCGGGGATCTCTACGATGAAGGCGGGCAGCTCGGCCTCGGGCAGGGTGCCGTCGGCCATCGCAGCCTTGGCGGCGGCGGTCAGCAGGGCGCGGGCCTCGTCCAGCGCGGTCTGCCGGGGGTTGTAGTTCTGGTAGGTCTTTTCAAAGTCGGTCATTTCAAGTGTCCTTTCGTGTTTGAGTGCGAAGCCCGCTTGCCGCAGGAGCCGCAGGCAAAAAACAATGAGAAGTCAGTTGACGTGCTGTACCGTCATTTCCAGCGTGTTGCGGCTGACGATGCGGGCGTCGTCGGCGTCCAGCAGGTAGCTGAACGCCGCGCTGCCGCCCTTCTCGGTCAGCTTGCAGTCGATGCCGTCGCCGGTGACGCCCAGAGTGAGGGAGCCCACCTCCGTCTCGTAGTGGCAGAGATTGCGGCGGTCCCGCTCGATGAGGAGCTGGCTGTTGGCCCGCCCGAACCGGAGCAGGGCCACCCGGCTGCCGTCCTCGGCGATCTTGATGGTAGTGGTGCAGCCCTCGAAGCCGATGGTCTGCGTCTCCTTATAAGAGATGTAGTAGCTTCCATTCTTTTTGGTAAAGCTGCCCCGGGTCATCAGCTCGATGTGGTCGCGGTCCTCCTCGCGGATGACGCCCTCATTGTCGAACTGGTCGATGGAGCTCTTGATGCGGATAATGTAGTTTTCCAGTGGTTTGCTCACAGTTTTGCGTCCTTATCAGTATTTATCAATGGCGATCTGGTCGATAAGCCCGCCCTTGTACTCCCCGAGGAAGAGGTCGGCGGTCTGGGCGAAGCTATCCGGCACGTCGCTGACGTAGAAGTGGGCCTCGCCCTTTTCGTGATTTCCCTTCAGCCCATGCTCGCTGAGCGTCCGCTCCAGATGGTGGGCGGCGGTCTGGGCCGGGTCCACGAGGGTGACGTTCCTGCCCATGTACCAGCCTATCATCTCTTTGATGAGGGGGTAGTGGGTGCAGCCGAGGATGAGGGTGTCCACCCCGGCCTCCCGCACCTCGGCCAGATACTGGGCGATGACCAGACGGGTCACCTGCTGCTTGTCGAGGGCGCTGTGGTCCACATAGCCGGCCTCCACGAGAGGCACGAAGAGGGGGCAGGGCCGGGCCGTGATCTCCACGCCGGGAACGAGCTTGCGCAGGACGGTCTCATAGCTGCGGGAGCGGATGGTGGCCGCCGTGCCGATGACGCCGATGCGGCGGTTCCGGGTGACGAAAGCGGCCTCCCGGGCCGCAGCGTCCACGACGCCCAGATAGGGGACAGGGAGCTTTGCGGCCTCGGCGGCGGGGTAGATGCTGGACACCGTGCCGCAGGCGGCCATGATGCACTTGACATCCTTCGAGAGCAGGAACGCGATGTCCTGCCGTGCATACTGCAAAATAGTCTCAGGGCTGCGGCTGCCGTAGGGGACGCGGCCGGTATCGCCGAAGTAGACGATATTCTCGTTGGGGAGGCGCTTGCGCAGCTCCCGCACGCCGGTCAGACCGCCAAGGCCGCTGTCGAATACGCCGATGGGACGGTTATCCATGCTGCTTTTCCGTCCTTTCCAGAGCCAGAGCGATGAGGCGGTCGATGAGGGCAGGCACGGGGATGCCCTCATGCTCCATCAGCTTGGGGTACATACTGATGGGGGTGAAGCCGGGGAAGGTGTTGATCTCGTTGATGAGGACGCGGCCGGTGTCCTTCTCCACAAAGAAGTCGCAGCGGGCCAGACCCTCGCAGCCCAGCGCCGTGTAGGCCATGGCGGCGTAGGTCTTCACCTCGTCCAGCTTTTCCTCAGGCAGTCTGGCCGGAATGACCACCTGACTGACGCCGTTCTTGTACTTGTCGTCGTAGGTGTAGAACTCGGCACCGGCCAAGATCTCGCCCGGGCGGGTGGAGACGGCGGGGTCGGAGCCGATGACGGCGCACTCCACTTCGTGGCCGTCCACGAAGGCCTCGAACACCACCTTGCGGTCGTTGGCGAGGGCCAGCCGGATGGCGGCCTTCAGCTCATCGCGGTCATGGGCCTTGGTGATGCCCACGCTGGAACCGGCATTGGCGGGCTTGACGAAGATGGGCCAGCCCAGCTTTGCGATGACGCCGTCGCAGACGCCGTCAGGGTCAGACTCGATCTCCCAGCGGGTGGCGGAGAGCCACTTGGTGTGAGGGATGCCGGAGGCGTCGAACATGGCGTTGGCGACTGCCTTGTCCATGCAGACCGCGCTGGCCAGAACGCCGCAGCCTACGTAGGGGATGCCGGCCAGCTCCAGCAGGCCCTGCACAGTGCCGTCCTCGCCCCACAGGCCGTGGAGCACGGGGATGACCACATCCACATGGACCTTCTCCACCTGCCCGGCGGGGGTGAAGAGGATGAGGCCGTGGTCGGCACGGTCGGGGCTGAGCACGCAGGGCATATTGCCCGGCAGCTCTTCCCAGCTGCCGTCGGCCATCTGGGCCGAGTCGGCCTCGGTGTAGAGCCAGCGGCCCTCTTTGGTGATGCCGATGGTCAGCAGCTCGTACCGCTGGCGGTCGAGCTGGTCCACGAAGGTGCCGGCGGACACGCGGCTGACCTCGTGCTCGCTGGACATTCCGCCGAACAGGACGACCACACTCATTTTATGTTCAGAATCGGATAACATAATCGATCTCTCCTGATTTCAGGACCGCTGCGCGCGGCAGACAGCCCGAAGTTTTGTCTATATACATAGATATACTTATTATATAATATTTATGCCCGGGATGCAAGCGGTGCCGCGCAGTCGGGCGAAGAGAAAGAAAATACAAAAAACCTGAAAAAACGCAGATTTCCTGCTTGACGAATAGAAAAAGACGTGATACAATGGTAACACCTCTTTTGCGGGGTTATTAAGTGCGCCTGTCGAACGGGTGCTCCCGCAAGCCGAGGGAGGTTCAAAACAACCGTTATAATGGAGGTGTCAACAAATGACCGTTAAAATCACTCTGGCCTGCACCGAGTGCAAGCAGCGCAACTACAACACCACGAAGAACAAGAAGAACAACCCCGATCGTCTCGAGATGAAGAAGTACTGCCGCTTCTGCAAGAAGCACACCGTTCATCGCGAAACCAAGTAAGAAAGGCGGACAACATCATGGCAGACAAAACCGAGAAAAAGCCGGGCTTTGTGGCCAGAATGAAGGCCGCCGTGAAGGGTTTTGCCGCAAATGTGGCAAAGTTCTTCCGCGACACGAAGAGCGAGCTGAAAAAGGTCGTGTGGCCGTCTAAGGCGGACATCAAGACCAACACCGTCGTGGTGCTCGTGACTGTGGCGATCGCCGCCGTCGTGATGATCGCACTGGACGCCATCTTCGGTGGCATCCTGGGCCTTATCATCGGCGCTTGAATCATCTTGAAACGGAGGGTCAACCAGAATGGAAGAGCAGTCCAATGAGGCGCTTTGGTATGTCGTGCATACCTATTCCGGCTACGAGAATAAAGTGGCAACGGACTTACAGACCATGGTGGAGAACCGCCGCCTGCAGGATCTGATCTGCGACATCAAGGTCCCGACCGAGATGGTCCCCGAGATCAAGGACGGCAAGGAGCGTATGGTGGAGCATAAGCTGTTCCCCGGCTACGTTCTGGTCAAGATGGTCATGAACGACGATACCTGGTATGTCGTGCGCAATACGCGCGGCTGCACCGGTTTCGTCGGCCCTGCCTCGAAGCCTGTCCCCCTGACCGCTGAGGAAGTGGAGAAGATGGGCGTCGAGAAGGCGGCTCCGCTGACCGTCGATTTCAACGTCGGCGATACCGTGCAGATCACCGCCGGCCCCCTGGAAGGCTTTATGGGCCTTGTGGAGGGCATCGATACCGAGAGCTTCAAAGTCAAGCTCAAGGTCAATATGTTCGGCCGCGAGACGCCCGCAGAAGTGGACATCGCGCAGGTCGAGCTGCCGTAACCAACCGGCATCCGTTCTACCAAGGTAAGACCGCAGTGCGGTTCTTATAGAGCGTGTGCACCGCGTACGCGCTCGTGGGAGGCGCGGAGACACCGCGCCGCAACTCACCACAGATTTTTGGAGGTGCATTTACTATGGCACAGAAAGTTACTGGCTACATTAAGCTGCAGATCGAGGCCGGCAAGGCGA
>ERZ857969.4667-NODE-4667-length-11735-cov-2.835702_pt1 | contig 11735 bp, 7 predicted proteins | sample MGYA00519864_ERZ857969 | MGnify/ENA primary metagenome ERZ857969 (study PRJEB31778, sample SAMEA3449382) | human gut metagenome | biome: human gut; feature: human-associated habitat; material: faeces | place: United Kingdom | collected 2010/2012 ... | reverse complement strand
CCATCTTGCCCCACGATTTCGCCTCCTGCAAGGTTGCAAACAACTTTGGACTTGGTTTGTGCAATGTTGTTCGATCCGGAGTTTTGCTATTTGGCAGATTCAGCATAAATCCGTTTTCATATGGCTCTAAACTGAAATACTGAAGTACACCGGTACTTGCCGGCATATAACCATAATAATAATCCTCAAATCCGTCTAATGTATATATATTTACCTTGGAAACACGACGATATTCAAATAATTTTTTCTTATCCATCATGCCATATTTTTCAAAAATACGCAGTGCTTCGGAAGTATCTACCGACCGTTTCAAAAATGGAATATCTCTATGTACCAGTTCTTTCATATACTGTTCAACCTGCTGCAGCAAAGATTCCGTCACAGGGACACCGCTCACTTCGCAGTAACAGCTATCGCCGATCTGATATTTCACATATACATTTTCCAACGGCTGCCCTTTGCAAACCGCATAAAACGCGCGTAACATCAGTAATGTCACACCACGAACATACGTCTTGTGCCCACTGTCATCTGCCGTCGTCATAAAACATATCTGGACATCCTCACGGATCCGCTTATTTAATTCCACCAATTTACCGCCACGTCTGGCTAGAATGATCGGATATGAATATGCCGATTGTACTTCTTTGGCCACCTGCTCATAGGTAACTCCCTCTTCGTAAGTTTTAGGAATCCTTTTAGCGCCAATGATCACTTCCACTTTAATCTGTTTCCCCATAACAACACCTTTGCCTTTCTGTCACTGACAATGCAGCCTGTTATCTCGGATTCAAAATATCTGAGATAGTCTGCTGTTCCCGCAGAATCTGCCTCTTCGCCGGCTGTGTATCCGGCATTGCCTCCAAAACATGCTGCACCCGCGCAAGCTCTTTTTGCATATATTCCAGAAATACCGGATGTCTCGTTCGCATCAGGTACATATATATATTCTTCCTCCGTGAAGTAATGCTCACTGCCCCTCTCACACCGTATGATCGTATAATATTTACCCTGATCAAATACCATCTCTTCCTGTGCGATCACAAAACCCAGATCGTGCAGCGCATGACGTACTTTGTATATCTCTGACTGAGGCGAAAGTACCAGTTCTTTCGCAGACTGTGTTACGTGCGGAAATTCCCGCAAAATACGTTCCATCAAAGCTCCACCGATACCGCTGATCAATATTGTATCTGCCTCGCCTTCTACAAGCTGCTGCAAACCATCTGACTTACGTAATGCGATCCTGTTATCGAGTCCATACTGATGTATATGTTCTTTCGCACGCATTAACGGTCCATCTGCCACATCCATAGCAATCCCTGCCGATGCAAGCTGATTCATCACCAAATATATAATGGTAAATCCATGGTCACATCCAATATCAGCAACAACACCGCCAGAGTGTACGAGATGCGCCACGGTCTGCAATCGTTTAGATAACTGCATTACTCCAAATAATCCTTTAATTTGCGGCTGCGGCTCGGATGTCTCAATTTGCGCAAAGCTTTCGCTTCGATCTGGCGGATACGCTCTCTGGTTACCTTAAACTCCTTACCAACTTCTTCCAATGTTCTGGCTCTGCCGTCTTCCAAGCCAAAACGAAGTTTGAGCACCTTCTGCTCACGATCCGTCAACGTGCCAAGCACTTCATCCAACTGCTCACGGAGCAACGTAAACGCTGCTGCCTCTGCCGGAACCGGTACATTATCATCCTGAATGAAATCACCCAAATGACTGTCTTCCTCTTCACCGATCGGTGTTTCCAAAGAAACCGGCTCTAAAGAGATCTTCTGAATCTCACGAACACGCTCTACCGGCATGCCCATCTGTTCTGCGATCTCTTCCGGATATGGTTCTCTGCCAAGTTCCTGCAATAACTGACGCTGAACACGTACAAACTTGTTGATCGTCTCTACCATATGAACAGGAATACGGATCGTTCTCGCCTGATCTGCAATCGCACGTGTGATTGCCTGACGGATCCACCAAGTTGCGTACGTACTGAATTTATATCCCTTTTTGTAATCAAACTTTTCTACTGCCTTGATCAGACCAAGATTTCCTTCCTGGATCAGATCCAAAAACAGCATTCCGCGACCAACATAACGCTTTGCAATGCTGACTACGAGACGAAGATTGGCTTCTGCTAACTTCTTCTTAGCCTCCACATCGCCCTCTTCCATACGTTTTGCAAGCTCAACCTCTTCATCCGCAGTAAGAAGCGGAACTTTACCGATCTCTTTCAGATACATACGTACCGGATCCTCAATACTGATACCATCCGGCACAGACAGATCGATATTCTCGATCTCATCATCGTCCGGAACTTCCCCATTATTCTCCAGTTCCAAGATCATATCATCATCGGTATCTTTATCATCCGAAATCTGTAAAACATCCACATTTTTTTGTTCCAAAAACTCTATGATCTTTTCGATACGCTCCTCTGTCAGATCAATATCCTTAAAAAAATTGTTGATCTCTGTGATCTCCAACACATTTTTCTTACTTTTTGCAAGATCTAACAATGCGCTCATGCGCTCCATAAATTTCTTTGCCTCATCTTCTGTCGCTTTTGCTTCTTTGGCAGATGCCTTCTTCGTCGTTGCGGCAGATGCCTTTTTCGTCTGCTTTTTCTCCGCAGGTTCTTTCGCAGCCGACTGCTTTTTCGTCGTTGTCTTAGCTGCCTTCTCAGACTCCGCTTTTGTCTCTGCCTTAGAAGCAGACGTTTTTTTCGTTGTGCTCGCCTTCTTAGCAGTTTTGGTCTGTTTCTTTTCCTTTGTCTCGGAAACGACTGTCTCCTGCAGCTCCGCCTGTTTCTTTTCTGTTGCCATGTTGTTCCTTCCTTTCTATCTGTGTACCGGGATATCCGGGTTTTTCCATTGTATCTATTGTCTATTCTGATCTCCTGTCAGGGAAATATGCAGTTTTCCCGGAGATTCCAGTTCTTTTTTCTGGCGGACAAGATCCTGAAGCTGTGAAAAATCCGTCAAAGTTCTTGTCTGATGTTCTATACTGCGCTCCTTGATCCGATGGATCAATTCGTTGACCGCCTTTTCTTTTTCACGGTTGTCCATCTTCGCAGATAATGTTGTCTGAAACATTCCTGCCACCATCCGCTGCTCTTCTACATCTTCAAACCGACTGATGATCTGTGCCGGTTCTGCTTGTCCGCGTTCCAGCTGCTCGTATAGCAGCCCCGCCACCTGACGATACGGCTCCTCTAAGAAATCCTCAACATGCACAATGTGTTTAACCTGTTCATAAAGGGCCGGCTGTTCGATCAACCAAGACAAAAACAGCCGATACGTATATGCCATTCCCTCCGGATCCTTGCGGATCGCCTTTCTTCTGCTCTGTTCATGTCGTTCTTCCATGACCTCCCGATAACCTTCCGGCTCCATATTGCTGTAGCGGATCACGAGTGATCTTAAATCTTCCTTCGGAACACTATACTTAGCAGATAACGCCTCCAAATAACTATCCCGCTGCACTTTGTCCTCAAACACCAAAAGTTTACGTGCCATTCCATGCACAAACTTTGTCTTTTCCTCCGGATCACTCAGATTGTGCTGTTTTCGAAGCACATCTACTTCAAAAAAGAAACTGTTCTGTGCTTGTTCCAGACGTTCTTCAAACGCATCACTGCCAAGTCCCTTGATAAACTCATCCGGGTCTTTGTATGGCTCCATATGAACCACACGTCCCGTAATACCTGCACGCCTTAATATCGGTATTGCACGCAGTGCTGCTTTGACTCCCGCCTCGTCACTATCATACGTCAGATAGATTTCATCAGTATATCTTCGAAGCAGATTGGCCTGCTGCTCTGTAAATGCAGTACCTAACGATGCCACTGCACCACTAAATCCTGCCTGATGCAATGCGATCACATCCATATATCCCTCACAAAGAATAAACTTCTTACGTTTGCCCTGCTTTGCATAATTGAGGCCAAACAGATTACGGCTCTTGTCAAAAAGTTTTGTTTCTGGAGAATTCAAATATTTCGGCTTGGCATCCCCCATAACTCTTCCTCCAAAACCAATAACCCGGTTATTCACATCCATGATCGGGAACATAACACGGTTCCAAAATTTATCATAAACGCCACGCTCATCCATCTTAAACAATCCGGTCTCACGCAAAATGCGATCATCATACCCTTCATGCCGTAAATAGCGGTAAAGCTCACCGCCGCCCTGTCCGGCATAACCTAAACCGAACCTTAAGATCGTTTCATCGCTAAGCTGTCGTCCCCGCAGATATTCAAGGCCTAATTTACCCTGTGGAGATTTTAGCGTCGCATAATAATATCTTGCCGCCTTGGCATTGATCTCCAATAACGTTGAGCGCAAGTTTTCTTCCTGTTTTTGCTTAGCAGTCATTTCCTGCTTAGGCAAAGTGATCCCTGCCCGCTCTGCCAAGCTTTCCATCGCTTCCGGAAACGAATAATTCTCATATTCCATGACAAACGTGATCACATTTCCACCCACACCGCAGCCAAAACATTTATACATCTGTCTCGCCGGGTTCACGGAAAAGGACGGTGATTTTTCACTATGAAACGGACATAGCCCGACATACCCGCTGCCGGAACGCTTCAATCGTACTGACGCGCCTATCACATCAACTATATCATTTGCCGACCGAACCTGTTCGATCTGTTCTTCTGTATATCTGGGCACACCGTTTCCTCCTTTCCGAAATCAAACACTCTATTTGGGTTATTCGACGTCTTTTTCCCATTTCCTTTTTTGCAGGCAAAATATATTTTTCTTTATCGGTGTTCCACACCACGAACCGACCAAGACTTCGGTATCATGATCTCTTTATATAGGTTTACTGAATACCGATCACTCATGCACGCAATAAAATCACAGACCGTACGTTGCGTTGTTTCCCCTTGCCTGATCAATTCCAAAAATTCTTCCGGTAATTTGTCAGAATGATGAATAAAATATTCATATAATTGCTCGATCATATGTACAACTTTGCGCTCTTCGCCCTTGGCGATCGGATTGGTATATACATTAGCAAATAGAAACTTGCGTAATGCATACATTGCTTTCTCAACGTCAGATGACATGCATATCTCATTCTTCCCCTCGCTGTTATGTACGATGTCATGCACCAACGTATTCAGGCGACTGTTGGTCGTATCACCCAAAACATCTGTCAATTCTTTTGGGATCTCCTCCTCCCGAATGATACCGGCTCGGATCGCATCATCTATATCCGAATTGATATACGCAATCTTATCCGATAGGCGAACAATCTTTCCCTCCAATGTCATAGGCATCAGACTTGTCTGATGGTTGAGGATTCCATCTCGTACTTCTGCCGTCAGATTTAAGCCTTTGCCATCTTTTTCCAGCCGTTCCACCACGCGAACACTCTGCTCATTGTGATGAAAACCGCCATATTCCTCAGAGATGCGATTCAGTGCACGCTCTCCGGCGTGACCAAAAGGCGTGTGTCCAAGATCATGACCAAGTGCGATCGCCTCTGTCAGATCTTCGTTCAAAAGCAGCGCACGTGCGATCGTCCGCGCATTTTGCGCCACTTCCAACGTATGCGTTAAACGGGTACGATAATGATCTCCCTCCGGAGCCAAAAAGACCTGTGTTTTCTGTTTCAAACGGCGAAATGCCTTACAGTGCAAAATACGGTCACGATCACGCTGAAAATCCGTTCGGATATCACACTGCGGCTCCTCGTGGTTGCGACCTCCGGACTCATCTGCATAAGATGCAAACGGACCTAATATTTGATGTTCCCGCTCTTCCTGCTTCTGCCGTAAACTTTTTGTCTGTGCCATGGAAATCCCCCTTTTTCAAGTGCTGCGCCTTTTTCTGACCGCCATCGATATTACGCTTGTTCTCCCATATAATAAAAGCCTTTGCTTTCAATTAATTTCACCGGAATGATCTTGCCGATCAAGCAAGTTTCTCCCGGAAAATGCACGACATAATTTTGACTGGTGCGCCCTGTCATAAGAGATGCATCCTGTCCATTCTGTTCTTCAACCAATACCTCCACAACTTTGCCGACATCTTTGCCTGCATGTACTGCGGCAATCTGCTGAACTCGTTCTAACAAACGATCGAAACGTTCTTTAACCACTTCTTCCGGCACCTGATCCTCCATAGCGGCAGCAGGGGTTCCGGTGCGTTTACTATATATAAACGTAAAAGCGCTATCATACTGAACCTTTTCCACAACATCCATCGTATCCGCAAAATCTTCTTCTGTCTCTCCCGGAAATCCCACAATAATATCTGTCGTAAGGGCAATGTCCGGATTTTTGGCCCGGATCTTATCTACCAGTTCCAAATAGCTTTCCTTGGTATAATGACGATTCATGATCTTTAGCAGACGGCTGCTTCCGGACTGCAGTGGCAAATGTAGATGTTTGCATATTTTATCAGACTGCGACATCACCTCGATCAGCTCATCTGACAGATCCTTCGGATGTGAAGTCATAAAACGGATCCGCTCCAGCCCTTCGATCTGCTCTACCTGACGCAATAACTGTGCAAAACTGATCGGATGCTCTAACGTCTTACCGTAAGAATTTACATTTTGTCCCAGTAACATCACCTCAACAACGCCATCCGCTACCATACCTTTGATCTCTTCGATAATATCTTCCGGTTCGCGGCTGCGCTCACGTCCACGTACATACGGCACAATACAGTAACTGCAAAAATTATTGCATCCAAACATAATATTAACGCCGCCCTTAAAAGAATACTTACGGGAATTTGGCAATTCTTCCACGATCTCCGTTGTATCTTTCCAAATATCAATGATCATTCTCTTGGCATCCTGATCAAACAGTCGCATTGCCAGCAATTCTGCCAACTTAAATATATTATGCGTGCCAAAAATAATATCTACATTGCGATAACTCTTCTTTATGCGCTCAATAACTTCCGGCTCCTGCATCATGCAGCCGCAAAGGATCGTCAGCATGTCCGGATTTTTGGACTTGTAACGTTTTAACTGCCCTAGCCTTCCATATACCTTAAGATTTGCATTTTCACGAACGGTACAGGTATTATACAGCACCAGATCTGCCTGTTCACTATCCGTCTCCTCATATCCGATCGTCTGAAGAATACCTAGGATCTTTTCCGAATCTCTGGCGTTCATCTGACATCCAAATGTTTTAATATTGCATGTGAGCTTTCGCCCTTTTTCCTGCTCTTTCTGCGCAATATGCTGCTGCAGTTTTTTTATAAAATAATACTGTCTGTCCGGTTCTTTTTCCGGTGGCGGTAATGTAAGGTCTGCCGCCTGCACCATAGCATTTATATTGGTATAGTGTTCCATAAGTTAGCTGCTCCTATCTTGAAAAATTCTCTAATCATTTTACTATACCATATATTACATTGTCCGTCAAAGCCGCTAAGAACCGCTTCTATTTCATGAAGAATGATATCGATCCCGGCGCAGTGATAATATTATACTTCCTTTTCCATTTCCTCCTGCTGCTCCTGATAATGCGGAAACATAACTTCCACATGAAACAGATCGCCATCCAAAAAGATCTGAAACGTTCCCTGCATCAGCTCCGTCAGGCTCTTCGCGATAGAAAGCCCCAGACCGCTGCCCTCTGTAGAACGCGAACTGTCTCCACGCACGAAACGTTCCGTAAGCTCTTCCGGTGTAATATTTAGCTTGGCCGCCGACACATTTTTCATAGAGAACACGATTCCTTCTTCCTGGTCCTGCAGTGCAACATACACACGCGTACCCGGCATGGCATATTTTTTTGTATTCATATACAGATTTTCCAAAATACGGTACACCCTTCTTCCGTCTCCCAAAAAGAGCAGCTCCTGATTTGGAATATCGCACTCCAGTTCCAATTTATTTTCTTGGAACAGATCTTCGAACTCACCATTCGTCTGTGTTACAATTTCGCCAAAATCAATGACATCCATGTCTAATTCGATCGCACCACTGGATGCCTTTGATGCCTCGATCAAGTCTTCGATCAATGTTTTTAAGCGCTTACTTTTGCGATCTAAGATTGCAATATATTCCTTCGCCGTTTCATTGGTAAGATTCTGTCTGCCTAACAGATCCACATAATTTATAATAGAAGTAAGCGGCGTCTTAATATCATGTGACACATTGGCAATCAGTTCTGTTTTCATTCGTTCGCTGCGCACACTTTTTTCAACCGCCTCATCCACGCGCATGCCAACACGATTCAAATACTGTACCAGTTTGGTCTGTCGGTAAGAAGCTCCACTTGGTGCCACGATGTGCATTGAAAAATCTCCTTCTGACATCTGCTCTACCTCGCGCAGCAAAATGCGATCCGCCCGCTCCGTGCGCAGATTATGAATCTGTGTTGCAAGTAAGAAAAGCAGCAACACCAAATAAGCCACAAGGCATAGTATCCCTTTCCGCTCCATAAGGACTGTCTTTACTCCTCGGTATTTCTGTACAAATTGGAATACATATACAACCAATACTCCCTGCGCCAATCCTTCCAGTAAAAACAAGGTCAAATATCTCTGTCCGATCGGCAATTCATAAAACAATCTTTTGGCAAATCCCGGAAGCTGTCCCAAATGCAGCTTTCCAAATATGATCTCACGGACAAACAGAAACAGAATACTTCCCTCCAAAAAGTTTCCCGCTTTCATTCGTTTTAATAAACTCAAAAAAATTTCTGCAGCCAGACAATTCATTGCCCAAAAGAGAATGGCCGCAATCAAAAAATCCAGCCTTGCCATAGAGCCGTTCCACATTTGCAGCATCCAGTGATATATCTGTACCAAAAATAGGACACATAGAGCAGGCAATTCCAGCCAGACCTTGTCCACACTGTGTAATACGATCTCCTTATATCCTGCCCGATGCCCTGTACATAAACACATAGCAAATAATAAAATCAGCATCAAAACAAGAGCAGGCATTAACAGACTGTGCCCGACCTGTGCATAATACGCCTGCTTGTCAGACCAGATATATTGTGTTTCAAAAACATCCGCCACCGTTTTATTACGAACTGCATTTAAATCCAATCCAACGGCAATGCTATAAGACCGACCTTGATATTCTTGTGCGATCTGCATGATCTTTTCCTGAATATTACCGGACATTTCAAACGTATCCTCCGGCAGATTACTCTGTCCGTTATAGTCTCTGTTATTATAATAAGCAAACAGTACATTACTCTTATCCGTCGCCTTATCCACTTTGCCTGCCGTAACCATGCGTTCGACTTGATTCCACCAATTCTCATTATTCGTCAACAGCATACCGGCAGAATCCTGATAGCCATATGCAAAATTGGTCTCCGAAAAGATATAGTGCAATTCCTGATAGGTTTCTACCAAAAACACTGCATAATCTGTCGCCGTTTCCATAGTTCTCGGAATACGGTGCATTGACCATGGCATTTTGTTGTCCGGAATGTGAGCATACGTGTCTTCCATCTCCTGTTCCAGCAGTTTCTGACACTCTTTTTTGCTATACCGTTTTTCCTCTGTTTCCGTATACGCTTCATATTGCTCGTAAAAATCCAGATATTCTTTGGACCATTTTCCCTGATCATCTTTGGCGTATCTCAATAATTTATTAATAAAATACCATTTCGCATATTTTTCATAATAGGTAATAATATATTTTTCATAGACACTGCTGGCATGAAACTGTATTGGCATCGTATTCAAATGTCCAATCTCAATATCCAGATCTTTCTGATACTGCTTTCCATAATCTTTGGTCAGACTATTTACCAACACCATGTTGGACTCATATTTCAGTGCATCCGCAATCTGCTTTTCTCTTACGCCCACTCCGGAATGATTCGTAAACTGGTAGACTTGTCCATCATCAACAATGACCTTATCTCTTGCAGACAGCGCATACTGTGTCTCGATCGGATAACTGACTCCGGAGGCGCACTTGTCCTGAAAATCGGACATAAAAGAACGCAGTCTGCTCGCATGAAGCCCGGTACTGTTTGCCCGTCGTAACAATTCTTTTAATGTATATTGTTTATGCTCTCCAGAAGATAAAGAGGTCAGCAAAACCGTATCATAATCGATCATGCCATCCGGTGCTATAACGCTTCCAATCTGCATATATTGCTCATACAATCGCAGATAACCATCCATCATCTGCTCGACCTGTTTTTGCGAAACATAAAAATCTTCTTGCTTTTGACCGCCTTCATTCGCATATTCTTTCGTTCCCTCTATGATCATGCCGGCTACCGTCGAAAATCCGATCGCCACCGCTAGTAAAAGTGGCAATATAATATGTACTGCTAGGGACCCACGCCATTTTCCCATATAGAACCTCATTTCTGCACACCAATTGTAAATCATACTGCAGGTCGTCGTGTGCCAAGACACTACAGCCTTCTACCGTATTACCAGTGATCAATTCTCTGTCTGTGATTGAATCTTATAACCACGTCCCCACACTACTTTGACATAACGTGGATTCTTGGGATCGATCTCAATCTTTTCACGTATATGACGAATATGAACAGCCACAATATTTTTGGTGTCGACCGGAATCTCGCCCCAAATATTTTCATATAATTCTGTCGATGAGTAAGTCGTTCCAGCATTGCGTACCAAAAACAGAAGGATCCGATGCTCTATCGGTGTCAAACGCACCTTTCGACCGTCTACCGTAACATCTGACTCTGATTCATCTACCTCTAATCCACCGATCCGAATCACATTACTGCGCTTATTCTTGCCCTCGCGTATCATCTCGATCCGTCGAAGCTGAGATTCCACACGTGCCACCAACTCTTCCGGATTAAACGGCTTTGTCATGTAATCATCCGCACCGATCTTTAATCCTGTGATCTTATCTTCATCTTCTGATTTTGCCGACAACATAATGATCGGTATATTATATAATTCGCGTATCTTCTTCGTCGCTTGAATTCCATTTACTTCCGGCATCATCACATCCATAATGATCAGATCGATCTGCTGATCAGGATCTAACACACACTGTAACGCTTCTTTACCGCTATATGCCTGCACAATTTCAAATCCGGCATCTGTTAAATACACGCAGATTGCCTGCACAATTTCATGATCGTCATCACATACTAATATTCTCTTCATTCTTCCCTAACCATACCTTTCCGGCCCAATCTTTGAGACTCTATTGAAATGCAAATAATTTGCTAAAGACATTATACAATAAAACCTGCCATTTGTTTATTAAGAATTATTAAGATTCTGATCCAAAAGAGAAAAGCTTGTGTTTTACAATGCATCATACCAGATAACAACAATTTCCTGTTCAGCCGAAAAGGAGCTGTACGCCCGGCGCACAGCTCCTTTTTATTGCAATATATTATATTAGAGAAAAACTTTTTATGAGATCTTATTAATTTTCGCCCTGCAAAGCATCAAATCCAGCCTCACCGGTACGAACCTTTACGACATTTTCAACATCGTATACAAAGATCTTACCATCGCCAATGTTGCCGGTGTAAAGAGCCTTTCTGGCTGCTTCGATAACATCTTCTACCGGAACGGCACTGACAATAACTTCAACTTTCATCTTAGGAAGAAGTACCACATCAAGCTCTGCACCACGATATTTTGTAGTCATACCTTTCTGTGTTCCACATCCAAGTACCTGAGTAACTGTAAGACCATTTACTCCTATATTGTTAAGAGATTCTTTAAGTTCTTCAAACTTACTCTGCTTACATATAATTGAAACCT
>ERZ857969.4662-NODE-4662-length-11738-cov-5.101515_pt1 | contig 11738 bp, 24 predicted proteins | sample MGYA00519864_ERZ857969 | MGnify/ENA primary metagenome ERZ857969 (study PRJEB31778, sample SAMEA3449382) | human gut metagenome | biome: human gut; feature: human-associated habitat; material: faeces | place: United Kingdom | collected 2010/2012 ... | reverse complement strand
TTTTTGCTCATTGAAAAGTGAATAGCCGCTGCCCGTGAGTTATATATACGCGGTCAGGGGAGCGCAGGAAATGCAGCGGGGGGAAGTAGGCCTAACTAAGCAGATGGCGAATAATGGCTCTTACAATGAACCCTGAAATAAACGCCCATACTAATGAAAATAAAACATACCATAATATATGCCACCAGCCGCCAATAATTGTAACAGGGACAATAAGCGCTATTAATAACAACATTATTATGGCTGTATTTGTGTCATTTTTTTCATTCTGCCGACCATAGTATAGAATCCAAAGAATTATATGTAATATTGCGGCTGTAAGATATAAAAATATTAACATTATAAAATCCTCCAATATGATTATTGCTAACAGACTATAACATTGGCAGATATAAAAAGTCAATAGTCGAAACGTAATTAGAAGTATACATACGTTATCACAGAAAGAAATACAAAAACAGCGCGTTTGATTACTTATCGCTAAAGGGATGCATAGCCGCTACAGCAATATAATTGCCGTCTTTATCTTTAGTTACAATGTCTGGGCAGTCTGTCCGGCCGGTTAGATAATCGATAGAGACATGAAAGTAATCGGCAAGAAGATATAGACGTTCTATAGAAGTAGTTGTTTTCGCATTCTCAATATCGCTTATTTGTGTTTTGGTTACACCAAGTAAAGTAGCTAAGGCTTGTTGGGATATCCCAGTTGTTTTTCGTAACTCTTTTAGGCGTGTAGAGAAAATTTCTTTAGCAAACATAAATTTACCCCTTGACAAGTTAGATTAAATCTAATATAATGGCGGTACAAAGTTAGATTAAATCTAACCTATTAAGAGAAAGGAGGCATATGATTACGATTTTACGACAAGAACGAATCAAAAAACAATGGACGCAACAATACGTAGCCGAGCAAGTGGGAGTAACAAAAACGGCCATACACGACATTGAAACCGGCAAGCAATTACCATCCTTTAAAGTTCTTGTCAAGCTCTTAGACTTATTCGGGTACAACGACCCGCGCCTGCTGTTCGCACCAGCAGACGAAACCTCAAATCTCTCAGAAAAATTATAGCATTATCAATGACAAAAAGTCAACGGTTCATTGAAAAGTGAATAGTCAGTATTTACCTTTTAATAAGACTAAGGAGGAAATATGAAAGATAAAGCATATAGAATTTGGTTGCTAATTACAGATTCTCTACATAATTTTGCAGAATGGTCTATGGAAAATACGAAAAGAGAAATGATGGTATCTATAGTTGCCAGCCTGATAGCTTCCCTTATAACTAATTTGATAATAATAAGTATATTACGTTAGTCAAAATAGAGATTATTATGGAAACAATGATTGGAGCGGCAAAGCGAAATCGGAAATTGCGATAAATATAAGAAGCGGAAGTTAAAGCAGACAGTAAAAAGGCCAAGCTCTTAATCATAATATATATGGAGGTGATTTTAAATGGCAAAACGCAGTTATGGTCCTCCCGAGCAGGGACATGTAATCAAAGAGTATCATTATGAAAGCGGAGCAATAGTAAAAATCTGTGACGATTACATGTATGACGCGAACGATAAGGAAAAGGACGACGCTTTTTATGAGCAGTTAAACAGGGTGCTGGCGCCTCTGGGATATGTTGCGCGCAGAAGAACAAATTAATTTATATATATCCTCTGTGAAAGGAGGGATAAGAATGGACAAGCCTAAGCACATAGAAGCTTACATATATGGCCTGGAGACCATGCTGGAGGAGGCGCAGAATCAGATTGCGGATTTACAAGCGAGGCTTGCGGAGGCGGCGCGGACGGAGCAGGGGCTGAGGGAAAGCAAGCGTGGGCTTGAGGAACGGTTAAAAGCGTTGGATTGAAAGGAGGGACAAGCCTATGAACGCGGATTATGCGCTGCTGCTGGCGGCTGTGGCGCTGGTGCTTTTCGGGCTGCTGGCGGGGGACTGGCTTATGGAAGCTTTGGCTAAAAAGGGCTGGCTGATTAAAATTGCCGAGCGGCTGGGCATGGAAATAAAGGAGGAAGAAGAATGAGCTATTACAGAATTTGCCCTTACTGCGGCGCGGCGCTGGACCCCGGCGAGAAATGCGACTGCGGACAAAAAAACCGCCCGCCCTGCAAAGCAGAAACGGACGGATTAACCGAATTGGGAAATATCCCAATACATATTATATCATATGATGATAAAAAAGCAAGAGAAAAATTTTTGAGCATATTAGATAAATAGAGAAGCAAAAAAGGAGGGTTAAAACATGCTTGTATGCAACGACTGCGGCGGGACGTTTGAAAAGCCGGCCGAAAGGGAGGAGACCACCTGGGCCTGGGGCGTGCCCGAGGAATACATATTAAGCCGCTGCCCTTTCTGCGGCGGGGATGATTTTATGGAGGGAGTTAAATGCGCGGCGTGCGGCGAAATGGTCAGCCCTCTGGACGCCGAGCGGGCGGAGAGCGGCTATGTATGCAAAAAATGCGTAGGCGTTATAGGGCGGCAGGCAGAAAAGGCGCTGGGCGAAATGTTCAGCGCAAGGGAGCTGGACGCGCTGAGGATATATATTGAAAGTATTTATTCACAGGGAGGGCATTTGGTATGAAGGAATTGATTTTCCCTGTTTTATCGGCTGATAGTATCCGCGTAAGAGCCAACAGAGTATCTGAGATGAGAAACGGAGATGTTTATGCTGAACTGCTGCTGCATAAAGACGCACGTATAGATATGGCAATGCTGGATAAGTACGTTGGGCCTATGAACTGGAAGCGGGAACAGAGGGATATTAATATGCGCCTTATGTGCCGCGTCAGTATATGGGATGAAGAAAAGCAAGAGTGGATATACAAGGAGGATGTTGGCGTAGAATCCAATATCGCCAAGGAAAAAGGAGAAGTATCAGATGCTTTTAAGCGAGCATGCACAAACTGGGGAATAGGGCGAGAATTATATACTGCGCCTCATATAAGGATAAAGTTGGATGGACGGTACGATTATCGCAAAGCTGATGATAAGAACGGAAAAATAACGGTAACAGCTGTTATAGGGGTAAGCGAGATTGAGTGTGATGAAAACAGGCAAATAGTAAAACTGGTGTTACGAGACGGTAATAATCGTGAACGATTTGTTTGGATGAAAAAGACAAATGCTTCTTTAAATGAACCTATTGAGACGCCGGAAGGGCAGGAGAAAATTGCTAAAGTGGTCAAAACACCTACGATAACTCCTGCGCAGGAAGCGGTTTTGGAGGCTTTGGTTGAGCGATTCGGAAAGCCTGGGTGCAAGGAAGCGCGCGATGCGTTAAGCAGTCTTCTTGAGCGGTATGGATACAGCCGCACGGAAGAACTGCCAAAGGAGGAAGCCCAACTCATAGCACAGGCAATAAAGACTTGGGGGAGGCTAAATCCATGACGCAGGCAAGAATAAAGAACGCGGGACTGATGAGGGATTTTAAGACGGGCCGGTATATATTCAGCGCGGAGGTGGGGCCGGAGAGCATAGGTTCTCTTCAGGAGGTCAGGCGGCTTATGGACAAGAGCGCGGACAAGCCCTGGATAATGTCCATTGAACGGCGCCGGGAACGCCGGAGCCTGGACGCTAACGCCTATGCCTGGCTGCTTATAGGGCGTATTTCGGACGTTATGCTCATAAGCAAGGAGGAATGCTATATGGATATGCTGAGGCACTACGGCCAGCGCATAGCGCTTAAGCTCAGGGCGGACGTAGACCCGGCGGGGGATTTTAAATACTATGAGGAAGCGGGCAGGCTGGGGGAGTATATAGAGTATTTCTGCTTTAAGGGCTCCAGCGAATACGACAGCCGGGAGATGAGCGTCTTTATAGACGGTATTGTTCAGGAGGCCGAGCAGCTGGGCATACCCACAAAAACCCCTGACGAGATGGAGAGGAGAAAAACATGAATAGAGCGGTAGTTATAGGGAACCTGACAAATGAGCCGGAGCTGAGGAGCACCCTTTCAGGCATATCGGTATGCACTTTTACCATTGCGGTAAACAGGCGGGTGAGCCGGGACGCTCAGGGGCAGAAGGAAGCGGATTTTATTCCTATAGTCACCTGGCGGGGCCTGGCGGATAACTGTTTTAAATATCTGCATAAGGGCAGCAAAGCGGCGGTAACGGGCAGCATACAGACCCGCAGCTATGACGTTCAGGACGGAACGCGGCGCTATGTTACCGAAATTTTGGCGGACGAGGTAGAATTTTTAAGCGCGGCTAATAATGGTGCGGCCGCAGCCCGCCCGCAGACTGAGCAGTATGGCTCGGCGGAGCAGTATAGCGCGGATTTGCAGCCGGCCGAGGAGAACGATTTGCCATTTTAATTAGGAGGACAGCACAATGGATTACATGAGCATAATTGCATGTATACCGATAGGACGGGCCAACAGGATAACGAGGGAGAGATTAAGCCGCATTACCGGCAAGACGGACAGGATTAACCGAAGGGCTATAGAGGAGGCTCGCAAGGCGGGCATTCCGGTAATCTCCAGCAGCTATGACAGAGGGTATTATATAGCCGAAACGCAGGAGGAGATAGATTCGCTCCTGCGTGAGACCTGGGCGCGGATACGTAGTCTGCTAAAAACCTATTGGACGCTCAAGAAGCGCTTGAGAATAGAGGGCCAGATGACGCTTTACGAGCTGGAGGAGCTGTTTAAGGTTAAGGCGGAGGTAGAGGAGAATGAGTGAAGGAGGCTATGTAAAGATATATAGGCGGCTCAAGGAGTGGGAGTGGTACAGCGACGCTAATACAGCCAGGGTATATTTACATATCCTGCTTTCGGCTAATCATAAAACAAAAAGGTTTAAAGGCGCTAATATAAAGAAAGGTCAATGCCTGTTGTCGGTTGAAAAGATGGCCGAAGCTTTACGGATGTCCAGGCAATCGGCCAGGACTGCGCTACAGCACTTAATTTCAACCAATGAAATAACCACAAAGCCAACCAAGGCGGGAACGTTGATAACCGTGGTAAATTGGGAGAATTATCAAGTCGAAGATGACGCAGGCAACCAAGATATTAACCAACATACTAACCGCCAGCTAACCAGATGTCAACCAGATACTAACCAGATAATAACCACTTATCAACCAGATATTAACCAGATATCAACCACGAACAAGAATGATAAGAATGATAAGAATGATAAGAATAATATATATACCCCCCTTACCCCCCTAGAGGGGGAGGGCGCGTCTGTTCATAACCAGCGGTTTGAGATTTGGTGGAAAGAATACCCAAAAAAAGTGGCCAAGCAGTACGCGCTTAAGGCCTGGAATCGCATAAAGCCGGATAAGGCGCTGTTTGAGAAAATGCTTAAAGCGCTAAGAGAACAGAAGCAGAGCGAGCAATGGCGCAAGGATAACGGCAAATATATCCCTAACCCGGCTACGTGGCTGAACGGCGGGTATTGGGACAATGAAGTTCAGGAGGAAAAACCGGATGTTCCTGCCGGCATGAAAGGATTGAAGGATGATGAATTCAAGATTCCGTTTTGATATTTCAGCGCTGAAGGTATCCCCTGTGGAATATGCCTGCCCGAAGTGTAAGGATGTAGGCGGCTTCTTTGTCTGGGATGAGGATGGTTATCAGAGCTTTAAAGAATGCGAATGCCAAATACCCCGCAAGATAGCTGAACTGCTCAAAAACAGCGGCGTTTCCCCTGAAATGTATGAAAAGTTCACGCTGGACAGCTTTAGGGAGGATACGCCAACGGCGGCGGCCATGAAGAAAATGGCGCTGGAGTTTCTCTCGGATAAGAACGCGGCCGGAATAGGCTATTTCGGACGGAGCGGAACGGGGAAAACGCATATCTGCATAGCAATCTGCAACGAACTGACCCGCAGGGAGCTTAAGCTCCACCGGTATTTTCAGTACAACGTGGAGATGCGCAGGCTTAAGGCAGCCAAATATGATAACGAGGAATATTCCCGCATAATGTCCGTGTTTGAGAACGCGCCCATTCTGTACATAGACGATTTGTTCAAATGCGCCATGAATCCCGTCTCTAAGAGCATTGCCGGCGAGGATTTGAGCATAATGTTCAGCCTTATCAATCTGCGGTATATCAATAAGCTTCGGACGATAATCTCCAGCGAATATACCGTTGAAGAGATATCAAGGCAGGACGAAGCTCTGGGAAGCAGACTGTATGAGATGATAGCACCCTATGGGCTGGAATGTAGCGGAGCCAACAGGAGGCTGAGATGAAGTATCATGCTAAAAAGACGCGGCTGGACGGGCTGACGTTTGATTCCCAAAAGGAGGCGCAGCGCTATGCGGAGCTTAAACTGCTGGAGCGCGCCGGGCAGATTCACAGCCTGAGGCGGCAGGTAAAGTACGAGCTTATCCCCGCGCAGAAAATACACGGCAGGACAGTAGAGCGGGCATGCAGCTACATAGCGGACTTCGTTTACGAGGAGAACGGGCAGACGGTGGTGGAGGACGTCAAGGGCTTCCGCACAAAGGATTACCTGATAAAGCGCAAGCTGATGCTGGAGAGGCATGGAATAAAGATTCAGGAGGTCTGAAAAATGAAAAGCATAATGCTGAGTATTCAGCCAAAGTACTGCGAAATGATAGCCAACGGCAAAAAGACTATAGAGGTGCGAAAGAGCAGTCCGAAGGCTGAACCGCCGTTTAAGTGCTATATTTACTGCACTTTGCCTCCGAAGCAGGATTTGTTTAGAAATGGCCACTTTTTAGAATACGCAAACGAGTTGATAAGGCTTCAAAACGGCGATATTGTCTATGATTATGGAATGAGATTGCTTTGCGAGCAGGGGAAATATGACAGCGATAATTTTCTTTGTAAAAAGGTAATAGGGGAATTTGTTTGTGATGGCATAATCCCGTTGCATGATACAGGCGAGGCTATTGTAGCAATCACAGATTACGACATTGCGGCTTGTTGTCTTGATTATGACGAGCTGCACGCATACGCTAACGGAAAACCGATTTACGGCTGGCACATATCCGACCTTGTAATTTACGATAAAGCTAAAAAGCTGGAAGATTTTGCGCGGGCATGCATAGGAGGAAACGATTGCCCTAATTGCCGGTTGTTTGATTTTGCCGAACTGGAATGCAACCGCGAAAGGTTGAAGCGCCCTCCGCAGAGCTGGTGCTATGTCGAAGAATTAGGAGGGGAGAACAAATGAGAGAGGCTAGGGAATATGTTGAGCGGGGAAAGCTGCTGCATGAAATGGAAATGGATATTAGACCGCCGTTTGCGGTAGTCAGGGATTTTCCAGCTGCCGATGTTGCTCCGGTGGTGCATGGGCGATGGATAGGAAAGCCGCTTGATAATTTCAGGAAATATCAAGTAACCTGTTCTAACTGTAAATGGGTCGGCATTGAAAACTACGACAGTTATAATGAGCCGTCAGAATTTAATTATTGCCCAAATTGCGGAGCAAAAATGGACGGAGGAGACGCGGACAATGACTGAAAAAATAATCCTTGATTTATGCGGTGGAAGCGGAGCTTGGAGCCGACCGTATAAAGAGGCGGGATATGACGTGCATGTGTTGACCTTGCCCGAGTATGACGTTAAAAAATGCTGGTTAAATTCTGCCGATAAACAGTTGGAATTTATAAATCAAAAAACAGGCGAGTGCCTTTTAATTCCTGTGCAAAATGTCTGCGGAGTACTGGCAGCTCCGCCGTGTACGGAATTCAGCATAGCAAAAGGAGGAAAACCGCGGGACTTTGCAGGGGCTATGGATATTGTGCGGGCGTGCATGCAGATTGTCTGGTTTTGCCGGGCATATGGCTCCCTGCAATTTTGGGCTTTGGAAAATCCGCGGGGTTTTTTAAGGCAGTTTTTAGGAAAGCCTGCATTTACTTTTGAACAATGGCAATTTGGCGAGTTAAGAAAAAAACCAACGGATATATGGGGATATTTCAACACGCCAAAAGAGACGGTCCGTCAGATGCCCTTCCAAATGGTTGGCAAAAGTCGTGCGCATGCAAAGGACTGGGCAGTCATAGAATGTCCACGTGAACACGAGCAATACATAGCGCAATTTAAAGGCGATGCGAAAAGAGCGGCGCTTCGCGCGATAACTCCGCACGGGTTCGCAACGGCATTTTTTAGGGCTAATAAGCCATGAAGGGAGAACCAATGAAAATCAGAATTAAATCCCCGCCCTGCCTGAGGTGCGTATGGGGACAGCGCGAGGACGATGAGCTTATTTACTGCTTCAGGGCGGATGTGTGCTCAAGAATACGGGAGGGGCGGGAAAGTGACCAACAGAGAGAAAAAGCAATGGCTAATGAGGGGCTGGAAGCTGGAGGGAGAAATCAAGGCGCTGGAAGAGGCAAAAAGGCGGGCGCTGGAAAGAGCGGCCAGCGTAACGGCAGCATTAAGCGAGGATAGAGTGCAGACCAGCGAATATAACCGGCAGGAAGAAGCTATAGCGCGCTACATAGATTATGAATTGCTGATTGACCGGCAGACCGACCGTTTAATAGATATCCGCACGGAAATTACTAAGGCTATATTCGCCCTTGAGAGCAGCACTCTGCGTACTCTGCTGCTTAAGCGCTATCTGGAGTTTAAGCCCTGGGAGCAGATAGCGGAGGAAATGAATTATAGCTATATGCAGATAACACGGTTGCACGGCAGGGCTTTAACACAGATAAAATGCAAAACCGTTTAAAGATGTTATGAAATGTTATAGAATGTTATATTGCATGTGTGATATAATTTAGGCTGTAGTATAATGATATAGCGTTTGTTTGAGTGCTGTGCTGTTTTAGATGGTATAAGGGAGCTGTGTTTTGCAGCTCCTTTAATTTTAGAAAATATGCGTTCTTTTCAGGACGCTTTTTGTTTTTTTGAGGTAAAGAATGGAATTGATAATACTAGGTCAGGCATATACGGTTGAATATCAAAAGGAAAAGGATAATCCTAAGCTGGAGGGGGCGGATGGGATTTGCGAGCCGTTCAGCAAAAGGATAATCTTAAATGCAATAGAACCGGATAAAAATACGGTTGATAAACTGGAGGATTATATGGCAAAGGTTTTCCGGCACGAGATTGTGCATGCATTTTTTAGCGAAAGCGGATTGAAAGACTATATGCATGATGAGACTTTAGTTGATTGGGTAGCTGTGCAGCTTCCGAAGATGGTAAAGGTTATGGCTAAAGCCGGGTGCCTATAATGTTAATTGGCGATAAGGGAAAAGCCGCTGCGCAAAAGGTTAAAAAGGCTGGGGCGGGGGCCGGCAGCGAGAAATATATAAGGCGGAGGTGAAAAAATGAATGAGCAGAATTTAAAGCGTCCTACCTCGGAGGAAGCGCGAGAAAAAGGGCGGCGCGGAGGCAAGGCCAGCGGGGAAGCAAGGCGTAGGCGAAAAGCGCTTAAGGAAAGCATGGAAATTCTCTTGAATATGCCTCCTGGTGATAAGGATAAAGCCGAGCTTATTAAGGCTGGATTTTCTGAGGAGGATATAGATAATAGCCTGCTTTTAGTCGTAGGCCTTTTTTCAAGAGCGAAGCTGGGGGATGTTCAGGCGTTTAAGGAGCTGAGGACGTTAATTGGAGAGGACGCGGAGAATAACAGCGTAAACTTAAAGATTGTTCATAATATTCCGCGGCCGCAGAACGAGGATGTTTAGATGTGCATAAAGATTGATTATACACCTACGCCTAAACAGGCGCTTTTTCATTCTTCCCCGGCTTATGAGGTTCTGTACGGCGGCGCTGCGGGCGGAGGAAAGAGTAAAGCAATAGTAATGGAGGCGTTTATTGACGCGCTAGAGCATGAGAATGTGAGTGCGTACCTGTTTCGGCGCACTTACCCGGAATTGCGGGATACGCTGATACGGGAGGCAATTCTAAGTATTCCGACTGAAATAGGCCGGTTTAACAAAACCACGCACGACATGCGCTTAATTAACGGTTCAACTTTGCATTTTAGGCATTGCCGCAATCTGGCGGACGCGTATACATATCAAGGGGCTGAGATGCATCGGCTGTATATTGATGAGCTGACGCATTTTGATAAGCCTGTTTATGATTATTTGCGGACGCGCGTAAGAGCTCCTAAAAAATTAGGAATTAAGCCATATATACGCGCTACGACCAACCCCGGAGGCGTGGGGCATGGCTGGGTTAAAAGCGCGTTTATAGACGGCAAAGAGCCGTTTAAAATATATGACTGCGTTATTACCAGCGAAGTTTTGGGGAAAAGCCGGACTGTTACCAGGCAGTATATACCGGCGACCGTTTTAGACAACCCGCACATAGGGGATGAATATATATTTGAGTTGGAACAGAAGCCCGAAGCTTTGCGCAGGGCGCTTTTGTCTGGCGACTGGGATGTGTTCGACGGGCAGGTCTTTACCGAATGGCGGGATATTCCCAAAGAATATATAAGCGGCAAAGGCACTCATGTTATTGAGCCGTTTAAGATTCCCGACCATTGGAAAAGATACCGCTCTTTTGACTGGGGATATTCAAGGCCTTTTTCTGTTGGGTATTGGGCTGAAGATGATGAGGGGAGATTATATCGATACGCTGAAATATACGGCAGTCCTAAGGATAGATTTACTGGATTGACAAAAACGCCCAATGAGGGTGTGCGCTTGGAGCCTGGAGCGGTGGCGGCTATAATTAAGGACTATGAGGAGGCGCATGAACAGGGACGGCGTATTATCGGGATAGCTGACCCGGCTGTCTTTGATGAAAGCAGGGGCTCGGACGGAAGCGTGGCTAAAATTTTTGAGCGCAAGGGAATTTATTTTGAAAAGGCGGATAATAAGCGGATTGCGGGAAAAATGCAGGTGCATTATCGTCTGGCCTTTGACCAAAGCAATATGCCCCGGTTATATGTCTTTAATACATGCCGGGATTTTATACGCACCATGCCGGCGCTGGTATATAGCTCCGTAAATGTTGAGGATATAGATACGGACGGAGAAGACCATATATATGACGAGACGCGGTATATGTGCATGTACCGGCCGGTATTGCCTTTGCGCACTAAACAAAGCATAGCGCGGGATGAGTTCGACCCGCTGAATTTATATACAACTGAGGAAACATCCGGCTACAGAATGGGAGGAATATAAATGGGCCTGTTTAGGCGGAATAAAAGGGAAAACGAGACGGAACAAGGGAAAAAGGCGCGTGCGGATTTGCTTTTAAAAGAGCTGGATTTATATAAAAACGAAAAGACGCTGAAAAGCGGCGCTATAATGGAGAATGAGAGATGGTTTAACGGCCAGTATTGGGAATATATTTCTTCCCGCAATGAGGAGCGGGACGCTCAGACCAATTTTCTCTTTTCGGCCATATGGCATAAGCATGCGGACGCGATGGATAATTATCCTGAACCAATATTTTTGGAGAGGGAAGAAGGGGACAGGGAGGAAGCGGACAAGCTGTCTAAAATCGTTCCGCTTGTGCTGGAAAAGAATGGCTTTGAAAACGTTTATAGTGATTTATGGTGGTATAAATTAAAGCATGGAGTGTCTATTTGTTCGGTGCTATGGGACAATGCCAAGGAGGACGGGTTGGGGGACATATGTATAAAAAAAGTTGACGCTTTGCGCTTTTTTGCCGAACCGTATATATCAGATATACAGCAAAGTCGGTATGTGTTTGTAACGGCTCTTGCGGATACAGATGTCCTTAAACGGCAGTATGGCGACCCGGATATAAGGCCGGATGCGACTGCGTCAAAAGCACGCGGGTATTTTGGTGATTACAGTCCTAACGTGCT
>ERZ857969.4652-NODE-4652-length-11769-cov-27.011269_pt1 | contig 11769 bp, 10 predicted proteins | sample MGYA00519864_ERZ857969 | MGnify/ENA primary metagenome ERZ857969 (study PRJEB31778, sample SAMEA3449382) | human gut metagenome | biome: human gut; feature: human-associated habitat; material: faeces | place: United Kingdom | collected 2010/2012 ... | reverse complement strand
TTTTTCCGACTATGAAAAAATATCTGTTGATACTCGCTGCCATCCTGTTGCTGTGGAGTTGTATCGCCGAGGACAGGACAGAATGTACAAATCCCCGCGGTGTCTTCGTCAGCCTGACGGTACGGCCCGAAAGGATGTCCTCCGTAACCCGCTCTGCGGATGAAACGGCCATCCGCGACCTGAACCTCTACCTTTACGACGATAACGGCAATGTTGTCCTGCACCGTTACCAGACCTCTGCGACGCTGCGTTTCGAATGCCTGCCGGGCGACTATCGGATGTGCATTGCCGCCAATCTGGGCCGCGATCTGGGCGACAATCCGCTGTGGGAGGATTTCACCGTTACACACGCCGACAAGTACGACGTATTGCCTATGGCCTATGAGGGCGATATAACGATAATTCCCTCGGCAGACGGGATGCTGACGCTGCCTGCCGTCGAAGTACAACGCTGCGTGTCGAAAATCTCCTATAACATTACCGTTACTCCGGCCGTTGCCGACATCGAACTGCGCTCCGTGCAACTGTTCTCGGTACTGCGTTCTGTATCCGTGTTCGATATGGCGGCCGCACCGTCGGATGATCCCGACGACTATACGGATTGTCCGGAGGTGGAACTTTCCGGACAGCAGGCCGCGGACGACTGCTATCTGCTGCCCAATATGCAAGGCGTCGTCGCTACGATTACCGACCAAAAGCAGAAGAACCCGGAGAATGCCCCCGCGAATGCCTCGTATCTTTTGATCCGCGCCGTGCGCGGGTCGAAAGTATTGGCTTATTATATTTATCTCGGAGGAAACAACACTTCGGATTTCAATGTCCGGGCCAACACGCATTACAGGCTCAATATCTCGATCTTGGGCGACAGCGAGGTCGATACCCGCATTAGCAGCTATGCCGTCAATGTGCATGACACCTACGAAGAAAACTCGGTCGGCGGATATTGCACCTACAATCCGTTTCAGATGCTTGCCGTGGAGATCGACGGGAGTCCCGCACCCCTGACGCTTCGGGGACGTATCGGTGTCGCGCAAGGCAACGCCGGAGCGTTCTGTCTGAACGGCTCTCCCGTAGGGGAAGGCCGCGACCTTATGCTTCCGGAACAGCCCGGCCCCAATGTCTTCGGCGTGAACTACGCTCCGGGAATCTATACGACAGTCAATTCGCAGGTGGTCTATACCGTCACGGTCGAGGATGATGCGGGATTTGCACAGTCGTTCGACATCGGACACCGCTTCGCCAACCGTCTCGACGTATATATTCACCCCGCGACGGCTGAAAACGGAAACGGTACGGTAACCGTCGCCGGAGCGTTGTATGACGCTGAACCGTCTTTCCTGACGCACGACCGGGTCGTCTTGTGCCATGAAAAGGGATGCACGCTGACAGCCGTACCCGAAGCCGGATACCGCTTCGAGGGATGGTATTCGGCAGCCGACTACAAGACACGGCTTTCGACCTCGGCTTCGTATGCCTACATTCCGACCTCGCCCGAAGCCGCGATCTTCCCGAAATTCACGGTCAATACCCGGCCGCTCGACGACGGGGGCACGGCCAACTGCTATATCGCGCCGGAATTGAATACCTCCTATTCGTTCGACGCTACGACGATGGGCAACGGCCGTGCGACGACGAACATCCGCCCGGAGCCCCTGCGGGGTGCGGAAGCACGGGTGCTTTGGGAAACGGGCACGATCCGTGGCGCAATCGTTGAAAGCGCGGAGCTGACCGGCAACGGACGTATCGTCTTCCGAACCGGCATGACCTATGGCAACGCCGTGATCGGACTTCTCGACAGCCGCGGGGTATGCATATGGTCGTGGCATATCTGGTCGGTGGATTACGAGATCGAGGCCACGGCCCAGACCTACGCTTCGGGAGCCGTCTTTATGGATCGCAACCTCGGGGCCCTGGCTACGGACTGCACGCAGGCCGCTGCTAAAGGACTCTATTACCAGTGGGGCCGCAAAGATCCGTTTCCGTATCCGGCGCTGGCCACGGACGCCTACACGCAGGCTCCGACCGTCTATGCTCCGGGGTTCGAGTATGCTGAAAGCAATCCCCGAACCTCCGGAACTGAATCGCCTTACGACGTGATGACCCTCGAATGGGCCACAGCGCATCCAACGACCTATATGGACGGGGTATTTTACGAGGATTGGGAAGAGTGGACGTCGGTCGCCGACTGGCTCTACGTCCACCACCCGAACCTCTGGGGCAACGTCACGACCGGGAAGAACAATATCAGCCGCACCAGCCATAAATCCATTTACGATCCATGCCCTCCGGGATGGAAAGTGCCCGGTGCCGAGGATTTTGCGGAAATAGAGCGGATAGGCGTATCGGCACCTTATCACGTTACAATCCGCTGTAACAGCACGCAGACGGCGAAAATACCCTTGGGCGGAACATTCTACGAAGGACGTTACGACCGCAACGGGTCGCTCGGAAGGCTCTACACGAACGCTCCGTATTATCTTCATTGGGGAGACTCGACCGGCGTGTTCCATGACGTAGCCTGCACCTCGATCCTATTCGATACGAGTAACTACCCGCCATTCGTCAATACGACGGATTTTTACCGCTATGCTGCCAATCCGGTGCGCTGCATCCGGGAATAAAACCGAATTAACTTTCAACAATGAACAAACAACGAATCATACTGTTCCTGCTGCTGTCGGCGGCCTTGTGGGGGCTGCCCCGCAGGGCTTCGGCGCAGATCTTCGCCGTAAGGGCCAATGCCCTTGCGGCATGCAGCGCGACGCTGAACGTCGGCGCCGAAGCGGCCCTGACGGACAACTGGTCGCTGGAGCTGTCCGGTTACTGGAATCCGGTGCAAACCGCATCCCTTTCGATGAACTTCCACGCTGTGCAGCTCGGCGGCCGCTACTGGTTCTACGAATCCTTCGTCGGACACTTTTTCGGACAGCACCTTACCTATGTCGGTTACGACCTCGGAAGCCGGACAAAACGCTATAAGGGCAATGCCTATGGCCTCGGTGTCAGCTACGGGTATGCGTGGATGCTCTCGAAACGCTGGAATATCGCCCTCGAAGCCGGCATAGGGCTGTTCCATACCGAAGACACACGCCGCGACCCGACCGTCTCTGACTGGGAGGATGAATACATCTACCGTTACCGACGCTGGACGCTGGCGCCGACAAAACTGGAAGTCTCATTCTCTTATATCTTTTAGCCATGAAGATATGCAATAAGATATTGCAGATAAGTCTGCTGTCGGCAGCGCTCGGAAGCCTGTTCGGCTGCTCGGTAGCCGGACGGCTTCAGCGGCAGCAGGCGACGGCAGGTTTGGCGCAGCTTACCCGCGCCGAGCGGCAGGAGCGGCAGCAGGACTCCCGCCCGCAGGTCGTAAAACTCCAGCGTGACAGCAACACATTCTTTCTTGCACCCGTGGATACGCTTGCCGACGGAGAACGCGTGATGGCGCTTCAGATCGAGCAGGTGACGGTCGTGGCGAAGATGCGGTCTATTCCCGAACGCAACGGGCGCGTCGTGCTGGATTTCATCGTGACGCTGCCCAAGCAGTTGTTGGGCAAGAGCCGCAGCGTGGTCATTACACCCATTCTGCACAAGCCCGACGAATCCGTGGCGCTCGAAGATCTGGTGATCCGCGGCGGACGTTTCTCACTGCTGCAAGAGCGCGACTACTGGCAATATGAAACCTACGTCGAGCGCTTCCGCCCCGACACCGTGAGGCGCGAGGCGGCCTTCAACCGCTTCGTGAAGTTTCCCTATCCGGAGGACGTACGGCTCGACTCGCTGGCCGAAGGCCGGAGTACCGTCACATACTATTACTCGCAGGAGGTGAAAACGGATGAGACCTCGAAGAAGATGCTCGTAACGCTTCAGGGGCAGGTCTTGGCTGTGGACGACAGCGCCTACCGTCTGCCGCCGTCCGATACGTTGAGCTACGTCGTATCTTCGATGCTCTCCTTCGTAGATACCGTGCCGAGGTATCGCATCAAGGTCATCGACAAGTTCGTGACCGTCGAAGACCGCAACTACATTCAGTTCTTCGTGGGCGATACCCGCGTGGTCGATACGCTGGGCGACAACCGGCGGCAGTTGGACAAGATCACCGGCCTGATGCGGCAGATCGTCGAACAGCAGGAGTTTTACGTCGATACCATCACGCTGACGGCAGCGGCATCACCCGAGGGCAGCTATGCCGCGAATAACATCTTGGCACGTGGCCGGGCGGAGGCTCTCAAACGTTACCTCGTCCGCCGATACGGCAGAAGCATCGACACGATGCTCACCGTACGGTGGGTGGCCGAAAACTGGGCGGAACTGACGACGCGCATCCGAACAGACCGGGAGATCGTAAACCGTGACGCTATTCTGGAGCTGATCGCCGAGGAAAAGAATCCCGACCGGCGGGAGCAAGCCATCCGGCAACAGTTTTCGAAAGAGTATGCCTATATCCGTTCGGTGATCTACCCGCAGCTGCGGGCCGTGAATTTCCGCTACAACCTGCGGCGCAAAGGGATGGTAAAGGATACGATTCACACCACGGAGTTGGATACCACCTATACCCGTGGTGTGGAGCTGTTGCAAAAACGCAAATACGCCAAAGCCTTGTACGTTCTCAACGACTACAACGACCGCAATACGGTCGTGGCGCATCTGTCGATGGATCACAACGAGCGGGCAATGGAGTTGTTGGCTGCGATGCCGAAGGATGCCGTGACGGAGTACCTGCGGGCCATCGCCTGTTCGCGGCTGGGGCGCAAGGAAGAGGGACGTCGTCATTTCCTCGAAGCATGCCGCTTGGACGGACGTATGGAGTATCGGGGCAATCTCGATCCGGAGATTGCTGAACTCCTAAAACAATAGTCATGCGGATCGGACTGGTAGATGTGGACGGGCATAACTTCCCGAACATAGCGCTGATGAAACTCTCGGCATGGCACAAGCGCCGGGGCGATACGGTGGAGTTCGCCGATCCCGCGGCGAGGCGTTATGACAAGGTCTATATGTCGAAGGTCTTTACCTTTTCGCGCGATTGTACGGATCGCTACGACTGCGAGGTCGTGCGTGCCGGGACGGGTTACAGGGACTATGCGACGATTCTTCCCGAAGAGATCGAACATATATGCCCGGATTACTCGCTTTATGGGGTCAAGGAAGCCTATGGGTTTCTGACGCGCGGATGCGTGAACCGCTGCCCGTGGTGCGTCGTGCCCCATAAGGAAGGTGAAGTCCGGGCACACGCTGACATCGAAGAGTTTCTCGACGGGCGTAAGCGTGCCGTGCTACTCGACAACAATGTCTTGGCTTCGGAGTGGGGACTTATGCAGATCGAGAAGATCGTCCGCATGGGCATCCGGGTAGATTTCAACCAAGGGCTCGATGCCCGGCGTATCGCCCGCACACCGGAGATCGCTGCGCTGCTCGCACGGGTCAAATGGATACGTTTTCTGCGCATGGCCTACGACAGCCGTGCCATGCAGGATGACGTTCATAAAGCCATAGAACTCCTCCGTAAGCACGGCGTTCCGGCCCGGAGACTATTTTTCTATGTGCTGATAAGGAATGACACCGAAGATGCACTCGGACGTATCCGGGAGCTGAAAGCGTTGGGGTGTCAGCCTTTCGCGCAGCCGTACCGGGATTTCGAACACGAGGGGAAACCTTCGCGGGAGCAATGGCGGCTGGCCTATTGGTGCAACCGCAAGCCGCTGTTCCACTCCGTGGATTATGAGGAATACCGAAAAAAACGAACTTAACGATCGAACTTATGAACAGACTGAAAATCAAATATGCCGTCGCGTACGGCTTTCTTGCAGTAACGGCAGTCGTGCTTATCGCATCGCTATTTATGGGCTGCCATGTCTACGAACATGAAGAGGTGGAAATTATCCGCTGCCCGGTGATCGAAGCCGATACGATCGACATTCCCGGCTGGGATAAGGAAATCGCAACCCCCGAATTTTAACCGCTGTCACGATGAAAAAACTGTTGATTTGGCTCCCGGGCATGCTTTCGATGCTCGCAGCCTGCACCGAAGCGGTAGAGATACCGGCTCGGGCGCCCGAAAAACAATCGCCCGTCAGGGTCGAACTGCATCTGACGACCGAGCAGCAGGCCGCCACCCGAGCAATGGATGAAAATTGCATTCGGGATGTGAATTTATACCTATACGGAGATACAGAATATCATTTTTATTTCCCCTCCGTTTCCTCGCCGCTGGTGTTCAACGTCCTTCCCGGCAATTATCAGAGCTATGCGATTGCGAACGCCGGGCAGGATCTGGGGGATAAAAATGCGTTCAAGATCCAGTTTTACGAAACGGCAGTGGACGTGATGGAGTCTTCGGACGCTATCCCGATGACGGATCGGGGAACATTGGCTGTCGATGGCGCTGGCCGGTGTACCCCCTCATCGCTTCGCGTAACGCGCAGTGCGGCGAAGATCGCCTATACCATCAAGGTCGCCGACGCCGTCGCACCGTCGCTCAGTCTTCGCTCGGTGCAGTTCTGCAATCTGCCGCGGACGATACGTCCCTTCGATTCGGGCAGTATTTCTTCGACGGTCGAGGCGAACTACTATGACGGCGAGGCGATGCCTGTCGGCAATGAACGGAGAACCGCGGGTACAGCGTATCTTTTCGAGAACTTGCAGGGCTCGGTAGACACGATCACCGACCAGAAGGACAAGTGCCCTGAAAATGCTCCGGCCTGTGCCACCTACCTGCGGATTCTCGCGGAACGGAGCACGGACAAAGCCCTTGTCGAATACATCGTTTATCCGGGTGAAAATAACACGTCGGATTTCAATGTCCGCCGAAACACGTGGCATAATCTGGAGCTTGTTATCATGGGCGAAAATGAGATCGACAACCGGGTTCTCGTCTACGACGGCCTGTATTACGGAACGGCGAACTGCCATATCTGCACCGGCGATCAGGTTACGTTCGATGTTACCCCGTATCGCACGTCCCGCAGCCGCAATTACGCCTATCTGGGAATCGAGGCGGGCGATGAATACGCTCCGGCATCCGCCGGGCTGCTGTGGCAGGACAATAAGATCATTACAGGATTCACACTTGCGGACAACCGTCTTACGGTGCGCACGAACGGTCAGCGGGGCAATGCGCTCGTCGCGGTGTACGATGCCGGCGGGACGATTCTCTGGAGCTGGCATATATGGTGCCTGCCCGGCGACCGCCCGCAGGACGAACGATATACGAACCGGGCGGGTGAACAGTTCCTTGTCATGGATCGGAATCTGGGAGCCATCGGTACGGATTTGAAAACCCGCTACGGACTGGTCTACACATGGGGGCGCAAAGATCCCTTTACGTCGAACGAGGTCTACAACGCCGCAGGACGTAAGGATCGGTTCATAAACCATTGGCCGACAATCTACACCTCGAACGAATCCGAAGCCAAAACATACGATCTGACCTATATGACCCGACACCCGACGACGTATGTCTATACGGGGTGGTACGCCAAACTTTATACCGATTACGACAATGCCCTTTGGGGCGATCCCGTGCCTGTGGACACTTACGGTTGGGCGAGTGCGAAAAGCGTGCATGACCCCTGCCCCGAAGGATACCGGCTGCCGAGCCGTTATACATGGACGGCTTTCGAGAATTACGTTTTTCCCGGAGAACCTTATGTGGTCGGAACGTTCGACAACGGCTATTGGTTCCAGCGCTTCAGGGGAGATACGAAGGGGACGTTTTATCCCGTACCGGTCGGGAACGACGATTTTCGGCTGGATCGTGACGGCGTTGCCGTCATGCTGACCGGAGCGGCGTCCGAACCGACATCCGCTACGCCGTATCCGACCGTCTATTTCAAATTCGAGATCAACAGCGGGTGGACGAACTTCGAAGGCGGAAAAGGCAAAGGGCTGGTGCGTTGTGTCAGGGAATAGATATTATTTCCGATTCTGTCTTGTAAAATCCTCTGAAATTTACCGTTCATGTCCCGAATCGCAGATTTTTTAGACCGCCTCATGAGGCGCAAGGTTCCGGCGAGTGTTTTCGTTACGATGAACCCGCAGATGCAGGCCGTGCGTATCGCCGTCCGAGAAAACGGCCGTCAGTCTTTCGAAGACTATGTGCGGGAGCAGGTTGCCGCCTGCTCCCGTTCATCGGTCGTTCCCGATCACACGCTGCTGCATCTGACCTTTCCCGACAGCAAAGCGATTCCGTCGCGCCGAAGTACGACGAACGAGTATTTTTACGGGAAGCTGGCTCCGGCTTTTATCCGGCAGGATATACACCCCGAGCCGGCCGTTTCGCTCCGGGATGCGGCTTTCGCACTCTCGAAAGGTCTTTCGCCCCTCTCTCCGGCAGGGCGGCGGGAACAGCTGATGCGCAATCCCGAATACCGGAGATTTACGATGCATTGTGCCCGTACGGCGCCCGACGATGCACCGCTCTATCGGGCTGTAACCTCTTCACAGGGAACTTATCTCTTCAGCGATACGCCCAAGGGCCGGCGGGCCATGTACTGCTATATGCAATACATGACGGATCGTTTCTTCGGAATGCGGACTGATGCAGATACGCTGAAAATCTATGAATTGAAACATTTGCCGCCCCGAATCGCCGCGATGGCGGACAAGTGTATCGACAAATTCGTGAAAAGCGATCTGAAAAGCGAGTATTCGGGACTGGAGAGATCCCGATACAGTTTTACCGAGGAGAAGTGGATTCCGACATCGGTACTTTCGGAAGGCGTATGTTCGGCAGCATATTCCATATCGCCGTGCTACGAGGACTTCGAGCGGTTCGTTGCCGGGAACCGGACACAGGTATCGTCAGGCAATCACGATCTCGCAACGCTGTTGTATATCGCGGAAAACGGGTACGCCGCATCTGTAGCCGACGACGGGTTGCATCGTTTCAGACATCGGGAGTTCTTCTCCGAGGTGGCGTCGAAACTCCGGGATTGCGACCGGGCGCGTATGGGAAACCGGCAATCGACGCACGACTTCGGGTACGGTGCCTTGCAGCAGCAGGCCCGTGAAATCGCAGCGGGTATTCTTCGCACGGAATACAACATTCAGAACGGGAGATTCCTGACGGAATACAAAGAGTCATCGCCGGATGCGAAACAGCATGTTTCCCTGCCCGGAACGGGCACCGTAACCAAAAGGCGGGAAACGGAACGCAGGCTGCGGCATTCCCGTCCTGTCAGCGGCAAACGTGCCGCAATAAAAATGTAACGAATATGCGGGAAGACCGGATACGAAGTATTTACCTGACGCTCGACTGAACGCTGCATGCCGTACGTTTCGCTGTCGGAACGAACGGCGAAGAGGGTTTCAGGCATCACATCTCCGAAGAGTTGAAAAAGACGACACCCGGACGGGCGCTCGAAAACCTGTTCTATCTGCAATACGATCTGCCTCCGGAAGCATCCTTCCATGCGACGACGGAAGAAGCGAAGCGGCCCGATGAACTATACATGCGGAAATTATTGCCGGAATTGACTCGTCTGAAGTTACAGCCCCGTCATGTCGTGGCGAATGACGAGGCGTATTATGCGGTGATGAAAGGCGTAATGCTCTTTACGCCGGAAGCCGAAAAGCTGATGCATAGAGCAGATTATTATTCGGCACGACGGCAAATCCGGCTGTGTGCACCGGATTTGAAACGACGAAATGAAACACGACGGCATCCGATGCCGGTGCTTAAATTATACTAAATACTAATTCATAAAACATTCGACTTATGGAAGTAACCATGATGGAAAACGACGCTTATCTGGAATTGAGAAGGCGTCTGTGCGGCCTGTCGGTCGCGGTAACGGAATTGTATCGTAAGGTAGCTCCGCCCACACGGGAGAAATGGCTCAGCACGCAGGAAGTATGCGAGGCGCTGCATATCTCGCAGCGGGCTTTGCAGAATTACCGCGATCGGGGAATCATCCCGTATTCCACGATAGGTTCCAAATTCTATTACCGGGAGACCGACGTCGAACGCGTCATCCGCGAAGCTCTGATCCGCAGATAGTATGTCGGACATTATTACGAAGCGATCCGAAGAGTTCAAGGAACTGACGGATTGGATGGTGCAAACCACGCGCGAGATCGAAACGGCCATGAAACATTTGCGGCCGACGATCGGTCAGGAGCATTATCTGACCGGAGATGAGATTTGCAGACGCTTCCATGTGTGCAAACGGACGTTGCAGACCTTGCGGGATACGAAAGCGATTCCCTATACGACGCTCGGCGGGAAAATACTCTATCCCGAATCCGGTATCTTCGAGGTGCTGAAGAAAAACTACCGCGACTTCCGGCCCTGGAATAAGTAAACGGACGGCGACCAGACTGATCTGGTCGCCGTTCGTTTAGGGTTAAGCCTCTTTGGAAAGCAGCCGGGTCGTAGGCTGTGTGAGTTCATACAGATTGCCGATGCGCTGCGTAAGAAGACGTACGTCTTCCTTCATCTTGTTGGCGGTTAATTTGGCGTAGATTTGAGTCGTCGTAATCTGCTTATGTCCGAGCATTTCCGAAACGGTTTCGATAGGTACTCCTTTCTCCAACGTGACCGTCGTTCCGAATGTATGCCGACCGATGTGCGTCGATAGGTTTTTGGTAATGCCGCATTTTTGGGCAATACGTTTTATCGTTGTACACATACTTTTCCGATCTTTCACGGGAAAGACCCGCGTTTCGTCGATTTTACCCGGATACCCCCTATATCGTTCGATAAGCTCTTGCGCAATGGGCAGCAACATGATGTGATAAGGCGTACCGGTCTTCTGACGGCGATTGTAGATATATTGTTCTCCCGTCGGAGTTGTTACGATATGATCGTAAGTCAGATTCTTCAGATCTATATAAGCCAATCCGGTGAAACAACAGAAAATAAACATATCCCGCACGGCCCGCTGCCGATGATAACGCAATTCTATATCCATAAGCCGTTGTATTTCTTCGTCGGACAGGAACATGCGGGGCTTATAATCCGGTGCACATTTGAACGCCAGAAAGGGATGACGGTCTATCCAGCCTTGCTCAACGGCTACATATAAAACACACTTCAACGTCTGGGTGCGTTTGAAAGCCGTTGTCTTGCCGCAATGTCCGTCTGAGAGCATCCATGCGTAATATCTTTCGATGAACGTGACATCCAACTCCTTCAAAGTCACATCTTCCAGTTTTTTCAGAACCAGATACCGCATCAAGCAACGGCGCTCTTCCATCAGCCTATCGTAAGTACGTTGCGCTCTGTCACGTCCGATTCTCGCTTTTATAGAATCGGCATGGTAGTCGAAAGCTGCGATAAGCGTTTTATATCGGTCGCCGAAACCATGGTAAGCATTCTTGACCTTATTGGCCGTGACATACGCATCACGGTCACTGATCGACTGATAGTGTTTGGCGATTTGAGCTTTGATGTTTTCAAGCATCTGGTGAATTTCGCGCGAAAGCGTATTTCGTTGCGATTTCAGATAATTGGTTTTCTCATCCCATAGTGCCGGGTCGATATTCAACTTGCAACTGAAACCGGCTTGCGTGCCATTGACCGTGATGCGCCCCATGACCGGAACTTTCCCGTCTTTCGAGATTTTATCCTTTTTCAGATAAAACAGAACTTTGAACGTACTTTTCATAACTCAACAATTTTTAATGTGACAAAGGTATCGGTTGTTGAGTTCTCAAGAATTACGTATATTTGCGCAAGAAATTGTAATTCAGTAGCATATATGCTATTGTAAAGCAATTCGACGGGGTTACGATTTGGTAACGAAACTCCCGTCGAATTCTACTTTT
>ERZ857969.4644-NODE-4644-length-11792-cov-4.192213_pt1 | contig 11792 bp, 6 predicted proteins | sample MGYA00519864_ERZ857969 | MGnify/ENA primary metagenome ERZ857969 (study PRJEB31778, sample SAMEA3449382) | human gut metagenome | biome: human gut; feature: human-associated habitat; material: faeces | place: United Kingdom | collected 2010/2012 ... | reverse complement strand
CTTCCTGGTAGTAGACGGCAAAGAAACCTTTGGTATCTTTGTGGATTATCCTGGAATTATCCGTTTCGATGTGGGATATACCCGTTCAGAAGAGCTGGTAATCACAGCATCTGACTGGAATCTGGATGTGTATATTATTACCGGTGAGGATATCAAAGATATCGTAAGACAGTTCCGTCATCTGGTTGGCCGCAGCTACATTGCTCCAAAATGGGCATTTGGTTATGGACAGAGTCGCTGGAGTTACATGAGTGCAGACGAAGTTCGTGAGGTCGTGAAAAAACACAGAGAACTGAACATTCCGCTGGACAGTGTATATCTGGATATCGACTATATGGAAAGATACAAAGACTTTACCCTGAATAACGAGACCTTCCCGGATTTTGCGGCATTTAACGAAGAAATGAAAAAAGAACATATCCATCTTGTTCCGATCATCGATGCCGGTGTAAAACAGGAAGAAGGATATGATGTGTATGAAGAAGGTCTGGAAAAAGGATACTTTTGTAAGAAAGAAGACGGTTCTCCGTTTGTTGCAGCTGTATGGCCGGGAAAAGCACTGTTCCCGGATATGCTGAATAAAGAAGCGAGAGAATGGTTTGGAAATAAATATCAGTTTCTGTTGGATCAGGGCGTGGAGGGATTCTGGAATGATATGAATGAGCCGGCAATCTTCTATACCGAAGACCGTCTGAAAGACGTTCTGGAAGAACTGGATCGATTCAAAGGGCAGAATCTGGATATGGACAAATACTACGAGTTCAACGGCCTGGTACACAGCCTGTCTAATAATACCGAAGATTACAAAGTATTTTATCACAATATGAACGGGGAAAAGATCCGTCACGACAGAGTACATAACCTGTTTGGATATAATATGACCCGTGCGGCAGGAGAAGCCTTTGAGCGTCTGGAGCCAGACAAACGTATCCTGATGTTCTCCCGTTCTTCCTATGTTGGAATGCACCGTTACGGAGGAATCTGGCAGGGAGATAACAAGTCCTGGTGGTCACACATTCTGCTGAATCTGAAGATGATGCCGTCCCTGAATATGTGCGGTTTCCTGTATACAGGAGCTGACCTTGGTGGATTCGGTGTAGATACTACAGAAGATCTGGTACTGAGATGGCTGGAACTGGGAATCTTCACTCCACTGATGAGAAACCATTCCGCTATGGGAACCCGTGTACAGGAAGCATATCGTTTTGAAAAAATCGATGGATTCCGTCATATCATCGGCATGCGTTATAAATTACTGCCATATCTGTACAGCGAATACATGAAAGCCGTTTTGAGAGACGGGATGATGTTTCGTCCGCTGGCTTTCGATTATCCGGAAGACAGACGTGCGGTCAAAGTAGAAGATCAGCTTTTACTGGGTGACGGTATGATGATCGCACCGGTATATGAGCAGAACGCCGAAGGTCGTTACGTCTATCTGCCGGAGCGTATGAAACTGGTTCGATTTAAAGAAGATGGAACAAAAGAAGAAGAGATCCTGGAGAAGGGGGATCATTATGTGGAAGTAGCCCTAACTGATGTGATCTTCTTCATCCTTCCGGATCACCTGATTCCGATGGCAACAGGTGGACAGTGTGTGGACGAAGTAGACTTTGATCATCCGGAGTGCATCGGTTTTGTAGAAAATGTTGCTGAGTACGAGTACTACAACGATAACGGATATGAGAAAGATTACGAGAATCCGGCGCACATCACCGTTCTTCGTATGGAAGCAGAAAAATAAAACAGACATTACTGTGAAAGAAAAATATGCCCCGGAGGATTCTGATATGGTCCTCCGGGGCACATTTTTTTTGTTGTTTATAACATTTCCGAATTAAATAATAATTGTAATTACACGGATAATAAACAGTGCACATACGATATACATAACCGGATGAATCTTTTTCAGCTGACCGGTGCATACTTTAATGATGAACCATGCCAGAACACCGAACATGATACCGTTTGCGATAGAATACGTAAGAGGCATCATCAGGAATGCCAGATATCCGCCGACAGCATCTGCCAGATCACCGTCGAATTCCATTTTCTTGATGGAAGAAGCCATAAAGAAACCAACGATTACCAGAGCCGGAGCTGTGGCAAAGCTTGGAATAGCCAGGAAGATCGGTGACAGGAACAGTGCAACCAAAAACAGGATACCGGTTGTCATAGCAGTCAGACCAGTTTTTCCGCCTTCCGCAACACCGGAACTGGACTCTACGAAACTGGTAACGGTGGAAGTACCAAGCATAGAACCTGCTACCGTACCGATAGCATCCGCCATCAGGACACGGCCTACGCGAGGAAGATTACCGTCCTCATCCAGCAGATCTGCTTTTTCGGCAACACCGATAACAGTACCGATGGTATCAAACATATCTACAAACAGGAATGAGAATACGATAACAACGAACTCAGATACATGAGAACCGATCCATGCAAAATCAAACTTGCAGAAAGTTGATGAGATGGACGGCGGGATGAAGGAAGAAGCACTCAGAGACGGAATCAGAGAGGCTGCCCCAGCATCCGGATCTCCTACATACCAGCCTGTCAGCTGAGCAATGATTCCCAGAACCCAGGTGATCAGGATACCCCAGAGAATAGATCCTTTTACATTATAGTGATTCATCACAGCAATCACCAGGATACCGATCAGGCACAGAGCAACTTCCGGTCTTCCGAAGTTACCGAGTGCAACCAGTGTGGAGTCATCAGATACGACAACACCGGCACCCTTAAGACCAACAAATGCGATAAACAGACCGATACCGGATGTAATACCGTATTTCAGGTTTTCAGGGATTGCGTTGACGATTGTTTCACGCAATTTGAAAAATGAAAGAATAATGAAAATGATACCCTCTACCAGTACAGCAGCCAGTGCGATCTTCCAGGGATCATCGATTCCCTGCAGCTGTCCAAGACATACTGTATAAGCAAAGTAAGCATTCAGCCCCATACCTGCAGACAGTGCGATCGGATAATTTGCCCAGAACGCCATAATAAAGGTCGCCAGTGCAGAGGCCAGTGCGGTAGCTGTGAAGACAGCTCCGCTGTCCATTCCTGAAGCACTTAACATGTTAGGGTTAACTGCGAGTATATACGCCATGGTAAGAAATGTGGTAATACCGGCCATCACTTCTGTTTTTACCGTGGTGTTATGCTCTTTCAGTTTAAAGAGTTTTTCCATGGTTTGTTTCCCTCCTCTGATTAAATGGTAAAATTATAAAAACTCTATTAAGATTGTAATGGATTGCCTCCCGGTTTGTCAACGTGGACTTCCCAAAAAGGTGGGAATACGCTATAATGAGCATAATTCTAATATGAATGAGGCAACTGTTAATAAAACAGATATAACGGTTCGCTATCTTCGCAGTTACGAACCAATAGCTACGGAACCGTTGCAAACAGACAATCTAAGTGACAGCAGAAAGCGAGGAAATTCTATGAAATTTACGAAAATGCAGGGTATCGGAAATGATTATGTATATGTAAACTGTTTTAAAGAAAAGGTTGAAGATCCCGGAGAAGCAGCGATCAAAGTCAGTGACCGTCATTTCGGAATCGGTTCTGACGGACTGATTCTGATAAAACCATCCGAGGTGGCAGATTTCCAGATGGATATGTACAACGCAGACGGTTCCCGTGGAGCGATGTGTGGAAACGGAATCCGCTGTGTGGCGAAATACGTATACGATTACGGTCTGACAGACAAAACATCTGTCTCTGTGGAGACGGCAAGCGGCATCAAGTATCTGGATCTGACCGTGGAAAACGGGAAAGTGGTGCTGGTAAAAGTTAATATGGGCGCACCGATCCTCGAAGCCGCAAAAATCCCGGTAGTTTCCGAAAAAGAGCAGGTGATCAATGAACCCCTTCTGGTAGACGGAAAAGAATATCGCATCACCGGCGTATCAGTGGGTAACCCACATGCGATCACATACATTGACGATGTAAAAGGATTAGACATCGAAAAGATCGGTCCGAAGTTTGAGTTCCATCCGGCTTTTCCTGACAGGGTAAATACAGAATTTGCGAAGGTGCTGGATGATCATACCGTAGAAATGCGGGTGTGGGAACGTGGTTCCGGAGAGACACTGGCATGTGGAACAGGTGCCTGTGCGGTAGCTGTGGCTTCGATTCTGAACGGATATGTGAAAGAAGAGGAAGTGACAGTGAAACTGCTCGGCGGGGATCTGAAGATTTACTGGGATCGGGAAGAAAACCTGGTATACATGACTGGACCGGCAGCGGTTGTGTTTGACGGGGAGATCGAACTGTAAAAAGAGAATAGAGGTTGCTAAAGCGGACGGGAGCGGCTGGAGTTTCTTGTCCGGGCAACGTGGGCAGGGGAACTTTGAGCTAGTCACCAACTCCGACTACAATTCACGAGGGTCAGCTGACCCTCGCGAAAGTCTGCGTAGGTGCCGGATCTCAAAGCTTCCCCTAACCGCCCACAAAGTGTTGCCCTGACAAGAAACTCCAGCCGCTCCCTGAGCGTTAGCAAAGGGGGAAGTGAGGATGTGTGGGGAAGGGTGTTGGAAGAAAATAAATAGAGCATAGGTTTGAACGTAGTACAAGAAAAGTACATATCTCTGTTTTGAAGTGTAAAGATAGTAAGATACATTAAGAATTAAATCATGCAGAATAAGATAAATAAGAACAGGCAGATGAGTAAGGCAAGAAAATGTAAAAACAATAGCCAGAAAATACAGAGGGCTAAAAGATTAAACTGAAAGCGGAGGAATAATAGTTGATTTTTAAAGAATATTTAGATAAAGAGATTCAGTCCCAGCCAACACACAGCGAGAGGGATCGGGGGTCCCGGGGGCAACAACACTTTTTGGGCGTTTAGGGCAAGCTTTGAAATCCGACACTTACGGAGACTTTCGCTTGGGTCAGCTGACCCAAGCGAATATAGTCGCAGTTAGTGGCTAGTTCAAAGTTGCCCTGCCCAAGTTGTTGCCCCCGGGACCCCCGATCCCTCTCGCGTCCTCTTGAGAAAACTATCTACAAATCTTACATTACAACAACGGAATATTATGCTCCTCCGCCAGTTTCACCGTCTCCTCCGGCCATAACGAACAGTGAACCTCTCCGATATGAGCCTTCCGCAGATAAAACATACAGATACGGGACTGTCCGATACCGCCACCGATCGTAAACGGCAGTTCATCATTCAAAATAGCTCTCTGGAAATCCATTTCCGCACGTTCCTCACAGCCACAAACCTCCAGCTGATGCTTCAGAGCAGCTGAATCCACACGGATACCCATGGAAGAAAGCTCCAGAGCGATATCCAGAACCGGATAATAAACGATGATATCACCGTTCAGCTCCCAGTCATCATAGTCCGGTGCACGACCGTCGTGTGGTTCGCCGGATGCCAGCATCTTACCGATCTGCATGATGAACACGGCACCCTTCTCCTTCACAATCTTATATTCACGATCCTTGGGAGAAAGACCAGGATACATATCTTCAAGTTCCTGGGAAGTGATAAAGAAAATATCCTTCGGAAGAATCTCTTCGATATAATCATACTGAATTGCCATGTATTTTTCAGTCTTCTTCAGTGCAGAATAAACGGTGCGGACAACATCTTTTAAGGTGTCCACATTACGCTCTTCCCGTGTAATGATCTTTTCCCAGTCCCACTGATCCACATAGATAGAATGGATATTGTCGGTATCTTCATCACGACGGATGGCAACCATATCGGTATACAGTCCTTCTCCATGTGCAAAACCATACTTTTTCAGTGCATAACGTTTCCATTTTGCAAGAGAATGTACGATCTCAGCTTTCTGATCCGGCGATTCCTTGATATCGAAGGTAACCGGGCGTTCTACGCCGTTCAGATTATCGTTCAGACCGGATGAAGGATCTACAAAAAGCGGTGCGGACACACGCAGCAGATTCAGGCGGTCAGAAAGGGTTTTCTGAAAAAAATCTTTTACGGTCTTAATACCAACCTGTGTATCGTGAAGCGACAATGCAGGCTGATAATTTTCCGGAATAATAAAATGTTCCATAACAATCCTCCTCAAATTTGAAAGGCATCCAGCTAAGAATCACGGCAGACACCAACAACTCTTTACCTGTCTACCCCGGTATTATGGTAATATTATAGCAGAAAACCTCCCGAATACAACAATTGATTTTGCTATACCCATGCCAAAACATTCCGCGGGATATTACCAGTGAACAGTAACCGGAATATCGCATATGCACAGTAAGGATCAATTCTGCCTTGTAACTTAACATCAATTGTGCTACTGTAGTAAGCAGAGTACGTTTGGGAAGGTCGGGAAACGGGATGGAACAGGAAAAAATACTTGTGGTTCTTCCTGTAAAAGAAGAACATAAAGAACGAATCAGAAATGCAGCACCGGACGCAAAGACAACTTACTGCCTGGAAGCAGAGGTGACAAAAGAACAGGTGCAGGATGCAAATATTATTATCGGAAATGTGAAACCGGAATTCTTAAAAGATTCTCGGAATCTGCGCTGGATACAGTTAAATAACGCCGGAACAGAAGGATTCTGTGTACCGGGTATTCTGCCAAAACAGGCACAGCTGACCAATGCAACCGGAGCGTATGGAATGGCGATCTCCGAGCATCTGATTGCGATGCTGTTTGCGCTCCAGAAACGCCTGGACATTTACCAGAACCAGCAAAAAGACCACCACTGGGAGAAACAGACCCATATGATGGTTACAGAGGGAAGCCATGTCCTGGTGATCGGTCTTGGAGATATCGGAACGACATTTGCAAGAAAAATGAAAGCACTGGGCGCGCATGTGACAGGTATCAGAAAGAGCCGGAAACCGAAGCCTGAATATGTGGATGCACAATACACGATGGAAGCACTGCCGGAACTTCTGCCACAGGCAGATATTGTGGCACTGAGCCTTCCGGGATACAGTGACACCAAAGGAGTCATCGGTGAGAAAGAATTACACCTGATGAAAGAGAATACTATTCTGTTAAATGTAGGCCGCGGAACTGCGATTGACAGTCTGGCTCTTGCGAAAGCCCTGCAAGAGGGAGCGATTTATGGGGCAGGTCTTGATGTCACAGATCCGGAACCACTGCCGGAAGATCATCCGCTGTGGGATGCGCCGCATTGTATCATTACGCCACATGTGTCCGGCGGATATGCACTGCCGGAGACACTGGAAAAGATTCTGGAACTTTCCATCGAAAATCTGGAACGTTATGAGAAAGGAGAAACCCTCCACAATATCATCGACTTTTCTACCGGATATGTGAAAAGATAAAAAAAGGCATTGGAAAAGTTGCATAAAAAATAAAATAAAAAAAGAGAAGAATTTTCAGGGTTCTTCTCTTTCCTTTTGTAGTTAACCGTGTTATACTGTTGTATACAATATGTTGATTAAAATAAAAGAAAAATACTATATATAGTAGTGAGGAGCGGGAACAATGGTATATATTATCAAGAAAGACGGCACCAAAGAAGAGTTTGATGCCAGTAAGATCAAGCGTGCGGTCAATAAGTCAGCCGGCCGGGTAATGTATCGGTTTACCGATGATGAGATTAATTTTATCTGCAAATATGCAACTGACCGGGCGGAAGCGATGTCAAAAGAGCGAAAAGGCGGAATCCTGATCCAGGATATGCACAACATTGTGGAAGGTGCCCTGGAACAGGTGAATCCTGCAGTAGCAAAAAGTTACCGCGATTACCGGAATTATAAAGTGGACTTTATCCACATGATGGATGAGGTATATACAAAGAGCCAGTCCATCCGTTACATCGGTGACAAAAGCAACGCGAACACCGACAGCGCGCTGGTGGCAACCAAGCGAAGCCTGATCTTTAATGAACTGAACAAAGAATTATACAGAAAATTCTTTATGAACCGGAACGAACTGCAGGCATGCAAAGATGGCTATATCTATATTCATGATCAGTCTGCCCGTCTGGACACGATGAACTGCTGTCTGTTCGATGTGGGATCCGTTCTGCGTGGCGGATTTGAGATGGGAAATGTCTGGTACAATGAGCCGAAGACACTGGATACCGCATTTGACGTTATGGGGGATATTATCCTCAGCACCGCAGCTCAGCAGTACGGTGGATTTACTGTGCCGGAAGTAGATAAGATCCTGTCTCCGTATGCACAGAAAAGCTATAACAAATATTACGAAGAATTCCTGAAATATTCCGATCCGTCCTGGGAAGGAAGAGAAGAAAAGGGTCGTGTATATGCCTGGGAAAAAGTCTGCCGTGACTGTGATCAGGGATGGCAGGGAATTGAATATAAATTAAATACCGTTGGTTCCTCCCGTGGCGACTATCCGTTTGTTACTGTGACACTGGGACTGGGAACGGGAAGATTTGAAAAAATGATCTCAAAATCTCTGCTGAAAGTCCATATGGGCGGACAGGGAAAAGCCGGACATAAAAAACCGGTACTGTTCCCGAAGATTGTGTTCCTGTATGATGAAGAGATCCATGGAGATGGAAAAGAATGTGAAGATGTCTTTGAGGCAGGTGTTGCCTGCTCTGCAAAAACCATGTATCCGGACTGGCTGTCCATGAGTGGCCAGGGATATATTTCCAGCATGTACAAAAAATATAAAAAAGTAATCAGCCCGATGGGGTGTCGTGCCTTCTTAAGTCCGTGGTATGAGCGTGGCGGTATGGAACCGGCAGATGAAAACGATGTGCCTGTCTTTGTCGGTCGTTTCAACATCGGTGCGGTCAGCCTGCATCTTCCGATGATCCTGGCAAAAGCCCGTGCAGAGAACACAGATTTTTATGAAGTTCTGGATTTCTATCTGGAGATGATCCGCGGACTGCATAAGAGAACATACGATTACCTTGGTGAGATGCGTGCTTCCACGAATCCGCTGGCATACTGTGAGGGCGGTTTCTACGGAGGCCATCTGAAACCATCCGATAAGATCCGTCCGTTACTCCGTCCGATGACAGCCTCCTTCGGTATCACAGCACTGAACGAACTGCAGGAACTTTACAATGGTAAATCCATTGCCGAAGACGGAGAATTTGCACTGGAAGTGCTTCGTTATATCAATGATAAGATTAATGTATACAAAAAAGAGGATCAGATCCTGTATGCAATTTACGGAACACCGGCTGAGAGCCTTTGCGGTCTGCAGGTAGAGCAGTTCCGCAAGATGTACGGTATCGTGCGCGGGGTATCCGACCGTCCGTATGTGAGCAACAGTTTCCACTGCCACGTAACTGAGGATATTACTCCTATCCAAAAACAGGATCTGGAAGGAAGATTCTGGGAACTGTGCAACGGTGGTAAGATCCAATATGTCAGATATCCGATTTCCTACAATGTACATGCTATAAAAGCACTGATCCGTCGGGCGATGAATCTGGGTTATTATGAGGGTGTGAATCTGTCGCTGGCCTACTGCGACGATTGCGGACATCAGGAGCTCGAGATGGATGTCTGCCCGGTCTGCGGTTCCAGAAACCTGACCAAGATCGACCGTATGAACGGATACCTGTCCTACAGCCGTGTTCACGGAGATACCCGTCTGAACGATGCCAAGATGGCGGAGATCGCGGACAGAAAGTCAATGTAAAAACATCAGAAATAATATAGAAATAATATGATAAGAAGAAATCCGTAAAATTCTGAACAGAAATCAGTTGTTTTACGGATTTTTTCTTTGTATTTGCAACCTGGTGTCTGACAGTATCCAAAGAAGGGCAGGGAGGAATAAATTCTGCGTATCACGAAGTGTGTTACAGGGAACGGAGTGAACAATCATAAATATACAGAAAATAAAAGGTGCATCTGTGAATTATATAGACAAAATTCTCCGGATTATTTATACTTGATATAGATGTGCAAACAGGAGGATACCAGTATGGGGGAAAAGACAGTTGATATGACGAAAGGGAGCATCCTGCCGAAGATGATTCGGTTTGCGCTGCCGGTACTTCTGGGGATGCTGTTTCAGAGAATCTATAATTTTGTAGATGTTTATATAGTGGGAAGATATCTCGGGGATGAGGCACTTGCCGCGGTCAGTATCGCAGGTGGGGCCATGTATCTGCTGTTTTCGATTATGATGGGCCTGACAACAGGAGTAAGCGTGGTGGTTTCCCAGTATTATGGCGGCGGGGATGAGAAAAAAGTGACAGAGACCTTTGTTTCTTCTATCTATGTGGCGGTTGTATCTACGCTGATCATTACAATTGCGGGACTGATCGGGGCGCAGCCGCTTCTGCGGCTTTTGCAGACCTCGGATGATCTGCTTGATCAGGCAACGGTATATCTGATGGTTGTATTTGCCGGAGCAGTGGGAACGATGCTGTATAACTGGATCTCGGCGGTGCTGCGTTCTTTGGGGAATTCGGTGGTGCCGCTGGTATTCCTGATTATTTCGAGTGTGCTGAATGTGATTCTGGATATCGTCTTTGTGGTCTGGATTCCGATGGGAGTAGCAGGGGCGGCATTTGCAACGGTTCTGGCACAGTTGTTGTCCGGGATCGGATGTCTGGTTTATGCATGGAAGATCCTTCCGATTCTTCAGTTTACGAAAGAGGAACTGCGCTGCGACAGGGAGCTGGTAAAACAGATGTTGATTTACGGTGTACCGACCGGTCTGCAGATGAGTATTATCTCCGTGTCCGATATGACTTTACAGGCAATGGTCAATACCTACGGAACTGCTCTGATCGTGGCTTATGGTGTCTGCATCAAAGTGGAAGGTGTGGGATGGCAGATGGCGGAAGCCATCGGAACTTCACTGGGAACCTTTACCGGACAAAATGTAGGAGCAAACCATCTGGATCGTGTGAAACAGGGAGTCAGATGTTCCTATCTGATGAATGCAGTCTGTTATGGAATATTCTGTCCGGTAATCTGGTTCTTTGCCCGTCCGATCATGGAAGCATTTACCGGCAATCCGGAATCGATCCGTTACGGTGTGGAATATATGAAGATCTTCAGCTGCTTCTTTTTTGTGGGCGGTATCCTGGTGGTTTATCATAATATCCTGCGGTCGGCAGGAGATGTAACCATCACCGTACTGATGGGAGTCAGTGAAATCATTACACGAATCGGATTTACCTTCCTTTTTACCGCTGCTTTTGGATACTATGGGCTGTGGTGGGTATCTCCGCTGACCTGGTGTTGCGCGATGCTGGTTGGTTGTGTCCGGTATTATTCAGGAAAGTGGAAAAAGAAGGTACAGCTTCAGAGAGGAGAAAGTATACATGGGTAGAAAAAGAAAACCAAAGATGGAATACCGTTATTATGAAATTCCGGCAGGAAGTCCGGTGCTTGCTTTACTGGGGGATAAATGGGTGCAGAATTACGGAAGGGAGATTGATTACCTGCATTTTCATAATCATCTGGAAGTTGGGTTTTGCTATTATGGGGAAGGCACAGTTACTTTCAAAGAAGAAGACCTACCCTTTGACGCAAATATGTTTACGGTGGTACCGAAGAACTTTCCGCATACTACAACCTCTACGGGAGACAGTATCAGTTACTGGGAGTGGCTGTTTATTGATGCGGACAAATTCCTGAGGGAAGTTTACAAAGATAACCCCAGGATGGCACAGAAAGTGATCGATCGCGTGAATAAGAGAGCACATTTTGTGAGGGTTCAGGATAAACCGCAGATCGGGGCACTGGTGCAGCAGATTATTGAATGTATGCGGGAAAGAAAGGAATTCTATCTGGAAGAAGTGAAAGGACTGATCCTGGCTTTTCTTTTACAGGTGGCAAGGTGGAATCGGGAAGAAGCGGAAAAGGCAGA
>ERZ857969.4637-NODE-4637-length-11816-cov-6.951875_pt1 | contig 11816 bp, 10 predicted proteins | sample MGYA00519864_ERZ857969 | MGnify/ENA primary metagenome ERZ857969 (study PRJEB31778, sample SAMEA3449382) | human gut metagenome | biome: human gut; feature: human-associated habitat; material: faeces | place: United Kingdom | collected 2010/2012 ... | reverse complement strand
GGCGACGCGGCGGGCTTTGCCGCCGCGTCGCTGCTGCGGGGCGTGCCCTTGGCCCATATCCCCACCACGCTGCTTGCCCAGGTGGACAGCGCCCTGGGCGGCAAGACGGCTCTGGACTTGCCGGAAGGCAAAAACCTGCTGGGCGCATTCCACCAGCCGTCTCTGGTGCTGTCGGACCCTGCCTGCCTGGCGACGCTGCCGCAGCGGCAGTTTGCCTCCGGCATGGCGGAGGTCATCAAGACCGGCCTGGTGGCTGACAAGACACTGCTGGCCGCCGCCGAGCAGGGCCTGCGGAGCGACAGCGGCGAGGCCCTGACGGCCCTTGTCGCCGCCTGCGGACGGGCCAAGCTGCACTTGGTATCCGGTGATGCAGAGGACCACGGCGCGCGCCGCCTGCTGAACTTTGGCCATACCTTCGGCCACGGTTACGAGGCTGTCGGCGGGTATGACACCTGGACCCATGGCGAGGCTGTGGCCGCCGGGATGTGCCGTACCCTTCGCTGGCAGATAGCCAATGGCTATGGCGGCACCGATGTGCTGGCACGGCTGGAGCCGCTGCTGACGCGGTACGGCCTGCCCACGGCCATCGACTGTGACGAGGCGGCCCTGCGCCGCTGCGTGGGCCACGATAAAAAAACCGCCGGCGGTACGGTGCAGTTGGTCATCGTCCGCTGTATGGGACAGGGTGAACTGGTGACGGTGCCCCTGTCCGATTTATGGGAGGATAAAGCATGAAGCTGTTATTGACGCCTTCGTCTCTGCGGGGCACCGTCACGGTGCCACCCTCCAAAAGCCTGCTGCACCGCGAGCTGATCTGCCGGTTTCTGGCGGGCCAGGTCACGGAGCTGCCGCCCCACGCGGCACAGGATGTGCTGGCGACCTACCGGGGACTGGCCTGCCTGACCGCCCCGGCGCCGCTGGTGGACTGCGGCGACAGCGGCAGCACCCTGCGCTTTTTGCTGCCGCTGTTCATGGCCCTTGGCCGCACCGACGCGGTGTTCACCGGCTCCGACCGGCTGCTCTCTCGTCCTATCCCCGGGGATCTGGGCCTGCGGCGCACGGAGCAGGGCCTTGCCCTGACCCGCCCGCTGACAGCGGGCCACTGGTCGTTGCCGGGAGATGAGACGTCCCAGCTGATTTCCGGTATGCTGCTGGCGCTGCCGCTGCTGCCGGGGGACTCGGACATTACCGTCACCGGAGAGGCCGTCTCCCGGCCCTATGTGCAGATGACTCTGGCGGTCCTGGCTCGCCACGGCGTCACCGTGGAGAAAATCACCGATGGCTGGCATATCCCCGGCGGGCAGTTCTGCCGCCCCGCGCCGCTGTTGGATGAGCCGGACTGGTCCGCTGCGGCCTATTGGCTGGTGCTGCGTGCCCTGCTTCCCAGACAGAGAAGGGAGGCCCTTCGTATCCCGTTGGCGCCGCCGCCCTATCTCCAGGGCGACGCGGCCATCTTGCGCTATCTGGACAAGCTGCCGGAGCAGATCGATATCTCCGACACCCCGGACCTTCTGCCGCCGCTGGCCCTGTACGCCGCGCTGCGCCCGGGCCGCGATACCTGCTTTACCCACGCCGCGTTCCTACGGCAGAAGGAGAGTGATCGCCTGACCGCCGTCTCCGCTGTGCTGAACGCGCTGGGCGCTTCGGCAGAGGTGCAGCCGGACGGACTGGTCATCCACGGCGTGAGCGCGCTGCACGGCGGAGATGTCTCTGCCTGCGGTGACCACCGCATCGCCCTGCTGGCTGGCTGCGCCGCTATGGTGGCCGACGGCCCCGTGACACTGTCCGGCGCTGAGACGGTGGCGAAGTCCTACCCCGCCTTCTGGCGCGAGCTTGCCGCCCTGGGCGGAAACTGGGAGGTGCTGGAATCGTGATGCACTACACGCTTTTCGGCGAGTCCCACGGTCCGGCGGTGGGTGTCCTGCTGACGGATGTGCCGCCGGGTCTGCCGGTGGACGAGGCCTTTATCCGTGAACAGCTGCTGCGCCGCATGGGGCAGGGGGGACTGACCACCGCCCGGCAGGAAAAAGAGGAAGTGCACTTCCTGTCCGGTGTCTATCAGGGCCGCACTACCGGCGATCCGCTGGCGGCGGTCATTTACAACGGTGATGTCCGTTCCGCCGACTACGACAGCCTGAAACACAAGCCCCGGCCCTCCCACGGAGACTATACCGCCGCGGTCCGCGCCCTGGGCTGCAATGATCCCCGGGGCGGCGGCCATACCTCCGGGCGGCTCACCGCGCCGCTGACCGTGGCCGGCGCGCTGGCGATCACATACCTGAAGACGGCCCATATCGCCGTTCACGCGGATGTCCTGGATGAGGAGGCTCTGCGGGCACGCGCTGCCGCTGCCAAAGCGGACGGCGACAGTGTGGGCGGCGTGATCCGCTGCACCGTCAGCGGTCTGCCCGCCGGTTTGGGCGGCCCTGACTGGCGGGATACCGTGGAGGGCACCATCGCCCGCCATGTGTTTGCCATTCCCGCTGTCAAGGCCATCGGCTTCGGCGCAGGGGAGACCTTCGCCCAAATGCGCGGCAGCGCGGCCAACGACCCGTTTACGGTGGCCCGTGGCGCTGTTCGCACAGCGACCAATCATGCCGGCGGTGTCAACGCCGGCGTCACCAACGGCATGGACGTGGTGTTCGACGTGACGTTCCGCCCCACACCGTCCATCGCTAAGGAACAGCGGACCGTGGACCTATATACCATGACGGAGACCACCATCTCCGTCCCCGGCCGCCATGACGCCTGCATCGCGCTCCGCGCTGCCCCGGCGGTGGAGTCCGCCGCCGCCCTGGCGGTGTGCCAGCTTCTGCCGGATACGCCCGCCGACCTGGATGGTCTGCGCTGCCGATTGGACGAGACGGACGCGGCGATCCTGGAGCTGTTTGACCGCCGTCAGCGGCTGTCTGCCGCCATCGGCGCGTATAAGAGCGCCCACGGTCTGCCGGTCCGGGATAAGGCCCGGGAGGCGGAAGTCCTCCGTACCCGGGGCGATATGCTGCCGGAGCGCCGCGATCAGGCGGAGCGCCTGATGACCCTGCTGATGGCGCTCTCCCGGGAGGAGCAGGCATGACGGGGCGGATCATCCTTATCGGTATGCCCGCCGGCGGAAAGACCACCATCGGCGCCGCCCTGTCCCGGGCGCTGTCCGTGCCCCTTTACGACGCGGACGCACTGACGGAGCAGACGGTGGGCTGTTCCATCCCTGAGATCTTCGCCGCGGAGGGCGAGGCTGCCTTCCGTGCCCTGGAACGCCGGACGCTGGAAGCGCTCTGCACAGAGACGGAAATACCCTGCGTCATCGCCACCGGCGGTGGTGCGGTGTTGACGGAGCAGAACCGTGAGCTCCTGTGTCGAAGCGGCACGGTGTTCTGGCTGGACCGGACGGTGGATAATATTATGTCGACTGACTACACCGCCGGACGTCCGCTGCTCGCCGGGGGAGAGGCGGCCCTGCGGGCCCTGTATGCCGTCCGCTGCCCGCTGTACGCGGCCTGCGCCCATTATCGGGTGCCTGACGGCACTGTTGACCAAATGAAGGACTTTATTCTGCGACTATGGAGGGATACGCCATGAAGCTGCTCATCCTCAACGGCCCCAACCTGAACCTGTTGGGCCAGCGGGAGCCGGACATCTACGGCAGACAGAGCTATGACGATTTATGTAAACTGATTTACGAGCACGCCGCCGCCGTGGGCTGCCAGGTGGAGCTGTTCCAGTCTAACCATGAGGGCACGCTTATCGACGCTATCCAGGCCTCCCGGGCCGGCTTCGGCGGCATCGTCATCAACCCTGGGGCCTACGCGCATTACAGCTACGCCATCTATGATGCTCTGCGCTGCGCCCCCGTTCCGGCGGTGGAGGTGCATATTTCCGATATCAACGCCCGCGAGCCCTTCCGGGCCGTGTCCGTCACCGCGCCGGCCTGCGTTAGAGTCATCACCGGCCACGGACTTGCCGGCTATCTCGAAGCCATGGACTATCTGCTCCAACACACCAATGACACTGCGGCTGCGCCCACCTGCGGCTGCACTGGGGAGGCACTTGTATGACCAACAAAAAGCTCTATCTTATCGGCGACCCCGTGGATCATAGCCTTTCGCCGCTGCTCCACGGCGCCATGATCGCCCAGACCGGCGTACACTACACCTATGAAGTCCGCCGCGTTCAGCCCCGCGATCTGGCCGACTTCGTGGCCGAGGCCAAGGCCGGCGGCTGTGCCGGGTTCAACGTCACCATGCCCCACAAGGAGGCCATCCTGCCCCTGCTGGACGAGCTGAGCCCTGCGGCGGCCGCCTGCGGTGCGGTGAACACCGTCTGCATCAAAAACGGCCGTGCCATCGGCTATAACACTGACGGCCGGGGATTTGTGGACAGCCTGCGTGCCCGCGGCCTGGAGCCGGAGGGCAAGACCGTGCTGCTGCTGGGTACCGGCGGCGCCGGAGACGCCATCTGTGATGCGCTGGTCGGCGCCGGTGTGAAAAAGATTTTCGTCACCAACCGCAGCGTCTATCCGGCCCAGGATCTGGCCGCGCGTTACCCGGATAAGGCGCAGTTCATCTACTTCGGCATTTTCCCCGTCCGCCATGCCATGGCCGAGAGCGACCTGTTCATCAACGCCACCTCTCTGGGCATGGCCGGCATGAAGGAGTTTTCCGACCTGGGCTTCCTGCGTGACGCCCCGGCAGGCGTCACCGTCTACGATCTGGTCTATAACCCCCGGCAGACCATGCTGCTGCGCGAGGCCGAAAAGCGCGGCCTGCCCACCGTGTCCGGCATCGACCTGCTGCTCTACCAGGCGGCCCGTGCCTTCAAGATGTTCACCGGCAAGGACGTGGATATGCCCGCCCTGTTCTCGGCGCTGGAGGGCAAACTGGACTGAGGTTGACACCCGTCCCGCGCGGTTATATAATACCCGAAGGCTTTTCACCTTTTCTTTGAGGTATTTTCTATGAACTTTCGATTGCTCTCACACACAATGGGCTACATCCTGTGGGTCGAGGCAGGCTTCCTGCTGCTGCCGGCACTGACGGCCTGTATTTATGCCGAGACCTGCTGGCAGCAGTTTCTGCTGACGGCGCTGCTCTGTGCCGCGGCGGGCACGGTGCTGCATCTGATCCCGGTGAAAAAGACCCAGATGCACAGCCGCGACGGCTTTGCGGCAGTGGCCCTCAGCTGGGTGCTGCTGGCACTGTTCGGGGCGCTGCCCTATGTGTTCACCGGCGCCATGACCAGTTATATCGACGCCCTGTTCGAGACGGTCTCCGGCCTGACCACCACCGGCTCGTCCACCTTCACCGCTGTGTCCCATCTGCCCCGCAGCGTGCTGCTGTGGCGCTCGTTGACCCAATGGATGGGCGGCATGGGCGTGCTGGTGCTGTTCCTGGCGCTGACGCCCCGCATGGGCGAGGGCGCGGTGTTCCTCATGCGCGCCGAAAGCCCCGGCCCCATCAAGTCCAAGCTGGTGCCCAAGGTGGGCGGCACCGCCAAAATACTGTATCTCATCTATGTGGTGCTGACCCTCTGCGAGGTGCTGGCCCTGCGTCTGGCGGGCGAGAGCTGGTTCTCCGCCGTCTGCCACAGCTTTACCACCATGGCCACCGGCGGCTTCTCGATTTATGATACCTCCCTAGCGGGCGCGTCCAAGGCGGTCATGTGGATCGTTACGGTGTTCTCCTTCCTGGCCGGCGTGAATTTCTCCCTGATGTTTCTGGCCGTTCGCGGCAAGCTGAAGGAGGTGCTCCGCAGCGAGGAGCTGCGGATCTACGTCGGTATCGTGGCGGCGGCCACGTTGCTGCTGTGCATTAACCTGCGGGTGCAGGCGGGGGTGCCCTTCCGGGATTCCATCACCGACGCCGCCTTCCAGACTGTTACCATCATCACCACCACGGGCTTTGCCACTGTGGACTTCGCCCTGTGGCCTACCTTCTGCCGCATGGCACTGGTGATGCTGATGTTCACCGGCGCCTGCGCCGGCTCCACCTCCGGAGGCATCAAGATATCCCGCGTCGCCATTCTCTGCAAGAGCCTGAAGCGGGAGCTGAAGCGGCTGGCGCACCCCCACCATGTCAGCGTGCTGAAGGTGGACGGACAGGCCGTGGAGGAGCGGGTCGTCTCCTCCGCCGGCGCGTTTATCGCGGCATACCTGCTGGTGCTGCTGGCCGGTGCGCTGGTGGTCAGCTGGGACAACTATGGCTTCCAGGAGTCCTTCGCCGCGTCACTGACCTGTATCAGTAATGTGGGCCCCGGCCTGGGCATCCTCGGCCCCATGGAGAATTTCTCTATCCTCTCGCCCCTGAGCAAGCTGGTGCTGTCGCTGGAGATGCTCATGGGCCGTCTGGAGCTGATGCCCCTGCTGGCGCTGTTCCTGGGCAGCACCTGGCGTGACTGACGCAAAAAAGCACCCCGCGGGGTGCTTTTGTCATTTCTGCGCCGTGCAGTATGCCTCATATTTTTCCTGTAGCCAGGCCTTCAGCGCCTCCACGCCCGCCTCGTCCCAGGTGAAATCCCGTTCCTCCTTGTCCTGCGCCAGCTCGTAGCATACATTGCTGTATACAGCGGTGTGCAGGATTCCCGCGTCCTTATCCCCATCGAAGCGGTAGCGGAACTCCCCGATGGAGCCGGTGTATATGAACGCCCGATTGAACCAGTTGGGCGTCAATTCTGCGAATTGTGGGTGCATGACGGTCGCTCCTTTCGTTTATCATAGGGATGATACCACAAAACCGACGGACTGTACAGGCAAAAATTTGCCGCGGCTCGCCGAAGGACTTGAAAACAGACCAAACGTATGGTACAATATGCCTGCATATTCAGGGGCACCGCCCCTTGGCAAAGTGAGGGAATAGCGTATGAAAAACGCAGTCAAACGTATCGGCGTGCTGACCAGCGGCGGCGACGCCCCCGGCATGAACGCCTGCATCCGCGCCGTGGTCCGCAGCGCCAACGCCCGGGGCATCGAGTGCGTGGGCATCCGCCGCGGCTATCAGGGCCTGATCTCCGGCGACATTGTCGAGATGGACAACGCCAGCGTCAGCCGCATCATCAACCGCGGCGGCACCATCCTGTACTCCGCCCGCTGTGACGAGTTCCGCACCAAGGAGGGGCAGGAGAAGGCCTACGCCACCTGCAAGCTTATCGGTCTGGACGGCCTGGTGGCCATCGGCGGCGACGGCACGTTCCGCGGCGCGCAGGACCTGTCCAAGTTCGGCGTTTCCGTGGTGGGTATCCCCGGCACCATCGACAACGACATCGTCTGCACCGACTACACCATCGGCTTCGACACCGCGGCCAACACCGCCGTGGAGTGTATGGACAAGCTCCGCGACACCATGCAGTCCCACGAACGCTGCTCCGTGGTGGAGGTCATGGGCCACCGCGCCGGTTATCTGGCGCTGTATGTGGGCGTGGCCATCGGCGCCACCGCCGTGCTGGTGCCCGAGCGCCCCTACGACTTTGAAAAGCACGTGGCTGAGAAGATCCGCCGCGCCCGTATCAGCGGCAAAACCAATTTCATGATCGTGGTGGCTGAGGGCGCCGCCAGCGGCATGGCCGTGGGCGAGCAGATCAAAAAGGAGCTGGGGCTGGATCCCCGCGTCACGATCCTTGGCCACATCCAGCGGGGCGGCAGCCCCACAGCCAAGGACCGCGTCACTGCCACCCGCATGGGCTATGAGGCGGTGCAGCTGCTGGCGGAGGGCAAGACCAACCGCATCGTCTGCGCCAAGGGCGACCGGATCAGCAACGTGGACATTGACGAGGGCCTGGCGATGACCAAGACCCTGAACCACGAGGAGTTCGAGGTCATGACCGTCATGACCGGAAGATAAACCGTGAAAGAGAAGCAGGAGGCCGTGCGGCCTCCTGCTTTTGTCGCGGCAAAAATGGAAGGAAATGGAAGTATTTTACAATTTTGCGATGAACATAGGACAAAATCTGGGAGAATTTACAAAAAGGGATGGACAAACGGAAAATACTTGTTATAATTAAAGTATCCGCAACGACGTCGTTGCATTGCGTTTTAATAAAATCGTTATTAAAACGATGGGGTCTGCGGAAATATAAATTTCTATGGGGAGTGTTACAATGAAAAAAGTATTGGCAACCATTTTGGCGCTGGTCATGGCACTCAGCGTCACTACGATGGCGTGGGCGACAGATACGGGGGTCTCTACGCTTGCGGAATTACAGGCGGCTTTGACAGAGGCGGCTAAGGCCGGATCTGGCAATTCGACGATCAAGATCACCAAAGATATTTCGGTAGCGGACGGTGAGAGCTTTACGTCTGTTACGGTAGATGGGTATCATGGTGCCGGTGTCGTCACGATCGAGGGCGATAACCACACCATTTCCGGCTTGACGGCGCCTTTGTTTGCCGGTGGTTTTGCGGGCAACTCCGGTATAGTCATAAAGAATCTGACGCTGAACAATGTGAAGATCAATGACAGCACAAATACACAGGGGATCGGCGCGTTCATTGGAAGTATTGATTCTATGCCCAGGATCGAACTGATCAACTGCAAGCTGACAAACAGCGAGATCGTTAGCACGGGCGGTGCTCGTGTTGGTGGGCTGATCGGCTGGACGTCTGGATACAACAATCAGAACGACGGACCGGTCGACACCCGTATTATCATCAACAATTGCACCGTGGATAACTGTAAGCTCACGGCTAAGGGCTCTGTGGGCGGTGTTATCGGGCATGCCGGGTGCAATCCGGCAACATACCATACTCTCAGCGGATGCACGGTGACCAACTGTACGCTGACCTCTACCGATGAGGGTAACTGGCGCGTAGGCACTTTGATCGGAACGGCTAATGTTGGACAGGTGACGATCGAGAAGGCTGCGGCATCCGGCAACACCTTGGCGCAGGCTGAGAAAACAGCTCCCGAAGGAGAAAATCTGTATGGACGCAGTGTGCCCAACAATGACGGCATCGTTGTTATCGATGGCAAAATCGATAAAGAGGCTTCCGCTGGAAAGTATACTGCTGAGGGAAGCAGTATCGTAAAAGTCAATGGTATTATCAAGGTGGATACGTTTGAAAACGCTGTTAAGGGCGCAAAGAGCGGGGACGTCATTGAACTGATGGGTAATACAGAGGTGACCGCACAGATCAATGTGCCGGCGGGTGTTACGATCAACGGTAATGGCTACACCATTAAGGCAAATAATGCGAATTGGAGCGCGGACAACAGTGCGAAGAAGCTGATGGTGCTGGGCAGCAACGTGAGCGTGACTGATGTTGTGCTGGACAGCAATAATCAGGCGGGCGGCGTACAAGCATACGCTGCTGCGAATGTGAAGCTGCACAACGTAACGATGAAGAACGCAGCGAAAGGATGTGGCTTGATCGTTAATGCCTCTCAGGTGGCAGTTACTGGCAAGCTGGAAATGTCCGGGAATGCTTGGGGTGACTATATCAATTTGGGCTGGGGCGCTAATGTTGCAGGGGCACCTGAGAAGTGTGGTGTGAATCTTGCTGAAGCGACTTTGGTAGGCGTGACCGGCGTATATACAGATAACAATGATCTTGGGAACGCGGGCGTTACGCAGGACGCGTTTGCTACTAAGTTTGAGGTGACCGCCCCCGCAAATTGGGCGGCAACAAAGACGGATGACGGCATCACCTGGGGACCGAAAGCTCCCGAGCAGCAGCCCACCGCACCCCGCTACTACTACAACTCCACCACTACCACCACCGACACCAAGGCCGACGGCACTAAGGGCAGTCCCAAGACCTTTGACGCGGGCGTGGGTATCTACGCCGTGACCGCTGTTCTCAGCGTTACCGGCATGGCCTGGGCCGCTAAAAAGCGCGGAAACTGACCCGTATTTCCTGCGGTGTCTTACCCCGGCGCCGCGCGAAATAAAAAAGGCACCCCGTCAGGGGTGCCTTTTTCCATTTTGTTTTTCACTCCATATGGGGCCGTTCGTCGCCCATGAAGAACACCGCCACGGTGCCCTGTCCGGCATGGCTGCCGATGATGGTCCCGATGTCGCACAGGCGAATATTCCCCTTCAGCTTCGGGAAGCGTTCCTCCACGGCGTCCATGACCAGCCGGGCGTCCTCCGGGCACTGGCTGTGGCAGATAAAGCACTTGCCGTCATAGTCCCGGCCGCCCTGGGCGTGCTGCTCCATGGTGTCCACCGTAGTCTCCACGGCTTTTTTCTTGCCCCGCACCTTGCTGTATGCCTTGATGGCGCCCTTGTCGTCCAGCCGCATGATGGGGCAGATGTTCAGCACCGTGGCTACCGTGGCCGCTGCGGCGGATACCCGGCCTGTCCGCCGGAACTGGGTCATATCGCTGGAGAAGAACTGGTGATGCACCTTGTTCCGGTTGTCCAGCACCCACTGGGCCACGGTGTCGATGTCCTCGCCCGCGTCCCGCATATCGGCGGCGTAGTCCACCAGCAGGCCGTAGCCGCTGGAGGAGCACAGGGAGTCGATGACGATCAGCTTTTGCCCGGGGTACTTGTCCTGCAGCTCTGCTGCCGCCAGATAGGCGTTGTTCACCGAGCAGGACTGCCCGGACGTGAACGCGATGTGCAGCACATCGCCGCCCTTCTGCAGCAGGTGCTCGAAGAAGTCCATATACCCCGCTACGTTGATCTGGCTGGTCTGGGGCAGCTTGCCCGCCTTCAGAAAGCCGTAAAACCGGGGCAGCGCCGCCGGATCACGGCCCATGTCGTCGTCATAGGTCTGCCCGTCCACCACGTAGGTGTAAAACAGCACGGGGATGTCCCGGCTCTCCATGTACGAATAGGGCAGGTCCACCGTGGAGCAGCAGCTCAGTGTAAATTTCCGTTCCATTATTTCTCCTTTTTACTCCTTTGTTCTGCTGTGTCTGCGGCAGGGAAGGGGGCACGCAGAACGCCTATTTGTAATACAAGTTCATTATATGGCCCTGCCTGTTTTTGTCAATATGCGCTTTTCACGGATTGCAAAAACCGATGGGATACGCTATAATAACCACCTGACTACAATACAGGGAGCGATCCGTTATGATACTCGTACTGCAAAAGAACACTCCGGAGCCTGCCATCCGCCAGCTGCTGGCCCAGCTGGCTCTGCAAAACGTCAAGGGCGGCTGCGTAGCGGGGGAGACGTCCCTCCTCCTGCCCCTGGTGGGGGAGACGTGGCGGCTGGACCCCGCCGCGCTTCAGGCCCTGCCCTATGTGCAGGAGGCCCGTCGCCTGACCCCGGCCTATCACCTGGCCGCCCGAAGCGCTCATCCGGAGAATACCGTGGTGCCGGTGGGCGATGTCCGCGTGGGCGCGGATTTCTGCCTGATCGCAGGGCCCTGTGCCGTGGAGTCCGCATACCAGATACAGACCGTCGCCGCCGCCGTAAAGGCCGCCGGGGCCGTCATGCTCCGCGGAGGCGCCTTCAAGCCCCGCACCTCGCCCTACACCTTCCAGGGTCTGGGCGAGCAGGGCGCGGCGCTGCTGGTGCAGGCCGGCCGTGATACGGGCCTGCCCACCGTTACCGAGATCACCGATCCCGCCCAGCTGGACGCGCTGGCCGATGTGGACGTGCTGCAGGTGGGCGCGCGCAATATGCAGAATTTCGCCCTACTGAAAGCTCTTGGCCGTACCCGCAAGCCCATCCTGCTCAAGCGTGGCACCTCCGCCACGGTGGAGGAGCTGCTGCTGTCCGCGGAGTATATCCTGTCCGGCGGCAATACGCAGGTCATTCTCTGTGAGCGTGGTATCCGCAGCGGCCTGACCCCCGCCCGCGCCGCCCTGGATGTGTCCGCCGTTCCGGTGCTGAAGCGCCTGACCCATCTGCCGGTCATTGTGGACCCCAG
>ERZ857969.4630-NODE-4630-length-11829-cov-4.280788_pt1 | contig 11829 bp, 6 predicted proteins | sample MGYA00519864_ERZ857969 | MGnify/ENA primary metagenome ERZ857969 (study PRJEB31778, sample SAMEA3449382) | human gut metagenome | biome: human gut; feature: human-associated habitat; material: faeces | place: United Kingdom | collected 2010/2012 ... | reverse complement strand
TTCGTAAACTTGGGTAAGATTTTATAGATATTGTTTGGAGAGGACTTAGAATTCACCTTCTTTTTGAATTTAAAGAGATTCTACAACAATCTGTCTTTCAGAATAACCGGAAGTTCGGGCATTGCACCGCTCTGCGTACAAACATAAGCGGAAACTTCGACAGCCAGCTTATGAGCTTCGGGAACAGACTTGCCATTCAGAATGGAAGCACAGAAAGCGGCAGTAAAGGAATCCCCCGCTCCTACCGTATCGGCTACCGGAACCTTCGGCGTTTCCTGAAAAGAAACGACTCCCGGAGTAAACACATAACTACCATTGATACCGCAAGTAAGAATCAACATTTTCAGATTGTACTTGGCCAACAGAATCCAGCACTTATCCTGTAAGTCGATGCCCGGATAACCGAACATACGGCTGATTGTCACCAGTTCTTCATCGTTTATCTTCAGAATGTTGCAGCGTTTGAAAGACTCGCGCAATACTTCTTTCGTGTAGAAGTCCTGACGGAGGTTGATGTCGAATATCTTCAGCTGTCCGTCTATATCGGGCATTGTATCGAGGAATCGGTTAATTGTAGCACGGCTCACTTCATTGCGTTGAGCCAACGAACCGAAACAAACGGCGCGCGTATTCAAAGCCAGCCGCTTCAGTTCGTCCGTGAAAGGAATGTTATCCCATGCCACTCCTTCTTTGATTTCGTAGCAAGGCACCCCTTCGTCATCCAGTGTCACCTGCACCGTACCGGTAGGATAATCCACCCGCTCAATCTGATTTTTGAGTTGCTTTTCTTTGAATACTTCCATGATTTCATCTCCCAGTTCGTCATTGCCCACCGCACTTACTACACGGCTGTCGAAACCAAACTGTGAAACATGATAAGCGAAATTAGCCGGAGCACCGCCTATCTTCTTTCCTTCGGGCAATACATCCCATAATGCTTCGCCCATTCCTACAATTATATTATTCATGATCTACAGATTTAATTGTTTTCCAAATATAAAATTATTTTTTGATACGGAAGGTATAGAACAGCAAGTAAAGTACACCGACTGTCATCACAGCAATCGCACCATTCTGCCCCATAGAAGTATCCGAAGCAACTCCCATAGCCAACGGGAAAACGGTTCCTCCGAAGAGTCCCATAATCATCAGACCGGAAACTTCGTTTTTCTTTCCCGGCAGATAAAGCAATGCCTGCGAGAAAATAACAGAGAACACATTCGAGTTACCAAAACCGATCAGAGCGATACAAGCGTAAATCACCGCTTTATCATGGAAGATGAACAACCCTACCATAGCAGCCAGCATCATAACAACACTGATACCGAAGAAAGATTTCGGAGACATCTGACGCAGGATGAATGATCCCAGAAAACAGCCTGCCGTACGGAAGATAAAATAGAGGCTGGTTGCAAAAGCAGCATCATCCAGTGTCATGCCGATACGTTCCATCAGAATCTTAGGTGCAGTAGTGTTTGTACCGACGTCGATACCAACGTGACACATGATTCCGATAAAACAAAGCAAGATAAACGGTTTGCCGAGCAATGCCAGGCACTGTCCGAAAGTGGAAGGTTTGCCTTCTTCCTTCTCTTCTTCAATCTGTGTCGCGTTGAGCAGCAGAATGGCAAGGATGGCTATTACCATATAAATAGGGAATAATACACGCCACCCCAGATCGAAAGAAGGAATCGCCTGCGTTGCTCCCCACATGGCAATGTACGGTGCAAGGAAAGAAGCGATCGCTTTCACAAATTGTCCGAAGGTGAGGCTGCTTGCCAGACGGTCACCACGAACGATGTTGGAAAGAAGCGGGTTCAGTGAAGTCTGCATCAGTGCGTTTCCAATACCTAACAGGGAAAAAGAAATCAGCATCAGTGCGTAACTGTCCCCGAAGACAGGCAACAGTAAAGAAGCAAAAGTCACGATCAAACTGAGTAACACGGTTTTCTTCTGACCGATACGGCTCATCAGCATACCTGTCGGTACGGAGAAAATCAGAAACCAAAAAAACACCAATGAAGGGAAGATGTTTGCTTGTGAGTCTGTCAGACCCAGGTCTGCTTTTACATAATTGGAGGCAATGCCCACCAGATCAACGAATCCCATGGCGAAGAAACAAAGCATCACCGGGACTAGTTTGGAGAGAGAAGCGTTTTTAGTATTTTCCATTGTTTTATCTATTATAATTTCGTATATTAGCACAGTAATTATTTTCCTTTCCTATTGATCCTTTTTCTTTTAGCCTCCTATTTTCTTTGCTTATCACGGCTGTGAACAGACCGTATCACAAGGGTGATAAGACCTTATCACAGTAATGAACAAATCGTATCACGTAGGTGAAACGCTATCTATCTCCCATACATAAGGAGAACATAAAGGCATGTTAACGCAAGGATAAAGGTATGTTAGCATGAATTAAAAAGAGCGCAGGGAGAAGAAAGTCGTTTTTTATTTCTTCAGTTTGTAAACCACGAATGAATCTACTTTATAGGCACCGCCTTTGCTGTAGAAGCTGATATGATTATAAGGTTCCGAAGGGAATACCTGATTGGTCATAGCGAAGCGTCCACCGTCACCGAAAGCCTCTACACTCGATCTGTCTACAAACAGGCGGAGTTTCATTTCATCCTTATCCTCTTCAATCGCAGTCCAAGTCAGCATCGGGAAGTTTTCGTTGAAATTTACCTCGCCACTCTTGCGACGGTCCATCGAGAATTTCTTCTCTTTCATATCGTACTGCATGTCTACTTCTTCGCCCTTGTCATTGTAGAGACGGAAACCGATGATTTCTGCCTGCTGATTCTTAAGGGACAGTTCTATTTCGTAAGCACCTTCATTGTTCGGAATCAAATCTTTCACGATACGTGTTCCGTTAACCTTGAATGAGCGCTTTTTGGAAACACCACGCAGTTTCAGTAATTCGGGAGAAGGAGCGGATTGAAGATAAATCCCACCGTCGATGGCAAAGAGACTCAAATCACGAGGGATGGAGTTCGGACTACGGTATTGAGAAGTTGGCACGTCATTTGCATATTGCCAGTTGCTCATCCATGCAATGGCGATACGGCGGTTGTCGGGGGCATCGCTCCAAGTAACTGTAGCATAATGGTCTTTTCCCCAGTCCATCCATTTCGTGACATTCGGCTGATTGTCACAACTAAATTTCTTGCCGTCGAAGCTACCGATAAAGTATTGAGTAGCGGAGTCACCGAAAGGACCGTCACCGAGGCTGCAAAGCAATACCCATTTCTTTTCGTTGGTGCCCTCTACCGGAAGTTCGAATAAATCGGGGCATTCCCATACGTTGCCGTGAGCACCGTATCCTTCGCCGAAGCTGCTTTCAAATGCCCAGTCTTTCAAATTGGGAGAAGAGAAAATCTGCATTTCCTGTCCCACTGCGAGCACCATGATCCAGCGTTTTGTTGCTTCGTACCAAAAAACTTTCGGGTCGCGGAAATCACGAGCTTCGGATACAAGTACGGGGTTGTTTTCGTATTTGGTGAAAGTGCGTCCGTTGTCAGTGCTATAAGCGATGCTTTGTACCTGACGGTCGCTGTTTTGTGTATAGATGGCGATGATTGCGCCTGCTCCGAAGCCGGCTGTATTGTTATGATCTACCACGGCAGAGCCGCTGAAGATAGTACCAAGCGCATCCGGTGCTATCGCAACGGGGCGGTGTTCCCAGTTTACGAGGTCTTTGCTGATAGCGTGTCCCCAGTTCATGTTTCCCCATTTGGAGCCATAAGGGTTGTACTGGTAAAAAAGATGGTATTCACCGTCTTTATAGACCATTCCGTTCGGGTCGTTCATCCATCCGTAAAGGGGAGAGAAGTGATAGGTCGGACGAAACTTTTCACGGTTGGTCGTATCGAAGGTGTCGGAGAGTTTCATTTCCTTGCAGCAAGCGGTATTATCCGGCGAAAGATTGACACGGATCGGATCGTTGGAGTTCATCTTGAACTTGAAAGAGACCGTTTTGCCGGAAAAGTCGGAAAGGTCTACCGGAACAAAGTAATCTACTTTATGTATGGCGAGACGCACGTCGAAGTTTTTCACCTCTTTATTATTAACGATCATGCTGATACGTACATCGGGAGACGCATCCTCTACGGGCAGAAGCAGGTAGTTCTGGGAAGTATTGACACGTACAAGGCAATGACCTTCTCCCAGATTCTTAATCAGCAAAGGAGAATCCGCCGCTCGGGTTGAAACAAAAATAGTCATGAGAATAAAACAAATCAGAAAGGTCTGAAGTTGTTTGACAGGCAAAAATACATTCATGTTCTATGGTATTAAGGTTGTTATACTTTTGATAGTTGTTACAGTGCAAAGATAGGCGCTTCCAAGGTTAGCGCCTATCACTTTTGTTTCAAACGCTGTAAAAGATGTTACTTGCCGGTGTAGTTTTCATCAATAAGTGCTTACCTGAACGTCTGATACAGTTATTTCACCTTTATAACAGCAGAGTGACCACGGGTTCTTCTGCATTTGGTAGATACGGTTGGTGAAAGATAACTGGTCGTTGATATAAGTCACGCAGACGGACTGGTCACTGTAAATCGTCACACGATATTCATTATCTGCCGGAATATTGAATTTATTATCGAATAAGTATTTGGCATCGTCACCGTCTTTCTCAAAATTCGCTTTGCCTTCATCGGCATTGACATGGATACTATACCAGGAAGCGGAATCCGTTCCACGTACAAAAGAGATTCCGAAACGGTCCGTATTCGAAGCGGTCTTTACGGTGAAAGAAATCTTGTTATGTACTTTCAGACGGTTGAAGATGACGGAGGCACCTTCGCCCAAAGTATAGGTTTTACCGCTTTCGATCATGTTACCATCTTTTGCCATTACTTTCACTTCTTGTGCGGAAGTGTATTTACGGTCGATTGCATCGGGTACTCCGAGGGTTAAAGTACCGTCTTCGTGTTGAATCAGACGTTGTGCTACCAGATTGCCTGCCCATTCGGGTTCTACATCACCAACATTTCCATTATCATTTCCGGCACGTGTGGGACACCAACCCCAAATGTAGCGGTTTGTTCCGTCGGAAGCGGTCTTTCCGGCATAGAATGCGCGGCTGTCCAGCATTCCTTCACGATTGTCCGGCCATATTCCGGCATCATTGGCGGTAGTTGCTTTCAAATCTTCCAGCGTTCTGCCTTTGAAATATTGTACTTTACGCATGAAGGAAGCCTGTTCCGAATAAATCAGATACCACCAGTCCCCCATCTTGAATACATCCGGACATTCGTAGAAACGATCCCACATCATGGTCATAAAGGTTCCGGCAGATTCCCACTCTTTCAGGTCGGCAGAGGTAAATTCGGCGATATGCCCTTTTCCGTTCTTGCGGGTAGCGATCAGCATGTGATACACACCGTCTTCGGTCTGGAACAGGAACGGGTCACGGAAGTCATTCTTGTCATAACCATACGTATCTCCTTTCAGGTAGAAGGTACGGTTCTTGGTCCATGTCTTGAAATCGGGAGAAGTAGCTACCATCACTACCTGAGCATTCTGGTCGGAAGAAGGCTTGAACTTATTACCGGTGTAGAAGGTATAATACAGTTTGTCGGCAGGGTTATAGATCGTTCCTCCTGTGCCGATGGCAGCATCCTGTTCGTCACGCCCTCCGCAGGAAATCAGTTCGCCGAGAGATTCGTAAGTAGCACCGTCTTTGGTAGCCACCCCGAAAATGGGATGGTACGTAGCTTCGGGGTTCGGACGGTAATCTTGCAGGTACATCACTTTAAAGTCCTTGGCAACCGGATCATAGAATGGCATCGGGTCACCTACAAAGCCGACCTGTGGCTTATAGTACATCGAGAAGCCATGCTCATCACTCGATTGGAAGTATGTGGCTGTACCGTCCCAGTTTTTCTGAGTCAAGATGGGGTCAGTCTCGTCACTGCAAGCAGTCATCGAAGCTATCAGTGCGGTAAATGCTATAGGTAAGATCATATTTTTCATCATTGTTGCTTATTCTTTTTATTTACACAAGTAGTTGATTGCATTGAGAGTCATTTGCTCTACGTTGTAGTGGTAGTAGTCGGCAGAAGCGTCTACTCCCTTGCCGTACCAATCATAGCAGCCGGAACCGATACAGAGCGTACGTCCGCTATTGGAACGCGGTTCAAATTCGGCAATGACTACCGCCCCGTCGCCTCCATGTGCCAAATCGATTCCTCCTGTCAGGTTACGCCATGCGTTCAGGTCGTCATAACCTCCCCAGTCTGTCCCGATATGCCACTGCGCTGTGCTATTGGTAATCGCATAGCCGGCATCACAGGTATAGACTGTCGACTTGTCGCCATCTTTCCATCTTAAATCCTGGAATAACGGATGTGATTCACTGCCGGTAATCAGGAAGCTCCATGGGGCAGAGGTGATTTCGGGCGAGTCTTCGTTTCCTCCCCAGCTATTGTTCGGTACACGCTCGTCTTTAGCGATGCCGAGATTGGCGATATAGAAAGTAGCGTAACGGGTCAGCAGCAGATTACCACCATTCTGATAGTAGACTTTAAACTTCTCCGCTGCCGCTTTCGCGTCATCCGGCAAAGGAGGATTGTCACCATTGTCTGCGTGGAAATGCCACCAGATAGCGGTATATTTACCTAAATCCACTTTTCCGTCCACTACATCCTTGAATGAGATATATTCGGACATCGATACATTATCCATCATCCATTGGGCAGCGGCTTTCTCTTCGGGACTCGTCAGAAGACTGACGGAAGAAGCCGTACCGACAAAGGCAGTCGGAATCACATTTCCCTGAGTAACCGTTACCACATAAGGAGTTACTGCCGAACGGTAAGTTGCCGTGTAAGTGACGGGGTTCGTAAAGTCCTGAATACTTCCGGATGCCGGAGTCACGGTAGCTCCGTCCGTTACGGTAAACGTACCTTTCAACTGAGTGATATCCACTGTCAGCGGAACGACTACAGAAATGGTTTTCGATAACTGGTCTACCTTTCCTACATAAGTATCATTCAATTTGAAGGTCAGTATCTTCGCCTCATCTCTCTTCACGGTAATCGTGTAGCTCATTTGTACATCGCCATTCTTCACCGTCAAAGATACGGGAAGAGAAAAGTCGATTGTCTCACCGATAGCGATGCTAGCCTTGGCTCCTTCGGAAAGATTCATTTCTGTGACCACCATGCGGGTAATATCGTAATCGTAGGGCACTCCTACTACGATTGCCTTATTCTGATAGTCGACAGTTCCTGCGTATTCATCCAGCCGGATAGAGTTCACCCAAACATCTCCGTCCAGACGAAGGCCGGATTTGAAGTCATCACTACATCCTGTGACTGTAAGGCATGCCACAGTCACCAACAGGATAGTATAAAGTTGTTTTATGATTGATTTCATTGTATTCTTTGTTTTAAGATGGTTAGTTACCAACCGAAATTCTGTGTATAATTTCCATTACTTGCGCTGATCTGTTCGAATGGAACAGGAAGATATTCGTTCTTATTTTCCGTAAAGCCCGCATTCTTGTAGATAGAGCAACGGGATGCTTCCGTCACGTAATAAGCATTGATGACATCTTTGGCTTCTCCCCATCTTACAAGGTCAAAGAAACGTGAGCTTTCCATACCGAACTCTACGCGGCGTTCCCATTTCAGCATTTTCATGGCTTCGTCCTGAGCGTAAGCTTTCAGGTCGTAAGGAGTCACTTTGAAGTTCACTCCGTAGTCTTCTTTATAATTGAAGATCAGCATGGTGCTTCCGGCAGCACGGCTGCGTACCTCATTGATTAATGAGATGGCATCGGTGATACGTCCGTCGTTCAACTGAATCAGTGCTTCGGCACGCATCAGCAATACATCTGCATAACGGATCACAATGTGATTCAGAGAACTGGCCCAATAAGAACCTTTCTTCAGACAGTCACAATCGGGATCTACATTCTCTTTGAGAGAAACATAATATCCATAAAGTCCCTTGCTGCGGCTCCAGTCATCATTCTTCTGGATGATGTAACCTTCGTTGTACTTATAAGGAAAGCCCGGCATACCCACCGTATGGAACAGACGGGGATCGACATTGTCTGTAGCCACTTCGTAATTCTCATTGTCGTAGGTACTGAACAAAGGCTTTCCCTGCGAATCGGTTTTGAAAGCATTCACCAGATTCTGGCTCGGCTTGTGGAAGTCGCAGCAGCCCAGTATCTGCGGAGTGGTCAGTCCCATTCCCCAATTCAGGTTACCGTTGTAAGTACCGTCGTTGATAGAATACTGAATGGCCCATACAGACTCTGCACCGTTTTCATATTGCGGCAGGAAGTTCATGCTATAGTCCGTTTCCAGTCCGTAACCACCTTTAGCCATGATCAGGGGATCGGTGTATTTCACGACCTGTTTCAGGTCTTCTTCGTTGATTCCGGTAAGGGCATTATCGGCTCCGTCCTGGCGGTAAGCTTTATACAGGTAAGTTTTTGCAAGGTAAGCAGCAGCGGCTGCCTGTGCAGGGCGTCCTTTTTCTATTTGTACTTCCGGCAGGTTGTCGTAGGCAAACTGGAAGTCGTCTGCTATCTTTTGCCATTGCTCGTCATTGGTATAAGTGGTATTCGACAGTTCATTGTAAGCATCCGGTTCCATGTTTTCATCGTTTACAATAACGATCTTCTTGAACAGCTGTTTCAACATGAAGTGAGCGTGTCCGCGCAGGAATCTCATTTCGGCAATGCGCTGGTTCTTCAACGGATAGGTCTTTTCATCCATTTGGTCGAGTGATTGCAGAGCTGTATTGGCACGGGTGATGCATTGATACAGTCTTTTCCATATATCATTGATATTCCAGTCGGTGGTATTGATACCTTTGGATATTTCCAGTGCGTTGAACACACCGCCGTCTTCTGTTCCCGAACCGCCTTTATAGCAATCGTCGGAACGTACATCATAATTCCAGAGAGAGAAGGAAGAGTTGATATCATCACCTGTCGCCCAGATGGCGTAGGCAGAAATCACCAGATTATCTACATATTCGGGAGAAGCGATCTGATCGCCGGTCACAATACCCTGAGGAACCTGACGGTCCAAAAAATCGTCACAACTGGTTGTCAGCAAGGTAATTCCGATTGTTGCTATATATATTATCTTTTTCATGATCATTCGTTTTATTGATGAAGTAAGTTAAAATCCGATGTTAAGTCCGAACGTGATATTCACAGGGATCGGATAAGAAAAGTTCGGGTTCTCCGGATCTTCTCCGGTAAAATTCTTGCTCTTGATGGTCAGCAGGTTCTGTGCACTGCAATAGAAACGCAAGCGGTCCATTCTCATTTTTTTGGAGATAACAGCGGGAACGGTGTATCCTAACTGGATATTGCGCAGTTTCAGGAAAGAACCGTTTTCTACGAAGTAAGTAGAGACACGCTGTTCATTGTTCGTATCACTGCGGGTCAATGCCGGAATATCAGAGTTTGGGTTCGTAGGTGACCAGGCATTAAGCAAACGGGTTCCCTTATTCAGGAAGCCGACATTGGAAGCACTCCAAAAATCGCTTTTCTTCTTCACGTCACTGATTATATCCACTCCCTGAACGCCTTGCCAGAACATTGTCAGATCGAAGTTCTTATATTCCAGATAAATATTCAATCCGTAGCTGAAAGAGGGAGTAGGATCATAAATCCAGTTCTGATCTCTTTCGTCAATCACACCGTTATGGTCAATATCACGGTAACGGATACGGCCGACAGCAGCGCCTTCTTGAGTAGCATGGTTGTCTACTTCATCCTGCGACTTAAAAATGCCATCAGCAATGTAACCGACTTGTGCGCCGTAAGTATGTCCGACTACACTCTTCACACCATTACCACCAAACTTGCCGTTGGCAGCTACCGTTTCCGGCAATTCAAGAATTTCATTCCGATAAGTGGATATGTTTCCGTTCAGGTCGTAAGTCAGTCCAAAGGCAGTCTTGTTACGATAACCCAGATTAAATTCAAAACCCTGGTTTTTCATTGCACCCGAATTTATCCAACGGCTGCCGCCTTCTCCCAGCACTCCTACTCCTGCCATTTCAGTCAGGATATCTGTTGTTTTCTTGTAGTAGTATTCCAGTGAACCGTACAGTGATTGCTTGAACAGGCTGAAGTCGATACCGACATTGGTCTGTGTCGTTGTTTCCCATTTGATATTGTCGTTACCGATCTGGTTGCGTTTGAAACCGGAAGGAAGTACACCGCCACCGTTAGAACCTGTGATATCGTATGCCGTACCGTAGCTCTGTCCGCCGAAAGAATCGGTTGTACCATAGTTAGGTGCATAGATAGTATAACGGGCAAGGTTGGAGATTTCCTGATTACCGGTCTGTCCCCACGAAGCACGCAATTTCAGATCATCAAGCCAGGTCAGTTCTTTCATGAAGTTCTCCTGTGTGATGCGCCATCCCAAAGATACGGAAGGGAAAGTGGCATAACGGTGGTTTTTACCGAACCGGGAAGAACCGTCCCGACGGAGAGTTAACGAAAGCAGATATCTATCGGCATAAGAATAGTTCATTTTGCCAAAGAAAGAGACGAGTGAATACCCCTCACCGGCACCGTATGCTTGTGCCGTGCCACTACCTGCATCGGGCCACATATAGTCGGGGGTAAGGATAGAGAAGTCTTCTTTGTATCCGGAGAAATGGCTGTCGTCTTCACGGTTCAACTCCATACCTATCATTACATCTCCACGATGTTTGCCTACTTCCAGTTGGTAGGTAGCAATGGCGTTCCACATCCATTTCGTCCAGTGTTCCTGCTTGGCTTCCACTGCGCTCTTGCCATTATTTGTCTGCGTTCCTTCCTGATAAGGATAAGTGAAGTAACGTGCCTGCTTGTTGGCATAGTCCAGACCGAAAGTGGAACGTAGATTGAATCCCTTGAAAGGAGTCAGATTGACATAGGCATCACCGAACATACGCCAGTAAGTGTATCGGTTGTCTTTATTGTATTCAAGTACGGCACGAGGGTTACGACGGTCGGGCCATCCGCCTACCGGTCCGCCCCATGAACCATCCGAAGCATATACGGGAATAGCGGAAGGAATGTCCAGTGCGGTTTCAATAATTCCACCCGGAGCCTGCACTTCCGACGTGCGATTTAATGTAAAATGCTGACCGATGGTCAGGATATCATCAATCAACTTATAATCGCTGTTCATACGAGCCGAGAAACGGTCGAAGTCCGTGTCTTTGATAACACCCAGATTCTTGTAATATCCCAGAGAAAAGAAAGAAGAACCTTTCTCCGAACCGTTGCTGACGGAAAGATTGTATTGCTGAATAACACCAGTACGAGTGATCTCGTCAAACCAGTCTGTGTCCGCCACAGGCATTGTATTCTTTGAATCCAGGTATTTGGAAAGAGTCATTCCGTATAATACCGGATTGCCGTCGGCATTATATCCCCAATTGTAAGCATATCCCAAAGCATTACCGTTCGGATTTTCACCGTCGTTCACGTAGGCTTGCCACATAGCTCGTCCGTATTGCTCAGTGTTCAGTACGTTCATTTTACTCTGATACATGGAGGCGGAAACAGAAGCGTCGAAATTGATTTTGATCTGTCCTTTCTTTCCTTGTTTGGTAGTAATGATGATCACGCCGTTCGCTGCACGCGAACCGTAGATAGAAGCGGATGCGGCATCTTTCAAAACCTGAATGGATTCAATATCATTACCATTCAGTTCGTGCATACCGGCTTTGGTAGGAACACCGTCGATTATATAAAGCGGGTCGTTATTGTTCAGCGTACCGATACCGCGAATACGTACGGTAGCCGATCCACTCGGATTACCATCGGCGGCGATGTTCATTCCGGGG